>PJEL010004711.1_pt1 | contig 11158 bp, 7 predicted proteins | sample 1853271 | NCBI WGS metagenome assembly PJEL01 (sample SAMN08108733, study PRJNA415343) | Invertebrate metagenome, whole genome shotgun sequencing project. | host: Globobulimina | place: Sweden: Gullmar Fjord | collected 2015-08 | reverse complement strand
AATGCCACAGGCAATGTGGACATTGACAGTGTGGCTAATACCGAAATCAACGGCACCGTAAACTCAGATGCGAACTTAACCATTAATGCCAATACTGGCTTGGTGGCGAATGCCGCGTTGAGTGCAACAGATGACCTGTTGATTACTTCAGCCATTGGTTCGGTTACTTTAAATGACTCTGTGATTGCGGGTGGCAACTTAACCATAGAAGCCATCAACGGTTTACTAGCTGAAGCTCTTCTTCAATCTGGCTTAGATTTAAACATCACTTCTACCGAAGCTGGCGTGACCAATAACGGCGCGATCACTTCAGCTGGCTTGTTAGCAGTCAATGCCAAAGGCGATGTTGAATTAAACGAAGGTGTAAACGTTGTACTTACTTCCAGGATTAACAGTGATAGCAATATCACCATTAACGATGTATTCAACTCTGATGGCGAGACTCAGCTTCTAGCCGATGGGAATGTCACCACCAATGCAGACTTAAGCACACTAGATAATTTAATTATTCAAAGTGGCGACAACGTTTTATTAAACGGTAACGTGACAGTAAACGGCCTAATGGATGTGGACGCGACAAACAGCGTGACATTAACGGAAGGTAAGTTGGTTCAGGTTGGCACTCTTGATAATAAAGCGGGTCTTAATGTTGATTCAGCTAGCTTGTTAATGGAAAGCGACTCAACGCTTAATGTTGAAGGTGCTGTTCAAATCACCACAACCGGTGATAGCACAGTCTTCAACATTGACTCTGAATCTTCCATCTCAATAGATGCAGACAACATCACCACCAATGGTGAAGTAGATGCACTTGCTACAATCGATCTAGACAGTGCCACCAGCACAATTGTTAACGGTACCGTAAATGCCACAGGCAATGTGGACATTGACAGTGTGGCCAATACCGAAATTAACGGCACCGTAAACTCAGATGCGAACTTAACCATTAATGCCAATACTGGCTTGGTGGCCAAGGCTGCGTTAAGTGCAACAGATGACCTGTTGATCACTTCAGCAAACGGTTCGGTTACTTTAAATGACTCAGTGATTGCGGGCGGTAACTTAACCATAGAAGCCATCAACGGTTTACTGAGCGAGGCACTGCTTCAATCTGGCTTAGATTTAAACATAACTTCTACCAAAGGTGGCGTGACGACTAACGGCGCGATTACTTCAGCTGGCTTGTTGGCAGTAAACGCCAAAGGTGATGTTGAATTAAACGAAGATGTAACGATTGCAATTACTTCAATTGTTTCTGTAAATAACGATGATGCGGATACCAACAGCAACATTACTATTAATGGTGTATTCAATTCTGCTGGAGAGACTCAGCTTCTAGCCGATGGCAACATTACTACTAATACAGATTTAACGACTCTAAGTAACTTGATCATCAATAGTGGTGACAATGTGTTGTTAAACGATAAGGTAAGTGCAATCGGTCATGTAAACATTGAAGCAAAGAATAATATTCTAATAACTCAGATCGAAAGCAATGCTAATAGCGCAGATGCAATCAGTCTGACTGCAATTAATGGTTCTATAAACGGACAATTGATTGAACCTGTTGAAAGTGAAAGCGCATTAGATGCCCATTTGAGAGAGCCTCATCTGATTGCTAGCGGTGGGGAAAATGCAGGGGCCAAGTTAAGTGCTGCAATGGGTATCGGTTCTCAAACAAATAATAACTTTATTAGTTCTTCAACTGGGTTAGGAAATCCACTGGTGGTAGACATGCCTTGGATTTCAGCTGAGACGCTATCAGGTGATATTAACCTTGTTGCCAAGCAAGATTTACACGGGACATTAATGAAGACGAACCAGGGCAATATTCGAATTCGTGCAATGGAAGAGCTTAATATTGATGAGCTGCTGGGAACTTCAGCCTGGTTGTATGTGGGTGGAATGTTCGTTGCCACCGATATGACACTCGAAAATGGTGAGATTGCTGCGGATAAAGGTTTATCGATCGATAATCTGTCCCTTATGAGCTCGGGCCCGTTAAGTCTTGAAGGGCCAAGTATTAGTGCCAATATTTACGGTAATGACCTGGAAGAAATGAATCTATTTGTTAGCGGTGTAGATAATGCCAGGGCGAACTTGGTAAATACTAATATATATGGTGCAGATAAATTAAACCTTCATCAAATGTTTACTGATAATGGTAGCTTGAACACTCGCCATGAGAACAGTGAGCTAAGTATTAGCCAAGTAAATTTAAAAGATGCTAGTGTTGCAGGGGCATATTCTATAACTACTGGCATGCTGACCCTAGATATGAATAACGTTGACCCTACTGCGGTTGATGTGGATGTTCAATTAATTTCTGGATACCCAGGTAATAACGATTTTGATTTCACAACATCTATCCGGGGAATAGAGGTTCATACAGATGCCATCGTAAGTCGATACCGAGATCCAGCAGAAATTTATTACTACCCCCACTTTGATTTATTACCTAGAGAAATGAGTAACGGTTACAGTGCAGGGTATGATGCACTGTATGACTTTGTGGGAGAAGCAATAGATCGCTTAGCCACAGATGACTTTGCATTGAACAATATGCGCCCTGATAAAGTGACGCCTAATAAACAACCACCAAAATGGAAAGAAAAATCCATAACCTGGAAGTTAAAAGGGAAAGGGGTAGAAAAAAGTAGTCATGTACCTGATGTGGCGGAAGATGATGCATCTAAAAATAAAGAAGATTACAGTTTGGAAGTGACAATGATTGAGCAGGTTAAAAATGAAGGTTAATTTATTATTGGCTTGTATGTTGCTTTCTTCTGTTTCATTGGCTGATGTAGTGGGTAACCTCCTCTCTCAGCCATTATCAACCCCTTCAGAGCAGCAAGAATATATTCGGGAAAATCAAAAGAAGCTTGAACAAACAATAAAGGCTAAGCCTCATAATAAGGCCGTTAGTAAAGTAGTTGAGATACCTAAAGAAGCTCCTTCAGGCCCTACTTTTGAACTTACTTCAGTACGTTTTAGTGAGTCGGTATATCTAACAGCTGAAGATTTACGCCCAATTATTCAACCTTTTTTACAAACACAAGTTAGTTTTTCTGTTTTACAACAACTTTTAGTTAAGGTTAATGCCTTGTACCAAGAGAAAGGTATCTATACCGCAACGGCTACTTTGCCTCAGCAAAAAATCAAAGAGGGGGTTGTGTATATTCGTCTGGTTGAAGGTAGCCTAGGATCTCTCAGTGTGTCTCATAATGAATATACAGATGAAAAATTTGTGCGTAAGTGGCTGCGAAATGATGAGCAAGTGTCAGCTATAGACATCAATGCTTTAGAAATGGATATTTTGCTTTATAACCGAATGAATGAACAACAACTGCAAGCCGAATTGCGAAAGGGTGAGACATTTGGCCTAACCGATATTGTTATCAATGTTAGTGAACCTAAAAGGAATCAAACTTATTTATTTTGGGATAATTATGGGGTGAAGAGCACCGGCCGAAATGAATTGGGTGTTTTGTATACACGTCAAAAGTTATGGTTGGATGGGGATCGTGCCACTGTTCATGCACTTCATTCAGGCAATACGAATGTAGACTTTAAAAAAGACTGGGATTACTTTCGTAATGAAACGGGAATAGTCTCTTTAAACTTGGGGTATAACGCGCCTATTGAGCAAACACGTTGGCGATTGGGGGGAACAGTCTCTTCAACTCAAACTGACATTATTAATAGTGAATTTAGTGAAGTGGGAGTTAAGGGGCAAAGCGATCGTATAAGCCTAGATTCTTCTTGGTTAGTCTATAACGATAAACTACGCTGGGTTAATGTATTAATCGGGGCAGATCATACGTGGTCTGAGTCGAAGGTTCGAAATGCTACCGATATTAGCGAATTAAAAATTGCACAATACTATGGTGGTGCGCAATTAAATTGGCTGAGTAATTTATGGCAGTTAAACCTACGCCAATTACTTACATATGGATATGTTGATGACAAACTTTTGCCAAATGACCAAGAAGCCTTTATTGCAAAAGGTGACGTAACGTTCGTTGGGCAACTGCCAGAATATAATGTTTATGGTGTCGCTAAAGGGAATTGGCAAAAACCCAGTAAAAGCTCGTTGGTCGGTTCATTATCATATTCACTTGGAGGACCAAACAGTGTTCGTGGGTACGAGCCCGGCTTTGTTAGTGGTGATGAGGGGTTTTATGCAAACCTTGAGGCCCACTATAATGGCTTTAAGTTAATGGATCGTAACTTAGATTTATATATATTCCATGACCAAGGGGAGGCTATATCCTCTAACCCTGCTCAAAAATTAACGGCAGTTGGCTTGGGGGTGAGCTGGTCTGGGAATTCTAATATAGCATTTGATTTTACTGCTGCTCAGTCGCATAAAATTATTGCACCGGATCAGCCTGATTGGCTTTTATTCGGCCGTTTAACTTCTCAGTTTTTTTAAAGGAGATTAGTTATGTTTAAACGCTGTTTATTATTGCTTAGTGCCTTATTTTTAATGGCCTGTGACGAGTCATCACAGGTTAAGAGCTCAGATGTTCAAGTTAACGTCCCTATGGAAATTTCAGAGGACTTATCTGCACAACAGATCCAACTGGCCAAGCTATTAAAAAAGCTCGATCAACGCTTAAAACAGTGGCAAGCAATAACGACTGAGTTTCAAATAGAGCAAACTCAATTAGCAATAAATTATGGGGCGGCTTTGATTGAGCTAAGTCAAACTCAGGTAATGGATCTTGAAAAAAATGAATTGCTCAGCTCCATTGATCACGTTGAAATAAAATTAAAAACGGGTGAAAAAAGTATTGAGCTATTGAGCGACTGGCATCACAGCAAGCGTGAGGCGTTGTTAGTACGCAAGCAATATTTTGAAAGCTTAAAAACAGAAATGATATCAGCTGACCCTCGACAAGATGAAACGTGGTCACAAACCCTTGCTATGGAAACTCAAGAGCATTTCATAGACGCGACTCAAGGTTGGCTGGCACTGCATGATATTTATCAAGCTAATGTTAAAAATATGAATGCCAGTTTAAATGCTAAATCCCTTTCTATAAATAGTCGGAGGTTATGGTTAGTCATTGCTAATGATGTGGCGGGGTTGAAGCCATTAAAAACTAGAGTGAGCAAATATTTTAATTTGGCCAAACAGTCTATGACTGAATATCAATATACTTCTGCTACAAATTACTTTGCAAAAGCCAGTCAAACTTGGCAACAATTAACTCATCAAGGACGAGTGCAAATTAGCATGCCAAATATGCTGCTGGTAAAAGGTGGGGCATTTGAAATGGGGGATCATACCGGTAATGGCGATAGTGATGAATTACCCCTGCATAACGTCACTTTGGCAAATTATAAAATGAGTCAAACAGAAATTACGTTTGTTCAATACGATAACTTTGCCCAAGCCGTAGGCAAACCTCTGCCTAGCGATGAAGGCTGGGGCCGTGGCAAGCGTCCTGTGATTAACATCAGTTGGCAAGACGCACATGAATTTGCTATTTGGCTTAGTGAAAAATCAGGAAAAAGCCTGCGTTTGCCCAGTGAGGCCGAGTGGGAATACGCGGCAAAGTCGGGTCAAAAAGATATTTGGGATACACAAAACGCCGGCAATAAAGCCAATTGTGAAGGCTGTTACAAATGGGATAATAACGAGTCTGTTCCTGTTGCCCAGTTCCCTGCCAATGCATTTGGTTTGTACGATTTGCAAGGTAATGTGTGGGAGTGGACAAGGGATTGTTATACAGACACTTACCAACAAAAAAATAATACACCAGCAGCTTGTGATACTAAGGCTGTGCGTGGAGGCTCTTGGTATGACCTGCCAACTCAGCTGCGTTCGTCTAATCGCTCTAAAGCCGCTATCAAAAAGCAAAGCAATCGCATTGGCTTTAGGTTAGTAGAGGATTTATCCACAAACCGAATTGCTGCAGATGTGGCACCTTAAAAAAATCTATAACAACTGATAAAAATACAAGCAAAAAAAAGCCAATACGGGAAACCAGTATTGGCTTTTTTAATTCTGCTAACTTGACCTTACGCTTTAATAAAAATCAGAATTTCGCCGTTAAACTCAGCATGGATTCATAACCACCCTCTAAAGCGCCAAATTGCTGAGACTGAACAACCACTTGGGTAAACATCCAAGCGTTAACTCTATGGTGCATACCAACCCCGTATACGTCGCTAATATGACTTTGCTTAATCTCTTGCAAGTGAGAGCTTTGATGGCGATTAATGCGTGTGAAGGCGATAAGCCCATACTGTGGCTGGTTCATGGGTATAAATAGAGTGGGCTGTATGCTGGTGACCTGTTCAGAATAAGACAGAATTTGGCTATTAAGTATCAACAAGCGTGCCTGAGAGTCTTGAGCGCAAGCTGCTTGAGCGTATAAAGCCAGCAATATGAGCGTACCGCTGATCAAGCTTTTCATGGTGTATCCTTTACATAATTTATTGGGCTTCTTTTTAAATCCTAGTTCATGGTGTGGACTTCGTAGGCCTATTGTTCGCTATGTAGAAAATCAACCTAATACGAAGTGATGAAATGCGAATGAGTTATGGTTGGGAGGGATTCAAACCTGATAATGGTGCGTTTCAAGTTAGTGGGTATTAACGGATGCAATGCGATATTGAAGAGTGGGAATGTAGCGGGCATTAAAAAAGGCCAGCATAGCTGACCTTTTTGGAATGAGTTAGCCTAGCTAACTCATTGAATAACTTTGTTATTAACCTTTAAGGCCTTTAACAGAAGCATTCAAGCGGCTCTTAATACGAGCAGCTTTGTTTTTATTGATGATGCCTTTCGTTACCATCTTATCAACGTATGGCGCAGCAACTACTAGAGCAGCTTGAGCATCGTCGTAGCTTTTAGCGTCAATAGCGGCATGTACTTTCTTAAGGTAAGTACGAACCATTGAACGTAGGCTTGCATTGTGAGCACGACGGCCAACTGCCTGACGAGCGCGTTTACGAGAACCAGCAGAATTAGCCAAAATCAGGCTCCTTCAATAATGAGATTTACTTAAATTGAGGCGCGAGATTATCCAGATTCACAGTGTTTTTGTCAAACTCTTTTATGTATAGGATGTATTGCGCTCTAAAAATGATGAAAGCCAATTCTAGAGGAATACAGGGGCATGCGGTCAGGCTTACAGGTTTTACTCGTTAATGCCTATCTGCTTGATTACAATGCAGCCCTATCTTAATAAAAACAAAGGCTTAGTCACGCTTTCATGACTGATTCAGAGCAAAAAACAAAATCCAAGGCTAAATCTGCTGGCTTGCTAAAATCGTCCTCAATTGTCAGCGCCATGACCTTGCTGTCTCGGGTATTGGGCTTGGCGCGTGATATTTTTGTGGCTTCATATTTTGGCGCCCGTGCAGATGCCTTTTTTGTGGCCTTTAAAATCCCGAATTTCTTTCGCCGCCTGTTTGCAGAAGGCGCCTTTAGTGTGGCCTTTGTGCCGGTTCTCAGCGAGTACAAGGTACAAAATAAAGACATTAAGGGACTAGTGAAGGCGGTATCTGGGGCTTTGCTGGCCATATTAGGCCCATTTACTATCTTGGCTGTGGCGGCAGCGCCTATTCTGACTTGGGTGTTTGCCCCTGGTTTTGCAAGTGACCCAGGTAAGTTTGCACTTACAAGTGATTTGCTGCGTATCACTTTCCCGTATTTGCTATTGATTAGTCTGACTGCATTTTATGGCAGTGTATTAAATACCTATGGTCAGTTTGCCATCCCAGCAGTTACACCTGTGTTGCTGAACATCTGTTTAATAGTAGCTACCTTGTATTTCACTCCTTGGTTCGATGAACCCCTTATGGCTTTGGCTTGGGGGGTGTTATTGGCAGGGGTGACTCAATTGGCGTTTCAGTTGCCGTTTGTAATGAAGCTGGGTCTGCTGGCTTTGCCCAAGCCCGCCTTTGCCGATGTGGGTGTGCGCCGCATATTAACGTTAATGGTGCCAGCCTTGTTTGGGGTGTCGGTGAGTCAAATTAACTTGCTGCTGGATATCTTGCTGGCATCATTTTTAGAAAGCGGCAGTGTTAGCTGGTTATATTATTCCGACCGCTTAACTCAATTACCTTTGGGCATATTTGCCATTGCCTTGGCCGTGGTGATTTTGCCCAGTTTGTCGCAAAAACATGCCGCGCAAAACAAGCAGCAATTTGCCGCCACCCTAGATTGGGGGGTGCGTATGGTCTTTTTGGTGGGCTTGCCCTCGGCTCTGGCGTTAATGGTATTGGCAGAGCCCCTGATGATGACTATTTTCTACCGTGGTGAAATCAGTGCTTATGACATTGAAAAAATGGCCATGAGTTTACGGGCTTACAGTGCTGGGTTGCTGGCATTTATGCTCATTAAAGTCCTAGCGCCAGGCTTCTTTGCCCGCCAAGACACCAAAACGCCGGTGAAAATTGGCATTAAAGCCATGGTGATGAATATGGTTTTAAATATACCTTTGGTGCTGACTCTGGCTCATGTGGGGCTGGCTTTGGCCACTACGTTGTCGGCTTACCTTAACGCTTTTTTATTGTTTTGGGGGCTGCGAAAGCTGGGTTTCTATAAATCGCAGGCAGGCTGGCTAGGCTGGTTTATTCGTATTTTGCTTTCAACTGGGTTAATGGTGGGAGTTATTCTTAGTCTTAACCCTGATAGTCAGCAGTGGTTCGCATTTGGCGAGTGGCAGCGAATTGCTTGGACCTCGGTTCTGGTGCTGGCAGGCACCATGACTTATGGCTTGAGTCTGCTGATATTAGGGGTGCGTCCAGCACACCTTACCCCAGCCAAGCACTAGAGCATATGCAATGGGGCCGCTATTATCCGCCCTCAATCTGCTCTATAATGCGCCCTTTTATTTTTACACGTAATTTATGCTGTTTTTTCGCGGACTACACAATATAAAGCCCTTTGCTCAGGGCTGCGTTCTCACCATTGGTAACTTCGATGGTGTGCATTTGGGACATAAGCGGGTTTTAGAAAGCCTTAAGCAACAGGGTAACGCACTTAACTTGCCTACGGTGGCGATGATTTTTGAGCCGCAACCCAAAGAGTTGTTTGATGCCAATGGTGCGCCAGCACGATTGTGTAACCTGGCTGAAAAAACAGCGCTTTTGGCCAAAGAAAATATCGATGCACTTGCTTGCATGGCATTCAATGCGCGCTTTCGTGGTTTAAGTGCCATGGCGTTTGTGCAGCAAGTTTTGGTTGAGGGCTTAAATGTAAAAGCCTTGATTGTAGGGGATGACTTCCGCTTTGGTTGTGATCGTAGTGGCGATTTCGCTTTTTTACAAAAAGCTGGGCAGCAATTTGGTTTTAGCGTTTTGGCTACCCACACAGTTGAGCAGCAAGGCGAGCGGGTCAGCAGTACGCTTATTCGTGAAGCCTTGTTAAGTGCGCAACTGGAACAAGTAGAAAAATTGTTAGGACGTCCATTTAGTATTAGTGGCAGAGTGGCTCATGGCCAAAAGTTGGGGCGAACTCTGGGTGTCCCCACCGCCAATGTCATATTGAAGCGTAATAAAACACCTTTAACCGGGGTTTTTGCAGTGACGGTGACCACAAAAAATGGCGTATTTAATGGTGTGGCCAATATTGGTATGCGCCCGACAGTAGGTGGCACTGTGCCTATACTGGAGCCTCACTTATTTGATTTTTCTGGTGATTTATATGGCCAGCGCATTGATGTACAGTTTAAAGAAAAAATACGGGATGAAAAACGCTTTAACGGGTTAGATGAACTTAAAGCTGCGATTCACCAAGATATTCAATTGGCGAAAGCCTATTTCGAAGACAGCCAAAAATAATGACCGATTATAAACACACTCTAAACCTGCCCGAAACCGACTTCCCCATGCGCGGCAATCTAGCCAAGCGTGAGCCAGAAACATTGGCTCGTTGGGAAAAAATGGATATTTATAAAGCCATTCGTGAAGCTCGCAGCGGTTGCGAAAGTACATTTTGCACGATGGCCCTCCATACGCCAACGGCGACATTCACATCGGTCACAGTGTGAATAAAATATTAAAAGACATCATTATCAAGTCGCGCACCTTAAGCGGTATGGATGCCCCTTATGTACCCGGTTGGGATTGCCATGGCTTGCCCATTGAATTAAATGTTGAAAAGCAAGTGGGTAAGGCGGGCGATAAAGTGTCGCCAAAAGAGTTCCGCCAGAAGTGCCGTGAATATGCACAAACTCAGGTGGACGGTCAGCGTGCAGACTTCAAGCGTTTAATGGTATTGGGGGATTGGGAAAAACCTTACCTCACCATGAATTTTAAATTTGAAGCCAATATCATTCGTACCTTAGGTCGCATTGCCGGCAACGGTCACATGCACAAAGGGGCTAAGCCGGTTAATTGGTGTATGGATTGTGGTTCAGCGTTGGCTGAAGCGGAAGTGGAATATCAGGATAAAAAATCGGTATCCATTGATGTTAAATTTGAATTTGAAAATACACATTCAATTTTAGAACGTTTTACTTTTACCGATTTTAATCAAGATGATTATTTGGGTCGTAAAGCCAGTATCGTAATTTGGACAACAACCCCTTGGACATTACCTGCAAACGAAGCGGTTTCGGTTCACCCTGGTATTGAATACGCACTGGTACATTTAAAAGACAGTGATGAATTGTTGGTATTGGCCGCTGAATTAGTGGGTGACGCTATGACACGCTATGGTATTGAAGCTGACGGTTTTGAAACAGTAGCATTTGCTAAAGGCGCTGACTTTGGCTGGGTCATTGATGGAGAGAAAACAACAGAGCCAACAAAAGTTAAGCATCCATTCATGCCTAACGATGACGATGCCTCAAAAGATAAATTTGTTCCGGTTATCACCGGCCTACACGTAACCGCCGATTCCGGCACGGGTTCGGTTCATACTGCCCCCATGCACGGTGCAGACGATTACGTTGTGTCCAATAAATACGGCATTGGTTCTAAATTAATGTTAGTAAATGATGAAGGATTTTTCATCGACTGCCCAGCCACGCAAGCACTTGAACTAGTAGGTTTAAGTGTGGCCGACAAAGGCAACTTTAAAATATTGAGTATTATCAATGCCAAAGGCGCGTTACTTAAAAAAGTAAATATCAAACACAGCTACCCGCATTGCTGGCGCCACAAGAGTCCGATAATTTTCCGTGCTACGCCT
>PJEL010004710.1_pt1 | contig 11158 bp, 12 predicted proteins | sample 1853271 | NCBI WGS metagenome assembly PJEL01 (sample SAMN08108733, study PRJNA415343) | Invertebrate metagenome, whole genome shotgun sequencing project. | host: Globobulimina | place: Sweden: Gullmar Fjord | collected 2015-08 | reverse complement strand
CTAAATAGGAATGAAAATCAAACATAAAAGCCTCGAAACTAATCCGATACTGATACCGGACATACCACCGATAAAGGCGTATTCTCCAATCCTGGAAAATTGATGAACAGCTGTCACACCACCGATCGTTACCCGATCCCCCACCTCAACATGACCGCCAAGGGTTGCATTATTGACCATAATGACATGATTTCCAATCCTGCAATCATGGGCAACATGTACATACGCCATGAGCATATTGTTGTCACCAATGGAGGTCACTCCACGCCCCCCTGGGCTGCCTCGATGAATGGAACAGTACTCCCGAATTTCATTATTATCGCCAATAATGAGCTCTGTGGGCTCACCTTTATAATGAATATCCTGGGGCGGAGCGCCGATGGTGCAAAAAGGGCCGATATGATTATTTTTGCCGATTGTCGTTGACCCGGAGATATACGAATGAGGAGCTATCTGCGTTTCTGCATCAATCCGAACCCCTTTATCAATGACAGAGTATGGGCCGACGGTTACAGAAGAATCAAGCTGGGCAGCGGAATCAACAATGGCTGTTGGGTGAATTTGCATAAAGATCTATATTTTTTTAAGTAATTGAGTTTCAAGTAATATAACTATCGCAGGTAGAGTTATCAAATATCCTTAACTCTCCCCTGTAACTGTTTACAAGTGCCTCATATTTGTTCATTTGGGACTTCGAAGCATACTAGTGTTATTCGAGAAGGCCAAAATGGGCAAAGATGGGGTACTGGTGAATAGTTACCAAACAATAAGATAAGCGCAGGAGGAAACAACAATTTTACCATTCCAGCAACTTAAATTTTTAATCCCTGATACTATTTTCTAAGAAAAAGTAGCCATTAATTCCGCTTCAGCAGCGAGTTGCCCATCTACAAAGGCCTTGGCTTCAAGTTTAAAGAGGCGCGTTTTACGCTTTAATACACTTACTTCATAAATAACCTGATCGCCTGGAACAATTTTCCGACGAAAACGCACCTTGTCCATTCCAGCAAAATAGACCAGGCTTTTACCGATCCTTTCTGTTTCTGTAAGATAGGCAAGAATTCCCCCCGCCTGGGCAAGGCCCTCCATGATTAACACCCCGGGCATGACTGGTTCTATGGGAAAATGCCCCTGAAAAAAAGGCTCATTAATGGTGACATTTTTTAAGGCCTTAATAGATTCCCCAGGTGTCACCTCAAGCACCCTGTCCACCAACACAAAAGGGTAGCGGTGGGGGAGCAGTTTTAAAATTTCAATAATATCATACTGTTTTCCATCTTCACTCATCTTCTTTACTCCTGTCGCTTATTATTTACAGCAGCAGCAAGCTCTCTCACCTGCTTACTGAGACTGCGCACATCTTTTAACAACTTGGGAATGCGGGCAAATGCCGTGGCAGCCTTTAACCACTCTTTATAGGCAATAGCAGGAAATCCGGCCACTACCTGTCCTGCCTTGACATTACTATTAATTCCGCTTCTGCCGGCGGCCATCACCCGGTCACCGACCTCAACATGATCGGCAACCCCTGACTGACCGGCCAGGATGACTCCATTACCAAGTTTACTGCTGCCTGCCATTCCAGACTGGGAAACCAAAAAGCATCCTTGGCCAATTTCCACATTATGGCCGATCATCACCAGGTTATCAATCTTCGTGCCCCGCTTAATAAGCGTCGATCCAAAGGTGGCCCTGTCTATGCAGGTATTTGCTCCCACCTCCACATCGTCCTCAAGAATAACATTACCCACCTGGGGCCTTTTAATGTGTCGTCCCTTTTCATCGGTGGCATAGCCAAAGCCGTCACTGCCAATCACGGCCCCACTGTAAACAGTGACCCTTTTGCCGACCTTGCAGGATGACCGCACCACAGCATTCGCTTCAAGCACGGCGTTGTCACCAATTTCCACATCATCACCTATCACCACTCCAGCCTCAACAATGACCTCTTCCCCCATTTTTACCCGATTGCCAATTACGGCACGGGGGGCAATGGAAGCTGTGGGGGCAATGAGGCACTCACTGCCGAGGTGGGCATGGGGAGATACACCGGCAGGGGGCGCTGGTCTTTCATAAAAAAGATTATGGATAATGGCAGCTGCAAGATAGGGATTTTTCACCCTGATTGCCGGAAGACTCAGCTCACTAACATCACGGGGGACAATAATCGCAGACGCCCGTGTTCCGGCAATTTTTTTGGCAAATTTTGCCTTGGAAAGAAAAGAAATCTCTCCAGGCACGGCCTTTTCCAAGTCATTAAAATTACTGACTATCGTCTCAGAATCACCAAGCAATTCGCCATCAACCAATGCCGCAAGCTCACCAAGTGTTTTTGTTTTTTGCACCATTGTGTCACATATCTCTTGTTATTAATTTCACTTTCATGTTGTTTTATACACCACGAAGGGTGCCAAGGGCACGAAATAAATAAAAAAAGACGGGTGTTAAAAAACACCCGTCTTGCCAAAACACCTGATAACGGTATCATCCACCAGAAACTTGTCTAACCCTGCAGAGCCTAGCTCTTTCAAGTTGTTGCCCCTTGAAGGACAAGAGACCTTTTTCACTCGCAACAGACACGTTCTCAATGTCTTGCTTATCGATGTGGAGTTGCGGCAGAGGGTCTTCTAACTCACTCCCCATTCACCCTGTCACGCAAAATACCGGAGGGCTTGAAGGTGACAACCTTCCGGGCATCAAGAATAAGCTCTTTGCCGGTCTGGGGATTACGCCCCCTTCTGGAGTTTTTCTCTTTAATATTAAACTTGCCAAAACCACTTATCAAAAGATCCTCACCACTGGCAAGACAATCTTTACTGATTTTCAAAAATGATTCTACAATTCCGGTTGCTTGGGATTTTGTCAAATTGTGGTTCTGATAAATTTTCTGTACCAGATCTGCTTTTGTCAAGGTCATGTTATTTAAACCTCCAGAGAGTTTTAACGTTTTCCTATTCCTTAATGAATGAGACTATATTACTTTTTTACCTGAGGCACTTCATGCAACTCTTACCGGCAAATTCTCCTGCCATGCCAAGTTCCTCTTCAATTCGAAGCAACTGATTATACTTTGCCACCCGGTCTGTCCGAGAAGGAGCTCCTGTTTTTATCTGCCCGGTATTTAGCGCAACACTTAAATCTGCGATGGTTGTATCCTCAGTTTCACCAGAGCGATGTGAAATAACCGAGGTATAACCGGCCCGATGAGCCATATCAACGGCATCAATGGTTTCAGTAACAGAGCCGATCTGGTTGAGCTTGATTAAAATGGAATTCGCCGTACCCTCTGCAATTCCTTTGGCTAAGATCTGCGTATTAGTGACAAAAATATCATCGCCAACAAGCTGAATTTTCTCGCCGAGACGCTCTGTTAACTTTTTCCATCCTTGCCAATCACTTTCATCCAGGCCATCTTCGATGGAAATCAGCGGATATTTCTTTACCCAGTCTACATAAAAATCAATCAGTTCATCCACTGATTTCTCAGATTTTTTTTCAGCAGCAAGAACGTAGCATTTATTTTTTGCATTATATATTTCACTTGCGGCAACATCAAGCGCTATAAAAATATCGTTACCCGGTTTGTAGCCGGCCAGGGTAATGGCCTCAAGTAAACACTCCATGGCCTCTTCATTGGAACGAAGATTAGGCGCAAAGCCCCCCTCATCACCAACAGAGGTGAGATGACCTGCCTTTTTCAAGACACTTTTCAAACTATGGAAGGTCTCAACCCCCATCTGCATGGCATCTGCAAAAGATGAGGCTCCGGCCGGCATAACCATAAACTCCTGCACATCAACATTATTATCCGCATGGGCCCCGCCATTTAATACATTCATCATTGGCACAGGGAGCACCTTACTATTTACCCCACCCAAATAACTGTAGAGAGGGAGTCCCAACTCAAGAGCGGATGCCCTGGCAACAGCAATGGAGACACCAAGAATGGCGTTTGCCCCCAACTTCTTTTTATTATCAGTACCATCAAGGGCGAGCATGGTCTGGTCAAGCAGAACCTGGCCAGTTGATTCAAGACCAATTATTTTCGGACCAATGGCACTGTTAACATTGGCAACCGCCTTTTGCACTCCTTTGCCAAGAAGGCGTTTTTTACGAGTGTCCCGTAATTCCAAGGCTTCACGCTTACCTGTTGAAGCCCCGGATGGCACAATAGCACGTCCCATTGCCCCACTATCAAGATGAACTTCAACTTCAACCGTTGGGTTACCCCTTGAATCAAAAACCTCACGTCCAATAACGCCAAGTATCTCTCCCATGGATCCATTCTCCTAGAAATAGTTAACCACCAACAATGCTTGACATCTTGAAAATTGGCAGATACATGGCCACAACTAGACCACCAATAAGACCACCGAGAAAAACCATCATCAGCGGCTCAATCATGGCGGTGACATTGTCCACGGCCTGATCAACTTCCTCGTCATAAAAATCAGCAATTTTTTCGAGCATGGTATCCAGCGCACCGGTTGACTCACCGACATTAATCATCTGCACAACCATGCTTGGAAAAACACCTGTTTCCTCCAGCGGCTCAGAAATTGACCGACCCTCGGTAATACTGTCTGCCACGCGAAATACCGCTCGCTCAATAATCTTGTTCCCGGCGGTTCTACCGACAACGGTTAAGGCCTCAAGAATCGGCACGCCACTTTGAAGCATGGTACCGAGGGTCCGGCTGAACTTGGCAACAGCAACCCGGCGAATCAAGGAACCAACCCCCGGAAGTTTAAGAAACATGGCGTCCATTTTTATCCGCCCTATCTCAGTGTTATAAATTTTCTTAATCAGCGTACTGACACCAAACATGCCAACGACCAGAACCATAAAATACTTCTTAAGCCACTCACTGGCATTTACTACAATTTGAGTCGGCACCGGAAGTGATGAACCAAAATCGGCAAACATAGTAGCAAAAACAGGTACAACAAAAAGCAAAATAACGGCCGTAATAACAAGAGAAATAGCAAGACAGATAACCGGATAGGTCATAGCACCCTTAATCTTTTTCTTCAGAATCATGCTCTTTTCCATAAATTCGGCAAGACGACTGAGAATAGTATCAAGAATACCACCAACTTCACCGGCATCAATCATATTACAATAGAGATTATCAAATACCTTTGGATGTTTTTTCATAGCATCGGCAAAGGTCATACCGGTTTCAACATCAAGACGGATCTCTGTGAGAATTCTTTTCAGGGTCGGATTGTCCTGCTGGGCGGCCAGAATATCCATACTTTGTACCAAAGGCAGACCGGCATCAATCATTGTTGAAAGCTGCCTGGTAAAAATGACCACATCCTTTCCTGTCACCTTGGGCTGAAACATGGCGACATTCGCAAAAAGATCCTTAGGGGCCTCTTTGATAGACGAAAGGGTAATCCTGATCTTTTTTAGCTGCATCCGAGCAGCTTCTTCAGTTACGGCCTCAATTTTGCCCTTACGTTTCTCACCGTAAGAGTTAACTCCCTTCCACACATATACACGCATAAGATATTCCTTTTAATGTAAGTATCCGGTACATCCATTCCCGGAGTCTCGCAAACTCGCTTACCTGGAGTCTCGCAAGCTCGCTTTAATTTCCAACAAGTGCAGACAATTTCACAGCTGCACGGTTTACTTTTACCGGGATGATTTCAAATTTTATATCAAGAAACACCGAAATACAAATATAATTTACAATGTTTTCCATTTCTTAATGATGATTTCTTATAGAAGAATTCCAGGAGGAATGTATGCATCTTCATTTTTTGTATTGACAGGATGCCCCTACTCATCTATATAGATGTGTTTCAAAATAACTTTTTTCGCTATTTATATCCTTAAACAGCTGAAACAATAATTCTTTATTATTAATTATTGTCGATTTACTTAAGGATGTTTATACATGTTAAAAATCTATTAAAAAATTTGTCAATTTCCGGCATAGCCGGATAAGGAGGTTTCTGTCATGGCGACCAAAGCTCCGGCAGCAGCAACTGAACTTCACAACAGCGGTTTTTTCAACCCAGTCGTTGACCAATGTGAAGGGTGTGAAAGAATAGTAGAAGCAAACAGCAATAAATATTGTCTGTCATACGCCCAACCTGAAGCAAAATGGCGTCTGGGTATCTGTAATTTTGCCACACACAAAAAGCCTGAAATTGAAGTGGGTACAATCAAAGTTAATCCACTTAAGGCTGCCAAAAGAGCTGGAAGGGGTTAACCCTCACAGCTTTACCCAAATCACCTCGCAGAGGCCAATACTAAGCCACTTAACTTTTGGCTTCTGCGAGAGTTTCTTTTTTTCTATTTCCTCCACGCGCTTTTGGATAAAGAGAAAGCAAAAACTCTTCGTCCTCTAAAATTTTCTGAAACCGCTCATAATTTTCTTGAAAGTGCTCTGGTTCACGGCCTTCCCTTATCAGTGTTTGAGCCGTCTTTTCAAGCAACTCCCTTGAGTAATCATTAATCGCGTAAAACACTTTATCCCGGACCAGCTGCTTCTTTTTCTCATAAGCGGGCAAACTTTTCATTAAGGCAATTTCTGCATGTTTCATACCAGAACTCGGGAAAAGCCGAAATAACTTTGGAATATCGTAAATATCAGCCGCTTCCAGCAAAGCTATCTGCATCTCATCATCCAACTGCTCAAACATTTTGCGGTACAACACGTCATCCGTATTGTGCTCGGCGAGAAGCAATCGGACATAGGGTGTTATCTCCTCTCTGGACACCTCACCTTTCTCCACAACCCTCTTCAACCAACCAATCTTCATTTCAGGACTCTTGGCAACAAACGGAAAATACCGTTCCAGCCAATTCGTCTTTTTCATTTTTAGCAGGCTCCCCATCTTACTTTCCACCAATCATTCGCTGTTGAACAGTTTTCTGTATGGTATATTCCAAAATTTTTTTAGTAAAGGGCTTGGTAATATAATCATCCGCCCTTTCTTTAAACGCCAAAACTATCTGGCCGAGCTGGGCCTCTGCCGTAATCATGACAAACAACACATCGCTTTTAACAGGATCATTACGGATAATTTTCAACAATTCCAAACCACTCATACCTGGCATGGAAAAATCAGAGATAACCAAATCAAAAGACGCGCATTCCATCGCCTCCAGAGCCTGCTTGCCACAGCAAGCTTCTTCCAGGTAGCTATAGCCCATTTTTTTAACTAAAGAGCTGATTATTCGCCTCATGACTTTCGAGTCATCAACGATCAAAATTTTAAGATCTGTTTTTTCCATCACCTTCCAAAATCAGACTACACACCCTAAAGTTTTCTAAAAACGCAAATAGCCCAGTACATATGACCTTAGATATCATTCATCAATGATATTCTAAAAACATGACATGTCTCGTAACTACTCAGCCACACCATGCAAAGCCGCACAGATACTATGGAGCTAAGAGCAATTACAAAGTTTCACTTTTTCAGTTACCAAATTTCTGTTTGACGAACGTTATAAACCACGATACATTACCATCATAGCAAATACAATACCTTCAATCCACCCCGAAGTGTCAAATTACCCAACACCAATATTATCATGCCAAAAGCCAAAACATCCAATAAAACAAAAATCCTTTTCACTCTCATTGCAGCAGCATTGGCCGCCGTTGCTGTCCTCTTTTTTCTTAATATCAATCAACGCGCAGAAAAAAACGCGGCAATCACCATTGATCAGGAACGGCAAAATTGGCTCAATAAAGTTACTGCTCTTGAGGAGAAACTTGGCAACCAGGGCGAACAAAACCAGCACTCTTCTGAAAATGCTCCCGCCACCCCGAGTGCAACTTCGGAAACAACATACAAACAGGCCGCCACTGAGGCTGTTACAGTGGACACCTGCCAGGTTATGGCAGATCAGCTTGATCATTTTTTCAGACACCTGGACAATCAGGATTATTTTTCAGAATTCGAGCTAAAAGAGGGCGCAAAGGCATTTTTTACCCAAATAGCGAAAAAACTCCTGACCCATCAACCTACAACCACTCGAGAGACTGACAGCTTACTGACAATTCTGCAAAACACTGCACATTTCTACAGGGTACTCGGCAGTGAAAATATTTTTATCCTCAAAAAAGTCATGGCCCATGAAAAAGCACTTCTCGAACCAGCCATGGCAGAATTTTACACCTTGATCCTCACCAGAAAAGACTGCCTACACATTGAATACCCCATACAGCTTCCCCTTCAAAAAATGTACAGCTATTCAGTATTTTTCCTTAACACACTTGGCGGCCAGTCGTATCTTTTCCGTCGTGATTTAACCCTGCGCACATTGACAAAATATTACTGCACACTTGTTGTAGACCAGGCCAACAACAAAGGGCTTAACAAGCTTGGCGTTGACATACGTTCCCCTCTAAACAACCTCATTAACGAAATGGATTCATTGTCAGGATTGCGGGATAAAGAAAAATATTTAGACAACCTGCTTGACCTTCAGGAAAAATATGAAAAACAGTATGGAGAGCAATAAAAAGGCTTATTCTGCAACAAAACCTGCATAGTAACTAAAATTCTTTAACGTCAAAACCATGAAGCAGACAAAGAGCAGCAGTAACCCCAATGCGCCCACTAACCCCGCAGGATGGACTTTTTGATTTCAACAAAACACCATCCACCTCTTGCCTTTTGGCAATTTCCAGGACCTGATGCGCTCCCGCCACAAAATACCGGGTAACATCCTGCCCCTCTCTTGTCACAACCCGGGCTTCTCCCTGCAACACCGCATAGCCATCACCTCCAACTATATCTGCAGCAGCGCGTGGAGTGGACAAACCTCCCAGCTGTTCAGGACAAATTGGAATCCACACCGCGCCTTTCACAAACAACTGACACGGCCCACAGGGCTTCACCTGGGCGTCATACCTGGTTTGCAATCCCATCAAACAGGCACTGACCAAATAGACGGATGAGTCAGTTCCTGTGAAAATTTTCTTTTCCTTTTCAGCTCTATGGTTTACCATTCATTCCAATTGACCAAGATCAGCTTTTCCATAAATAACGATGAGCCACACAAAAACACAAACACAATTAAACCAAACAGAGAGACGACTGCTTTTTTTAGTAGCAATCCTCTGTTTCTGCGTCACCCTCACCGTACTTCTCTTGCACCCAAACGGCATTCTCTCCTATTACAATTTACAAAAAGAGCTGAGAACAATACGCACTGAAAACACCCAACTCAAAGAAGAAAATGAAAAACTCCGGCTCAAGCTGAAAAAAATACAGAGTGATCCAGCGTATCTAGAAGAGGTTGCCCGAAAAGATTACGATCTTCTCAAGAAAAACGAAATAGTTTTTGAATTTAACTAAGCAGCCTGCTGCACTTATTTTTCTTTGAGATCAGAAAGTATCCACTCCACTGCCCTGTCAAGATCTTCAGCCACAAAATGCGGCTGCACCTGCTGTTGTGGACCGATATACTCATAATCACCACGACCATAGCCGGTGAGCACCAGAATTCCTTTTGCTCCGCACTTATGTGCCGCTTTCAGATCGGACCAACGATCACCCACCACATAAGACCCAGCAAGATCAATATTCAAATCCTTTACAGCAGCCTCAAAAAGCCCAGTCTTGGGTTTACGGCAATTACAGTTTTCCCGAAATTTTTCTTCTTTGGCCTCGGGGTGGTGTGGGCAAATATAGATTCCATCAACATGAGCCCCTTTTTCAGCCAGCTGTTTTTCCATTTTCCCATGCACATCACCAAGAAGACTTTCCGGGAAATACCCTCTGGCAAGTCCTGACTGATTGGTAACCACCACGACGGGGATGCTGGCGTCGTTAAGTTTACCGATAGCCTCAGCCGCGCCAGGCAAGAGCTGAAACCTGCAGATATGATTAATGTATCCCATCTGTTCATTGATGGTGCCGTCTCTATCTAAAAAAACTGCTGGAATCATAATGTTGTTTTTTTATTGTATTTTTTGTAACTGGTTAAGCAAGTAATCCGTTTACCGCACTTGCTACTTCATCAACCGTTATATCGAGCATGCATCTAAAATTAGCCGGACAATCCCGTTTCATACAAGGGCGGCAGGAAAGATCTTTTTGTAACACAACTGCGTGCTTGGAAAACGGGCCGGTGGCCACGGCATCGGTGGAACCAAAAATTGCCACCAAAGGAGTTTTGGTAGCTGCACCCACGTGCATTAAACCGGAATCATTGGTCACAAAAGCATCGCACACGGCAATAAGGGCCATGGCCTGGGCAAGGGTTGTTTGACCGGCAAGCCCTGTTATAAACTCTTTACCGAATCCACAAATAGTATCAATGGTTTCCTGGTCGGCAGCAGTTCCGAAAACCGCAAAATGCGCACCATTTTCTTCATGGAGCCGTCTGGCCACTTCTCCATACCGTTCTGCCGGCCAACATTTTGCCGGGCCAAAGGCTGCTCCTGGATTTATACCAATGAGCATTGCATCTCCCAATTTCCCGGCAAAATCACGGGCAAACAGCATATCAGCATCAGAAAGCTGCAAAAACAGTTCGTCCGAACCGCAGGTTAAACCGAGATCAGCAAGAAGAGCCTGATAATAATGAACCTGATGAATTTTTCGAACTTCATCTCGAATGCGCACTCCATGGCTCAACAGGGGAGAACGGCCATCACGCTTATACCCGCCCCGGACAGGAATCCCGGCAATTTTAGCAATAAATGCTGCTTCAAAGGCATTCTGCAGCAAAATTGCCATATCAAAATGCTTTTCACGCAAAGTGCGACCAAGTCGAAATAAACCGGAAAGCCCTTTATGCTCGCCTTTTTTATCAAAATGAATAATTTTATCGACATGGGGACTGGCTGAAAAAACATCAGCCATCCAGGGCTGGGCAAGCATGGTGATTTCTGCCTCTGGAAAATTTTCTCTAATCGTCCGAACCGCTGGTGTTGTCATAATGGCGTCGCCAATCCAGTTGGTAGAACGAATGAGAATTTTTTTAGGTTTAACGTCTAATAAAGAACTTTGCATATGACCCTGACAGCTTTCTTTTCCACAATATAATTTTAACACACCCGAAACCCTGAACTTTGAACTTTGAACTTTGAACTTTGAACTTTGAACTTTGAACTTTGAACTTTGAACTTTGAACTTTGAACTTTGAACTTTGAACTTTGAACTTTGAACTTTGACCA
>PJEL010004709.1_pt1 | contig 11159 bp, 5 predicted proteins | sample 1853271 | NCBI WGS metagenome assembly PJEL01 (sample SAMN08108733, study PRJNA415343) | Invertebrate metagenome, whole genome shotgun sequencing project. | host: Globobulimina | place: Sweden: Gullmar Fjord | collected 2015-08 | reverse complement strand
TGGGTTAGTGATATCACCCAAATCTTCGCGGGAGACTTCTTATAGCGCAAGCGTGCGTAACTCCTTATGCCATAAGTAGTTACGCCTTAACCGCACGGCATTGGCCTTTACGGGCACGGGCCCCACACTGCGAGCACGCCGAGAAGATCAAACACATCGACCACGCCGTCATGGTTGATATCTTCGGGAACATCGTAGCAGCCCCAGGCGTAGAGGACCGCGAGAAGGTCGCAGATATTTACTACTCCGTCACAGACAACATCGGCCGGGCAGGCTTTGAGACGATTGATAAGCACCGTCACTGCGCCTTCCTCGGGAGCGGGCGACGAGAGGCCCGCGGATGACTTGCCGTTGATGGCTCTGTTGACCGCGATCAGATCGTCGACGAGATCGCTGTCCACATCGCCGGACAGGATGAACGCCAGTCCTTCGCCGACATCGTATTCTTCAGCCTTGGCGAAGATGAGTTGTCCGTCTTCCAGATCATTTCGCAGGATCTGAATCACCGGGGTGGGCGGATCGGCGCCGTCGCTGGCGACCAGGGCCAGGTCGAGATCTCCATCAAGATCGTAGTCGATCGCGGTAATCGATTTTGGCTGAGCGCCGACGGGGAGATCGGCGACGGTGGTGAAATCACCCTCGCCGTCATACAGCAGCACCGTGACCGTACCGTCGCCGCGGTTGAGAACCACGATTTCCTTGTAACCGTGTTCGTCCAGGTCAAGGTCAGCCGTGATCAGATCCGTCGGGAGCGTTCCGACCTTGAGGGTGATCGGGGGAAGCAACTCGCCGTCCTCGTTGAAGATCACGGAGATCGTTCCGTCGGAGGCATTGGCGATCACGAGGTCAAGGTCGTGATCATCGTAGATGTTGTCGGGATCGATCTCGATGGGAAGCGAGCCGACCTGCAGCGCTACGCTCTGAGCGAACTCGCCGAAACCATCATTCGACAGCACCAGAACATAATAAAGGTTGTCGCCGGTTTCATCAGGGTCGTAACCCGTTACCGCCAGATCAACCGTACCACCTTGATCCAGCGATGCGGCGGCAACGGCCAAAGGCTCCACAAACGTCACGATGTTCCGCGCAGGTCCAAACGTTCCCTCGCCGTTGCCGACGTTGAAGAGAAGTGAGACGCTCTGCTCGCCGGAGTTCGTCACCGCAATGTCGGAGTAGCCGTCCTCATCAAGCAACCCCACGGTGACCGACGAGGGCGATCTGCCCACCGGGTACACGCCGGCAATGCGGAATCCGAGCCAGTCACCGGTGGCGTCCGCGCCGTTGTTCAGGATGACCATCACTATTCCGTTGGTCTGTGGCGTGGCCCCCGGAAACGTGATCGCGAGATCAGGCCCGTCTTTGTGATCGAAATCACCCAGTTCCACATCCGAGGGTTCGCCATCGATGAGAAGCGGCATCATGTTCTGAAAGTCAATGAGGATGTCGAGAATATCGACAACCACGGTGACCGAACCGCCTTTTCCGCCGCGGCGACCTTGGTTATATTCCAGGCTCAGCCGCTTACCGTCCTCCAGCCCGGGAAGCAGTGCGATCTCGAAGTCGTCGGCGATTGTGTCCGCCAGGAGTATCGGGAACTCATCGCCGATCTTCAACTCGTCGGAGAACTGATCGTCCACCGATACCACCAGGCCTCCTCCGAGAGCGGCATTGCCCATGATCTGAAGCACATCGTGCCCGATCCCCGGCTCGTAGCCTTCGATGTCAATATCCAGGTTGCCGAACGCCGTGCTTTGCCCACCCGCGGCTTCGGTCTGGCCGTAATCGCCTCCTATCGTAAGGAAAGATGGCAACGTGGTGTCCCCGACGGTGACACCCGGCGCGACGAGGCCGAGATTGAGAATGTCCGCAAGCACCAGGCCATCACCGCTGAGCCGGCTGCCGGGATGGATGGTGATTCCACCTGCACCCACATTGACGATCCCCCCGTCACGAACTGTCAGTTCACCCGCGCCTGCGGGACCGATGACCAATGCGTGCTCGATCAGCCAGCTTGACGTCGGGCCATCGACGATGGCGGTAGCCGATGCGCCGGTTCTGCCGCCGATGCGACCATATGATGAATCGAGAGTCCCCCCGGAGATAGTCAGGCTCACGGCGTCGTCCGCGAACTCGCCGATGAGCATGGAATCCGGCGAATCACTCAGAAGCGAATATGTACTTCCGCCCAGATCGAGAGTCACATTCCCATCCGAGATGGAAAGGCAATCGGTGGTGACGCTTCCGCCGAATTGAACCGTGTACTCTTCGTTTGGTCCAAAGATCGCGATATCGTTTGCAGATGGGGACTTGGGATACCAATTCCCGGGATCAGCGAAAAGCCCGCCCGCAGGCTCCACCCATAACCGTGGTCCGGCTATGGCAGGATCCGCAGGTGCGAACTCGTAAGCTCCCATGTCCACGATCGGCGCAACGCCAATGCCGGTGTCATCGGTCATGGGGTCGTCGGTGAAACGCGCGAGGCCATCCAGATCGAAAACGATCTCCGGCGGCACGGCAGTGTTGTCTCCAGCATCAATACATGCGGAACCGGGCCAGAGGCGAAAGTCGTCATCCTCGGTACCCGGCTCATCATCTGGTCCTTCCGGATTCATGAATCTTGGGGCCGCGGCGATCGTGCCGCTGCCCTGGAGACTGCCGGTCCATCCCTGGACGCAACTGGAATCCACCGTGACCAAATACAAATCGATGTAGATAAGGAAGATCTGCGCTTCCTGGTCCATTCCCCCGGCGTCGCTGTTTCCCCAAAGAACGCAGTTCGTCAGAGTCGTTCCGCCTTCATCCGGCGGCTGCTTGATATGCATCCCACCGGCCTGGTTGGCGCTATTGCCGGCTATCGTGCAATTGGTGATGGTGGGTGAGCTGCGGTGGCTGTTGATGCCTCCCGCCCACACGGTGGCCGAGTTCCCCGCGATAAGGCAGTTGATCAACACGGGTTCACTGTAAGAGAAGGCGAGCCCGCCGCACTTGTTCGAATGGTTGCCGATGAACTTGCAGCCAATCATTATCGGTTGGCTGTCGACGAAGTTGAAACCTCCTCCCCAGGAGGCGGCGTTGTTGCGGATGAATGTGCATTCGGTAAGCGAGGGCTGACTGTTCTCACAGAACATGCCGCCTCCGCCTCCGGCATCGCCAGCAACCGCGGCCTTGTTCTCCTCGAATCTGCATAGCGACAGAGTCGGCCCGCCTCCAATGCACACCATGCCGCCACCGCGGAAGGACGCGGCGTTACCTCGAAATATCGAATTCAATATCGTTGGGCTGGCGCTGACTACGAATGCGCCGCCGCCCTGGTAGTTGGTGATGGGCCCGGGCTCAGACCCGTCCGAGTTACCTCCGCTGATAGTGAATCCGTCAAGAATGGCCGTCGAGTCCACGCCTGATTCTGCGAGCACGATTGTGTAGCTGTTCTCATCATTGTTCGCGAAATCCGGCCCGTCATCGCCCAGAAGATCGCCCAAGAGAACCGTGACATACAGTGCGATGTCGCGATCGTCTGGATCCGGCTCCCCGATCCCGGCGAAACCGCCCATCAGCGTGACGTTATTCAGCAACTCGAACGCCGCCTCGCGGTCGCCGCTTCCATTCGGGTTCTCCTCGCTTCGGTCCGGCTGGTATACTCCCTGGCCCACTCGGATCTCGATACTCGGCTCAATCGCCCCCCCCGCATCCGTCAGCGCATCCTGGAGAAACCGGTACGCGGTGTCCCAGCTCATGCCGTCGCCCCCGGCCGGTGCGTCGTCGTCCACATGGATCACACCGTCCGCTCGGCATGCGGCCGAGAGAATCGCGATGGCACAGACCACCGACGCCGTTATGCCTGCCGGTTGGCTCGCCCAGACGCATCGCTGCAAAAGCGATCTAACTAACACGAATCCTCCTCCATACCTCAAGTCCGCATTGCTCAGCCAAGCCGCTTGCCCGCGGTCCGGCTGTATGAGATAGTTCGCCTGATCGGTACATCCCCAATATAGTCTCCGCGCGCCAAACGCCAAGAGTAATCCGACGGATTCGACCCTTTATATCCGGCCGCCGATATTCACCCGGCGCACGCAGGCCGGACTTGATTCTCCGACATCCCGTGTGCCGCCGGCTTGAACTTCCCATCAGGGACGATCTATTTCTTCCTCCGTCATCAAATCCGATAATACCTTCCTGATTGCCTCCAGATCGCCCTGGATCTTCGGATCGTCAGGGAAATCGGAAGCCAACGATTCGAATTCAGCCAGAGCCTTCTCCAGTTCCAGCATGCCTTCCACGTTTCGACCCGCGTTGATCAGCGAATAGGCCAGCAGTCGACGCGTCGTAGCTGACTGCTGCCGCGTGCGCTCATCTCGGGAGTCGCAATCGAAAAGCTGCTCGGCGATCGCCATCGCCTGTTCCAATTGCGCGACCGTCTCATCCGCATCGCCCATCGCCGTATGAAGCGGAGCCATCAGCAGATGTGTGTTCATGATGTGTCGTCGTCGTCGAGAGCTGTGCGGATCTCTACCAGCGATCTCCAGACAGGTCCGAAGGACGAACTCGTAGTGCCCCAGGGCCTCACCGTATAGCTCCATCGCACCCTCCGAATCGTCCTGCTTCTTCAGACTATTCCCCTTCATCCTGAGTAGCTCAGCTATTCGCGTGTGCCCGACCGTGAGTTCGTACAAAGCTTGGTCGTCCTCGGGGTAATCCCGTACCCGCGCTTTTCGCAATTCGGCCGAGCGTGCATAGTGAGCTTCAGCCGCTTCAGCTCCCTGCGTCAGCCGTTTCATACCTCCCACCTTGAGTTCCGCAACGGCGAGAAGACGTCGATCTTCATCACTGTTCTCATCGGTCGCGAACAGCTCCCGTACGATCGACAGGGCCTCCTCGTATGACGCCAGCGCCTGATCCCTCTGCCTCATGGCGTTCAGCGCATCGCCCATGTAGATATGGCCCAGCGCCATCCCGCGGCGATTCTCCCTGTTCTCAGGGGCGGTCTCGAAGATCTCGCGGTTAATTGCCAGCGCCTTCTCGTAATGCTCGATCGCCTCGCCGGATCGGCCAAGGCTGGGATCACGTGTTCCGCCAATCATCTGGCCCAGGCGGCGGTGCCCCCAGGCCACATCGTTCCTGAGGTCGATGTCATCTCCAGCATCTCGCTCCATTGCCTCCAGATATTTCAGTGCTTCGTCGACCAGCATCCGCCTTGCCGGAAGCGTGCCGGGCAGATCAACGATCTCCAGGTAGAAATCGCCCATCGCCACCCGGGCCAACTCGTGTCCCTGTTTGAACAGCCGGTCGGCACGGTCGCGCTGCTCTTCGGCAGTTTGGCGCTGGGCCGCTTCGGCCCTCTCCGCGGCTTCCGCGGCGTCTCGCTGCCTTGCAGTCTCCGCCTCGGCACGCTTGGATTCCGCCAGCCCCCAGGTCATCCCTACCACGGCCAGCACGAGGCCGACAAAGACGGCCGCCACGGAGCCGAAGAGAGTCTTGTTCCGTTTTGCCAGCATCCGCACCTGGTAGACCACGCTTGCCGGTCGGGCGTCGATGGGCTCGCTGTGCAGGAACCTCTGAATATCCTGTGCCAGATCCGCCGCCGACTGGTAGCGTCGCTGCCGGTTCTTCTCCAGAGCTTTCAGAGTTATTGTCTCGAGATCGCCCCGCAGGTTCCGGCTGATCGTGCTGGGCCTTTCCGGCGCAGCCTCCCTGATGATCCTCGCCGCCTCGTGGATCGCCACCCTGGCGATATCGTAGGGCAACCTCCGACATAACAACTCGTAAAGCAGCACCCCCAGGGCGTACACATCGCTTCGCGTGTCCAGATCGTTGGGGTCAGCATCGCACTGCTCGGGGCTCATGTACTGCAGCGTGCCGATCAGTTGACCGACATCCGTCTGAACGGTCGTAAAGGCGAGATCGGAATCCGTCGCCCTGGCCACACCGAAATCAATGATCTTCGGCTGCCCCGATGCGTCGACCAGGATGTTCCCGGGCTTCAGATCGCGATGAATGATCCCCTTCTGATGGCCGTGGTGTACCGCTTCGCAGACTTGGGCGAAGAGGGCCAGTCTCGCACTCGTGTCGAGGTCGGCCTGATCCGCATAGACCGTGATCGGCCTGGCGTCCGGTACGTACTCCATCGCGAAGTATGGGACCTCGCCCCCAATCTCATCGTGCGTCCCGGCCTCATACACCTGCGCTATCCCCGGATGACGCAACCGGGCCAGGACCTCCGATTCGTGCTCGAACCGCAACAATGCGGACCGGGAGGTGATGCCCGCCTTCATCACCTTCAGCGCCACGGATCTCCGAGGATGGTCCTGTGTCGCCAGATACACCGTCCCCATTCCGCCGGAGGCCAGCAGTCGCTGGATCTTGTATTGCCCTATCCGTTCGGGTTTTGGCTGGACATCCGTCCAGGACCAAGTCGCGGGGGTCTCCAGGAAGGAGTCTTCCTCTCGATTGTCGTGGTCCAGAAGCCGCACTACTTGAGTACGAAGCTCTGGGTTACCCCCGCATGCCTCATCCAGGAGGGCTTCCCGTTCGTCGGGGGGTAGAACCCTCGCCTGATTGAAGACGTCCTCCAGCTTGTTGAACTCCTCTGGATTCATGGAGTGGCCTCCTCCGCCAAGTGGTCTCTCAGCCAGACCTTGGCAAACCGCCAGTCCTTTTCCACCGTCGAGTCCGATATTCCGAGAATGGTCGCCGTCTCCGTAATTGTCATCCCAGCGAAGAATCTCAATTCAACAACCTGGCTCATCCTGTCGTTGAGCTCCGCCAGCTTCTTGAGCGCCTCGTCAAGCTGTAGGAAATCGACCTCACCACCTTCGGAAGGGGCGGCAAGCTGAACGAACAGCAGTCTCCGTCGCCCCCCGCCTCGCTTCTCAGCCAGCTTCGCACGTGCGTGATCGACCAGGACCTGGCGCATCGCTCGCGCGGCCACCGCGAAGAAATGCGTGCGGTCCTTCCAATCCGTCCCCGCCTGATCGACAAGTTTCAGATACGCCTCGTGGACCAGCGCGGTGGATTGCAGCGTGTGCTCCGGAGACTGGCCCTTCATGAACCTGCCCGCCAACAGCAACAGCTTGTCGTAGACCAGAGCCAACAACTCAGCCGCGGCCGAGGGATCGCCCTCGACCACTTCGGTCAGCATTCGCGCGGGATCTCTCGCCGGCTGCATCATTGCCTCTGACCGCCCTCCCGATACAAGAGACACGAACGTAGTATGCCACAAGGCTGGCGATGTGTCGACTTTAATGGTCACAGATAGCTCGGACATCCGGCGGCAGGCAGGGGTCAAGCTGGGTAAGGTGGCGCTGATCCTGGCGGTTGGCTGGTCAGGTGAATTCGAGGCGGCGATCCCTTCTCGATAAATAATTTCAAAAAAGACCACAATCAGCAAGGGCCGCGTCCGCGGTTCTCGTTTCTATTGGTGACGGAAACGGTTTTTGCCTCGATCACCGCGGAAATCACGCGGTGCCAACTGTAAATTTGCCCAGAAGGAGCGAGCCATGGGATGGAACGAAAGCATCAATCAGAAATGTGCTCCCGCCGCGGCGATCGCGGCTCTCCTCGGACTGGCCTTCGCGGCCTCAGCCGAGGTATTGCTCGTGCCCGACGACTACGGCACCATTCAATCGGCGGTAAACGCCGCCGACGATGGTGATGAGATCCTCGTCGCCCCGGGCCTCTACACCGAGAAAATCAACTTCAACGGCAAGGCCGTCCTGCTTCACAGCTCGGGCGGCCCCGATGTCACCACGATCGAACACCCAAGCTCGGGTTCGGTCGTGAAATGCGTCAGCGGCGAGCAGTCGGACACCGTGCTCGACGGATTCACCGTCACCGGCGGAGGCGGCACCTTCAACGGCGGTGGCATGGAGAATACCGCCTCCAGCCCCACCGTCGTCAACTGCTACTTCGTGGGTAACTCCGCCGAAAGAGGCGGAGGGATGGGCAATGTCCTCGCCAGTCCCATCGTGACCAACTGCCGCTTCATCGACAACTTTGCCGAGAACGGCGGCGGAATGAGCAACTACTTCGAAAGCTCACCCGTTGTCACCGGGTGCTCATTCATCGGGAACTCCGCCTCATACGCCGGCGGCGGGATCAACAACTCTTACGACAGCGCCCCCACGATCCTGGATTGCACCTTCACCGATAACACCGGCTACTACTACGGCGGCGGCATGTACAGCATCAACGCTGGGCCCGTCGCCGCGGGCTGTCTCTTCGAGGCCAACTCCGCCGCCGTTTCCACCGACTTCGGAGGCGGAGGAGGAGTATTCTCTGAAGTCAGCGAATCAGAGTTCTACGGTTGCGATTTCGTGCGAAACACCACCGTGGCCTGGGGGGGAGGAATGAATCTCCTCGACTCCACCCCGACCTTCATCGATTGCGAGTTCATCGCCAACGCCGCCAACAAGGGCGGGGCGCTCGCATACTCATACTCGGATCCTCTCCTCATCAACTGTCTTTTCACCACAAACACCGCCGACGTCTCCTCCGGCACGGCCAGCAGTCACCGCAGTACACCGGCATTCATTAACTGCACCCTCGCCGGCAACTACGCCCCCGAGGTCGGCGGCATCCGCATCAAGCAGGATCCCGCAGACGGCGGAACCACTGTCGACAACTGCGTCCTGTGGGGCAATGAAGACGACAGCGGCGTCGTCCAGGACGCCCAGATCTACATCCTCTGGGCCGACCCTGCACTGGTTAGCGTGGATTACAGTTGCGTCCAGGGTTGGACTGGCACAATCCAAGGCGTCGGCACCATCGCCGACGATCCCAACTTCGTCCTGCCGCCCAATCCGGGGGACGATGGCGCGTGGGGAACGGAGGATGATGAGGAAGGTGACTGCCGCATTGCCGCCGGGTCGCCGTGCATCGACGCCGCGGACAACACTGCGCTGCCTGATGACATCGAAGCCGACCTCGATGGGAACTTCAGGTTCGTCGATGATCCCGATACCGAAGATACCGGTATCGGTGAGTACGGCGATCCCGCAATCGTCGATATGGGAGCCTACGAGTTCCAGCTTTCGATCTGCCTGGGTGATATCAACGGCGACCGCAGCGTGGATGTCGTTGACCTTCTTATCCTTCTCGCCACTTGGGGCCCGTGCCCGCCGGAGGGGTCCTGCTTCGGGGATCTCGATGAGAGCGGCGAGGTAGATGTGCTCGATATGCTCATCCTTCTCTCCGTCTGGGGTCCATGCTAGTGATGGACTGAATCATCCGAAGCTCTTCCGGAGCATCCGCGAGCACCGTCCCCCAAACGGGGGCCGGGCTCGCTTTTTTTCGTTTCGCTCCCGCGCGACGGGCGATTAGCAACATCCCCACGCAATTGGGGATTGGCCTCACGGCCCATCAACCCCCACCAGACTCTCACAGGTGTCGGTGCATGATCCAGGGGGAGGTCAGGGAATCCACCAAAGACTGCGCAATGGATGTTCTTGATCTGCTGATGATCCTTGGCCAGTGGAACTGCGGCCTGCCTCCAATGATACGGCGATGGCATCGGAGCACCGACCACGTGTTTCGAGATGATCATCCTTACCAAGGGCGAATTACGGTTGAACCAAAGCGGGAGAGCAACTCGGCGCCGCGCGACCGATCGGCCAGCCTATCGGACGCTTTCGCTTGTGACTTGTCGCCGATGCACACGCCGAGCGGGATTGTAGAATGCCGGTCGGTCGGAATCGCTCTCCACAGCCCGGTATGGGTGCCGCGTCTGCCAAGTGAAGGTCGATCCGAGGCGGACCTGGGAAACGATCTCCCGGCGAGGATTCCTGACCAGGCTAATTGGGAGAACCCGCTTGTCTTCCCCCGTCAAAGCGATTCTGGGCGTCTCTCGCGCACCCTTTCTATTGTTGCCCGTGGTTCTGATCTGCGCCGGAGCCGCCGCCTCCGCGTGCGAGGGCGGATTTCTCTGGTCGAGATCCATCCTTGCCCTGATCGGCCTCCTCGCTCTGCACATGGGCGTCAACGCTCTCAACGAGGCGAGCGACATGCGCACGGGCATCGATTTGAACACCAAGCGCACCCCCTTCAGCGGCGGCAGCGGCACCCTTCCCGCTGGCGAACTCACCATCCGGACCGCGTTTATCTGGGGGCTGCTCACCACCATGCTCGGCCTGGCGATCGGCATCTGGTTTCTCACCGTGATCGGCTGGGCGCTATTGCCGCTGGTTGCCGTCGGCGTGTTCGCGGTTCTCACCTACACGCGGGTGCTGGCGCGAATCGGCCTGGGCGAGATCTTCGCGGGCCTGGGGCTCGGTTGTCTGCCGATCATCGGGGCATCGCTCGTGCAGGATGGTCGCATCGGTTCGATCACCATCGCCGCATCCATCCCTGCGTTCTTCATGACGTTGAACCTGCTGCTGCTGAACGAGTTTCCGGATGAGGATGCGGATCGCACCGGGGGTCGCAGGAACCTCGTTCTGCTGCTCGGACGCAAGAGCGGGGGCAGGATCTACATCATGGCTGTCGCGGCTACCGCAGCTTCGATAGTCGCCGGCTGGCGCATGTCAGCGTTGCCCATACAGGCGTTGATAGCGCTTCCGCCGACGCTGCTGACACTGCCCGCGGTGCGATGGGCTTTCGGGCCGATGGAGGAGGCGATTTCTCACAAGGCGTTGGGCGGCAACGTCGCCTGGAATCTGCTGACAAACCTGTTTCTCGCGGGGGGCCTGGCGTGGGCGGCATGGACGGGGATTTGAAGACAGCATGATTTCGCGGGCCGACTTGCGATATCCTGAGTCGGCGGATGCGCGCCTCGACGGCCGCCAGGAAAAACATCAATGAAAATGATAATGAGACGCGGACGAATCCAAAATGACAGAATCGCAGGACTCACGACGGCGATGGTTCTCTGCTCTCTTGTCTCTCTCATCTGCACCGGCTGCGCCTCGACCTGGCCCGCCGATGTGGAAAGAGCGCTGGGAGATGCAGGCGAAAACCGGGGCCAACTCGTAGAGGTGCTTACGCATTACGAGGCCGAAGGCGATGCACAGAAACTGGAAGCCGCCCAGTTCCTGATCGCGAATATGGTGGGCCACGGCTACACCGTCGCAGCTCTCTACGATGCCGACAAGGTCGAAATCCCCTACGACGCACTGGATTACCCCAACTTCAATGAGGCTCGGGCCGCCATTGAAGCGCTCGAAGAAGAG
>PJEL010004708.1_pt1 | contig 11163 bp, 5 predicted proteins | sample 1853271 | NCBI WGS metagenome assembly PJEL01 (sample SAMN08108733, study PRJNA415343) | Invertebrate metagenome, whole genome shotgun sequencing project. | host: Globobulimina | place: Sweden: Gullmar Fjord | collected 2015-08 | reverse complement strand
CCCCCGCTTTCCCTGCCTCCGCGGGTGCAGGCCCGGTGGAGGCCATGGATGCGAGAGCGCAAACGGCAGCGAGCACGAAAGCGTGCAGCCGGGCGGTAGCGCCTCTGTGGCCATCAGACTGCGACCCGAGCCGGGATGGAAGACCTACTGGCTCAACCCGGGAGACTCGGGACACGCGGCGCGCATAAGCTGGGAACTTCCTGAAGGCGCGAGCGCGGGCCCGCTGGCCTGGCCTTATCCCGAGCGCTTCGACGACCACTCCTTCGTCACCTACGGCTACGACCGCGAGGTGCTCTTGCTCGGCCGCATCCACGCGCCCGGCGATGCCGCAGAGGGAGAAGCTTTGCGCATAGGCGCGCGCATCGACTGGCTCACTTGCCGCGACGATTCCTGCGTGCCGGGCCGCGCCGAACTGTCACTGCAGCTTCCGGTCGAAGCAGCCCGGCCTCAGGCTGATCCCTTGTGGACCGACGACTTCGCGGCCGCGCGTGCGGCCATCCCTACCGCCCTTGCCGGCTGGACCGCGCGAGCACGAGCCGTAGGCGGCGCCCCAGACAGCGGCGACCCGGGCGACACCGTAGTACTGACACTGACGCCGCCCGAAGGGGCCGACCCCTCGCTATCGGCGGTGCGGGTCTTCCCTCTGGAGCAGGGGCTGCTCGGCGACACTGTCACGGCACGAGTGTCGCGCCGGGCCGGCTCCCTACACATAGAACTGCCACGCGCTGCCGCGGCGCAGTCGAGTCCGGCGCAGGCGAGTCCGGCGCAGGCGAGCGCCTCGCAGGTACCGCAGCGCCTCAGAGCCGTCCTCGTAAACGAACAGGGTTGGGATTTCGCGGCTACGACGAAGGCGGTGAGCCTGGACTTGCCGCTGGAAGATACAGAAGCCGCTGCGACTGCCGCGCCTGCGCTTCAACTTGCCGCAACCAGCGCCGGCGCGGGCGGCGGAGTCGGCCTCGCTCTGGCGATGGCTCTGGCCTTTGCCGGCGGGCTGCTGCTGAACCTCATGCCCTGCGTCTTCCCGGTCCTGGGCCTGAAGATACTCGGTTTCGCCGAGATGGCGGGCGGTGACCGGCGTGCCATACGCCGCCACGGCCAGGTCTTCTCACTGGGAGTGCTGGTTTCGTTCTGGCTTCTTTCGGCCCTACTCCTCACGCTACGCGCGGCCGGACGCGAGATAGGTTGGGGGTTTCAGCTACAGTCACCGACCTTCGTGGCGGCGATGACGCTGCTGCTGTTCGCGATGGCGCTGAGCCTGGCGGGCATGCTGGAACTGGGCACGTCACTCACCGGGGTGGCCGGGCGTCTGGAAGCGGCCGGCGGCACAACGCGCGGCGACGACGCAACGCGCGGCGACGACGCAACGCGCGGCGGCGGCCACTCGTTGCGCGAGTACCGAAGTTCCTTCTTCAGCGGCGTCCTGGTCACCGTGCTGGCCACTCCCTGCACGGCGCCCTTCATGGGCGCGGCCATCGGCTTCGCAATCGCCAACCCCGCACCATCTTCGATAACTGTCTTCACGGCGCTGGGCCTGGGCTTGTCGGCGCCCTACCTGCTGCTGTCGTGGGCGCCGTCGCTAATCTCGCGACTGCCGAGACCGGGCGCGTGGATGGAAACTTTCCGCCAGGCGATGGCCTTTCCGCTCCTGGCCACCGTCGTCTGGTTGGTCTGGGTGTTCGGTCAGCAAACCGGTAACGACGGCGTACTCGCACTGCTTCTGGGCCTGTTGCTCTTGAGCGGGGCCATGTGGACGGCCGGCGCAGCCCAACGCGGCGCGCAGCTCGGCGGCGCAGGCGGCGCAGGCGGCGCGACGCAACGCCTAGCTCGACGCATCATGCAGCGCACGGCCATATTGGGCCTTGGCGCCGGCGCCCTCGCCATTGCTGCCTACGGCTCGAGTTTCACCCCGGCAGTGCTGGCGGCACCAGCAGCAGCGGCACCAGTGGCTGCAAGCCCCGATCCCGACTCCCACGCGATCAAGTGGATACCCTACGACTCGGCTCGTCTGCACGAGCTGCGCGCGGCGGGGCAAAGCGTCTTCGTCGATTTCACGGCGGACTGGTGTCTTACCTGCAAGCTCAACGAACGCGTGGCCTTCGGCGACGAACAAGTAATACGCCACATCGCGGCCATGGATATCGTCGCCATGAAGGCCGATTGGACCAACGAGAACCCCGAGATCACGCGCGCGCTGGCCGCGCTGGGCCGCAGCAGCGTCCCCCTCTACGTTCTCTACAGCGGCGGGCCCGGCGCCCAACCGAAGATTCTTCCGCAGATCCTCAGCCCCTCGGCCGTTCTGGATGCTTTGAACTCCACAAAGAGCTAGAACTCTCGCATGAGCGAGATTGAAGCCGAAGGCCCCAACGCAGCGCAGATCGAGTACTGGAACGACGAGACAGGCCGCAAATGGGTGGACCTGCAAGAACTACTCGACCAGCAACTGGAAACTCTGGGAATTGGTCAATTTAAGCAACGGGTACTTGATTTAGGAACTGGCACAGGCACAATAGCCCGAGGCCTGGCCCAACGTGCCTGTATTGTCACCGCCCTTGACCCATCAGCCAATATGATAAAACAAGCTCAACGCCTTGACCATAAGGTTGGAGCCACTATCCGTTATATACAGGGTACAGCCGAAAAAATTGACTTGCAGAACAACAGTTTTGATGTGGTAACAGCCGGGCAATGCTGGCATTGGTTTGACCGCCCTGCTGCAGCCCAAGAAGTACGACGGCTATTAATCCCTGGAGGCCAATTGGTTATTGCTCACTTTGATTGGCTACCCCTCCCCGGCAATGTCGTTGCAGCCACCGAACGTTTAATAAAACAACACAATCCGGCCTGGAATATGGATGGCGGCACAGGACTTTATCCCGCCTGGTTAACAGATGTGGCTATGGCTGGTTTTGAAAATATAAAAACCTTCTCCTTTGATTTACCCGTCACTTACAGCCATGAAGATTGGCGAGGCCGTATCCGGGCCAGCGCCGGTGTCAGCGCCAGCCTGCCCCCACAGCAAGTAATCCAATTTGATAATGAATTAAGCAACCTGCTGACCCAACATTTTCCCGCTGACCCTTTATCCATTCCCCACCGAGTTTTTGCCGTCATAAGCCAAACACCATTAAAATATAGTGATAAGTGATAAGTGATAAGTGATAAGTGAATAGTTTAAACATTTTTCACTGTTCACTTTTAGTTTTTTACTATTAGTTTACAATAAAGTGAGAAGTAAAAAATGAAGGAATCAATTTTAAGAGACAAAAGTTACGCATTTGCCATTCGGATTGTGAAATTATCGCACTATTTACGGAAAAATAAAGAAGAATATGTATTGAGCAAACAAGTTTTAAGAAGCGGCACTGCCATTGGTGCTTTAATTCGTGAAGCTGAGTTTGGACAAAGCAAAGCCGACTTTTCACATAAAATGAGCATTGCCCTGAAAGAAGCCAATGAAACTGACTATTGGTTAGCTCTATTAAAAGACACCGATTATATCACTGAAAAAGAGCTTCAAAGTCTACAGCCAGCTTGTAAAGAACTCATTGCTATGCTAGTATCAACTATAAAAACAACGACTGGAAATTAACTGATGCCCCCGACGCTAAAGCATCGGTCTGAAAGAGCAAAGGACGATAAATCGCCCTATTTAGGGGTATATTAGTCCGTCAGGGCTTTGCTCTCTCAGCACGACGGCTTCAGCCTCGTGCTTTTTGGGGTTGCTATCAGTTAATACTTTACCACTACCATACACCCTTATGATTTTCAACCAGCATAAGAATAGTAAAAAGAGTTTAATATTAACTACTCAAGCACCCTCTATCAATCTCATTATCAACCGATAATTGGTAATTCAGCCTAATAACCATCAACCATCACTTATCACTTATCACTTATCACTTATCACTTATCACTTATCACTTACCACTTATCACTTTTCACTTATCAAAAAAAGGTCTTGGGCTGCCTCATCTTCAATTTTGTCTTGCATAAATTGTAGGGCATCAACAATGTGGATAAAACCAACTTCCTGATTACTCTGCACATGTCGAATACGACCCCGCCAGCGAACTTTGTCGGTATCAACTTCACGCACAAAACGCAACACAAATGAGGTTAAATCTTGCTCAAATTGAGGTGACATGCTTTATTCTCTCCATTGGTAATAAAATCATAAGGGTGCATTTCACTATCTAATAATCTGTTACCATTGTTCACTTATCACTTATCACTTATCACTTATCACTTATCACTTATCACTTATCACTTATCACTTATCACTTTTCACTTATCACTTCTGGTCAATATATTCTAACAAGAAATGGTTACACCAGAGTTACATTATGCTTAATTCAGCCAAATTTGGCGTTGATTTAATTATTCGTTCAAAATTAATACCACCCCGCCCCGGTCCTCGACATGTGGTGCGAGATCGACTCAATCAATATTTAGGGCAACTGTTGGATATGCCCTTAACCTTGATGATAGCCGGGGCAGGTTACGGCAAAAGTACCGCTCTGGCCGACTGGTTATTAGAAACGCCCTGGCCTGTAGCCTGGTATAGCCTTGCCCCCGACGACCATGACCCGCTCCTTTTTTTGTTGCACCTTATCTATGCCTTTGAAACAGTTAATCCCAATATTTTAGCCCAACTCCTAACCCCCTTTGCTCAAGACGGTGAACCAAAAATCATCCGCCAAACGGCCTTAAATCATCTACTCAATACCTTAACCGAGCAACTGGAGCATGATACCCTACTGGTACTGGATGATATTCACCTGGTGGCTGACAAAGCGGAAATCAACCAAATTTTGGAGCATTTAATTACTTATCTTCCTCCCCAAATTCATCTGGTATTAACCAGCCGTCATCCTTTAAAGTTGCCTGTGCTCACTCGTCTCCAGGCCAGAGGGCAAGTTGCTTACGTTACGGGTGAAAATATGGTCTTTCAACAGCAAGAAGTGGTTAGCCTATTTCGAGCCCAATACAATCTATCGCTGTCTGACTCGCAGATTAGCCAACTTTTAGCCAAAACCGAAGGCTGGGCTATTGCCCTACACCTTATGGCCCAACGATTTGAAACAAATCCGGGCGCATTGGCTACCCTTGATCCTAATATAGAAACACTCTTTACCTTTTTGGCCCAAGACGTTCTTGCTCAACAGTCTTTAGCTATTCAAGATTTTCTAACCAAAACCTCTATTATCCAACATCTCACCCCCACTATATGCAATTATTTGCTTGACCTTGATGATAGCGCTGTAATTTTAAGCAACTTAGCTGAACGTGACTTTTTTGTTATTCGGCTAGGGGATGATACCTACCGCTATCACCATCTTTTTGCTGACTTTCTTAGTGACCAGTTGCTTGATGCCGCGCCACTTCATCAACATGCAGGCCATTATTTTTACAATGAAGGTTTACATGAATTAGCAATCCACCATTTTTTGTGTGCCGCAGCCTACCCCCAAGCCATCCAATTGTTAATCCCCTTAGCCTCAGAATTGGTCCGCACGGGTCGATTTGATATTTTGCACCACTGGCTCACCCAATTACCAGCACAGTTACTGGCCCAGTCCCCAAACCTTATTTTGGCTTTGGGCGACTTATACCGTTTTACCAGCCAATACCAACTGGCATTACAACATTATCACCAAGCAAGCCAAATTTTTGAGCAACGTCAAGACTTTTTGGGACACAGTGAGGCTTTATTGGGTTTGGCTCGGGTCTATTTAGATACGGTTCGACCAGCCAAAGCCAGCCCTCTGCTGCAACAGGCTTTGGATTTGGTACTTAATCAACCCGATCTATCTTCTATCCCCAAACAGGCCCAAATATTGGCCATGCTGGCTGAAAATGAAGCTAATTTGGGTAATGCAATTAAGGCCAAAGCCTTGCAAGCGGAATCAACTGCTCTAATGGGGCAGCAATTAACGCCAATCGAGGTTGAAGCCCGTTTGTTATTACGGAGTGGTCAACTGGACAAGGCCAGAGAAAAATTGACCACTCAAGCCGAACAAGAAAACCACGCTCAACGAGCCGCCTGGGCACCCCGCCATCACCGCGAAACATCATTGCTCTTATCATTACTCTACACTTTACAAGGTCAACCTGAACCAGCTCGTATTCTGGCCGAAGAAGGGGTGGCTATTGGTCAGCGCTTAGGCTCACCCTTTGTTGAGGCTGTAGGTTATATGCGTTTGGGACACGCCTGGCAAATTGGCCTTGATGCTAACCCGGAACAGGCCGAAAGTTATTACCAGCAATCCCTTAAATTGAGTGAAAAGTTTGATGTGGCCCGGGCCAGGGTAGAGCCATTATGGGGCTTGTTACGTTTGTATGGTTATCAGGCCAACCTGGCTACCGCCGAACGTTATGCCCAAGAAGCTGTTCAGCTTGCCCAACGTGCTGGTGATGGCTGGATTTTAACATGGTGCAAAACAACATTGGCCGCCACTTATCTTATCGTTGGGGAAACAGAGAAGGGTTTATACCACATGCAACAAATCTGGCAAGATTTTAGCAAGGGTGGCGATTTTTACGGGCAGGCAGTCGCTTTATTATGGCAAGCTATGTATGCCGCGCCTGATGATACCTTAGCCTTAACCAACCTGCTAAAATTAGCTCACAAAGAAGGTTATGACTTTCTGTTTGGCAGTCCTACCTATAATACCCCCTCTGACCCCCAGGCAACCATTCCCCTCTTATTTCTGGCCCGGGAGCAGAATATTGAAACTGATTACGTCAATCGTCTGTTGGCCGCTCACAACTTAAGCAATGTCCAATCTCATCCCGGCTTCACCTTACAAGTACAAACATTAGGGGCTTTTAGAGTTTGGTGTGGCCCCCAACCCATTGTCCCCCAAGAATGGCGCCGAGAAAAAGCACGTCATCTATTTCAGCTATTGCTCATTCACCGTGCTAACTACTTACAAAAAGAACAAATTCTTGATCTGCTCTGGCCCCAAGTAGCGCCTCAAAACGCCGAAAAGCATTTCAAAGTGGCCTTGAATATGTTACAAAATGTTATTGAACCTGACCGTCAGCCCCGTACCCCTTCATTTTTTATCCGTAGACGAGGTAGCTCTTATGGGTTGATGGTCAATGAAAGCTTTTTAACCGACTGTGACCGTTTTGAACAGCATATCAAACAAGGTCATACCCATGAGGATATGGGTGAGATAAAAAGAGCCATTAATCAATATCAACAGGCCATTGACTTATATCAGGGTGATTTCTTAGAACAGTCACTATACGAAGATTGGACCGTTGACGAACGAGAACGGCTTATGGGGGTATATCTACGTACCTTAGAACGTTTAGCCCGCATGCGTTTGCAAAATGGTCAAGCCGCCGTAGCTATCCCCCTCTGTCAGGCCATTCTTAAGCGGGATGATTGTTGGGAATCGGCCTACCGCCTCCTGATGGTCGCCTACCAGCGTACTGGAAATCGCCCTCAAGCTCTACGCACCTTTGAACAATGCGCCCAAGTTCTAAAAGAGGCCCTCAACATTACCCCCATGCAACAAACCATCAAACTCCAGCAACGACTACGTTATCACCGTAACATTTCGGTTCAAGATGCGTAGTACAACTCGGCGTAAATCCTTCGCATGTTAGTCGCTCGCCAGGGATTGACAAATCCCGGCCTTACGCGCCTCAGATACCGTAAAGCAGTTAGAAAAGGTAAAGAAGTATGACGGCTTTTATCATTCCATAATCTACATCGTCCTAAAAATTGTAGGCATCCACATAGATTGTGAGATTCAATCAAACTTTGGCACAACCGATGCTGTAATTAAAACTGCGGCTTATATCTATGTTATTGAATTTAAGATGGGAAGTACCAACAAACTACCTCACTAGGCAACTACCAATCTACACCTTTCCCCAAATAACACCTTTGCATAAGTATAAACTTAAGGAGCCAGAATTCAACTATCAATTATCAACTATCAATTATCAACTATCAATTATCAACTATCAATTATCAATTATCAATTGATAAAATCTGCTATAGCCGAAACCACCTGTTGGGCATTTTCACCAAACAACATCGTCATGTGGTTACCGGGAACTTCAACATAGCGACAATCTATCATCGCCTTGACCGTTTCCAGGGCCAATTCTTTAGGCAAAACTGCCGCTGTGCCGGGAGGGCCGTAAGAACCGGGGCCATTAAGCAACAAGGTTGGTTGGGTAATTTTGGCAATATGATCAGCCCACGGCTCGGCTAAAGCTTTTTCAACTGCCTCAATAATCGCAGCGGGTTTAGAACGAGCTTGCACCGTACCATCTTCATTAATTTGCACATCGGCCTGAAAGAAACTCTCAATGGCCGGGTCCCACCAATTGCTTAATTGAGGCATCTGTTTCATAGCCGCTAAATAAACGTCCCAAGAAGGCAAGACTTTTCCCAAACGGTCCACGGAAGGTTGTATCAACTCTCGTGTTTGGGGGTGCATAGATCCGGCAGCATCAATAACTACTAACTTGCTGACCCGCTCAGGGAAATGTGCAGCCATATAATAAGTCAACAAACCACCAAAGGAGTGACCGCCTAAGATAACTTGCTCAAATCCCAGGACATCTAATAAGTCAATCACATCTGCGGCGTGGTCAGCCATACTATAACCCGTATCAGGTTTATCACTCAAACCGCGTCCTCGCAAATCCAAAGCCAAAACCTGAACATGTTGGCTCAACCCAGCCTGAATTATCCCCTCGAAAAAATGAGCATTAACCGTTAAACCTGGTGTCAAAATCAAGGGCAAAGCCTTAGCAGAGTAATTATCACTCACGTGACTTAAATAATGTAATTGAATACCATTAACAAACGCAAAGTTGCTCATTAAATAACCTCCTTATTATTTGTTTTAGTCTAGCTCAAACCAGTTACAAGCGAGTTACAGCCCAAATGTAACTACAGTGTAACTTCGCTATGTTAATATTTCAATCACATTCCCAAAAGGGACAAATATAGTATTATCTTCAAAGGAGAAAGAACATGCCAAAATCAATGATAACCTACATTATAACTTTATTACTGGCTTTAAGTCTGGTTGCTGCCCAATGTGCATCCGATCAAACAACAGATTCAGCCAGCAACGACCCAGCCCCAACGAAAGCTGAGGTAGAAGCGGAAACAAGCGCGCCTGAAACTGAGACCACAGAAGAAGTCGCCGCAGCAGAAGTTATGGAAGAAAAGGAAGTGGCTGAAGCAACGGGTGAACCCCTTAAGATTGGAGTTATGTCTGACATATCGGGGCCATTATCCCTCTTTGGCAACGAAATTATCAACGGCTTAGAATTAGGGTTTGACTATGCGACAGATGGAAGCATGACCGTTGCCGATCGGCCCATCGAGTTGATTATCCGTGACGATGGCAGTGATGTCGAAGCTGGCACGGCTGCGGCTCGCGAGCTTATCGAGTCTGAAGGCGTGGAAATCTTAATTGGCAATACCAGTTCAGCCGTAGCCCTGCAAGTCCAGCAACTGGCTGATGAAAATGAGGTTGTCTACTTTGCGGCGGCAGCAGCTTCGGCAGATATAACCGGCTCTAATTGGAATAAACACACCTTCCGTGTTTGTCGCAATGCCGCCCAAGATGGCCTAACAATGGCTGGCTGGTCTATAGAGAATATCGGCCAGGATTACCTGATTTTGGCTGAGGATTATGCCTTTGGTCAAGCGACTGCCGCTGGCTTTGAGGCTTCTTTCGGCGCCTTAGGCGGTAACTTCCTGAGCGATGAACCGGTTTTTGCCGCTGGCGACACCACCGATTTCACCCCCTACATCCAACAAGTTCTGGAAGCTGACCCCGATGGACTGATCGTCATCTGGGCTACCAACACCAGTAGCGTGCTTCTGATGGACCAGCTCGCTACCCAAGGTGTAGTTGGCGATATTCCCATCATCACTGGTTTTGCTTCCAATGATTTGGTTGCCAATCTTGACCCTGGCAATGTGGGGGCTATTGGGTTGATACTGTATCATTACACCCTACCCGATACTGAGATCAATGATTGGCTCATTGAAGCTCACAACGAAAAGTTTGGCGAAAACCCCGACCTCTTTAGCGAATGTGCTTTTGCCACGGCTCAAGCTGTTGTCGCTTCATTGGAAACAACTGCTGGCGACACATCTTCAGCCGCCTTAATCCCTGCCTTAGAAGGGCTTGAATTTGAGGGGCCAAAAGGCACTTACACCATCCGCCCAGAAGATCACCAAGCCCTGGCCTCAATGTACATTGTTGAACTCACTAGCGTCGATGACCCGGATCAAGCTTACTTCAACCTTGTTTCTGAAGTTTCAAGCCAAGACAGCGCCCCACCTTGTTCAGCCTCAAATTGTGGTGAAGCTACCGCAGTTGAAGAAGAAGCGATGGAGGAAAAAGTGGCTGAAGCAACGGGTGAAACCCTCAAGATTGGGGTCATGTCAGACCTATCTGGTCCTTTGGCCCTCTTTGGTCAAGAGATTGCCAATGGATTAGAACTGGGTTTTGATTATGCCACAAATGGGAGTATGATTGCTGCGGGTCGGCCCATCGAGTTGATTATCCGCGATGATACCAGTGATGTTGAAGCTGGCACGGCTGCGGCTCGCGAGCTTATCGAGTCTGAAGGCGTGGAAATCTTAATTGGCAATACCAGTTCAGCCGTAGCCCTGCAAGTCCAGCAATTGGCTGATGAAAATGAGGTGGTCTACTTTGCGGCGGCAGCAGCTTCGGCAGATATAACTGGCTCTAATTGGAATAAACATACCTTCCGTGTTTGTCGTAATGCCGCCCAAGATGGCCTGACAATGGCTGGCTGGTCTATAGAGAATATCGGCCAGAATTACCTGATTTTGGCTGAGGATTATGCCTTTGGTCAAGCAACTGCCGCTGGTTTTGAGGCTTCTTTCGGCGCCTTAGGCGGTAACTTCTTAAATGATGAACCAATTTTTGCGGCGGGTGACACCACTGACTTCACTCCCTATATCCAGCAAATTTTAGAAACTGACCCTGATGGATTGATTGTTATTTGGGCTACCAATACCAGCAGCGTGGTTCTGATGGACCAACTTGCCAATCAAGGGGTTGTGGGTAATATCCCCATCATCACGGGTTTTGCTTCTAATGATTTGGTTGCCAATCTTGACTCTGGCAATGTGGGGGCCAT
>PJEL010004707.1_pt1 | contig 11163 bp, 4 predicted proteins | sample 1853271 | NCBI WGS metagenome assembly PJEL01 (sample SAMN08108733, study PRJNA415343) | Invertebrate metagenome, whole genome shotgun sequencing project. | host: Globobulimina | place: Sweden: Gullmar Fjord | collected 2015-08 | reverse complement strand
CTACCGTCATCACTGGTGCCGGCTTGTAGGACATTCGCGATATTTGGGTGGCTCATGCGGGCCAGAGATTGGCGTTCGATATCGAAGCGAGCGACGACTTCTTTGTTGACCATGCCCGCCTTGATCAACTTGATCGCGACCTGCCGATCGAGCACGCCGCGCTGCTCTGCTTGCCACACCTCTCCCATTCCGCCAACGCCAAGTTGACGGATAATGCGAAAATCGCCAATTATCGAACCTCTGCGGTCTCGAGTATCAACAGCGAGTTCAAATGTTTCATCATCGAAGTCAAGTAGGGCCATGACTTCTTCGCGAAGTTGTTCATCACCATCGCACAAATCAACAAGCGCGGTTTCGCATTGAGCCGGGTCGAGTTCGCAGATTTCAAGAAATATCTGCTTCACACGGAGGTGCCGTTCCGAGTTCATTAGTGATTGGTTGTGGCGAGCTCTCGGCGCAACCAAGCCCTTGCGTGGCGCCAATCGGCTGCTACGGTACGTACAGAAACGCCGACCACTTCGGCGACTTCGTCAACCGTGAGGCCACCGAAATAACGTAATGTCACGATGCGTTCCTGGCGTGGATCCAACTCGTGTAACCTCAACAATGCCGTGTCAAGGCTGATCATTTCTTCAGCATCAAGAACCGCGTGATCCATACCTCGCAGCCCCCCGGACAACGTGACTTGCTGCCATTGACCCCCTCGTTTTTCGCGTCGTTTTCCGCGCGCGTGATCAACCAGCAAACGACGCATAATCTGGGCGCCAACGGCAAAAAAATGTGTGCGTCCTTTCCAGTTCACCTTTGAGGCATCGACGAGACGTACATAAGCCTCGTTGACCAGGGCCGTCGGTTGCAGGGTATGTCCAGGATTTTCGCAGAACATGAGTCGTCCAGCGACGCGCCTAAGCTCGTCGTAGACAAGCGGCATCAATTGCTCGGCAGATGCTTCGTGCGACGCACCAGCTCCACTTAAGGCCGCTACGATAGTTGTCGTCATACTACGCGTGTCACTGCTCATAATCTCCATCTCAGTGTACCCGATTGCAGGTTTTCCACTGAAGTGTCGCTTTCAGATCAGGAGCCGCCTACCCAATCTGTGCGGCATAAAGGAGAGGACGGCATGAATTCATGCGTCATATCATTCACCCAGCTTCCTTCAGAACTACTATCCACGGCTGGCGGAAAAGGCAGTGCGTTGGCACGTTTGTCCCAGGCTGGATTCCCTGTCCCGGCTGGATTTGTAATCTTGCCAACAGCTTTCTCAGGGGATGAACTCAAACCTCATGCTTGGACCCAGGTTCGAGATTGCCTCACACACTTTCGCGAAGGCCGAAAAGAAGTCCTTTTTGCTATTCGTTCGTCTGCATTGGCAGAAGACGCGGCGACGACAAGTTTCGCCGGGGCTTTTGAAACCGTGCTCAATGTTCGCAGTGATGTTGATATTCGGAATGCCATCCGAAAGGTGCGCCAATCGCGTTCCAATGACCGCGTGGTTTCTTACAGCCAAGCCAGAGGTTTGCAGACATCTCACGAAGTTGCAGTAGTCGTCCAAAAAATGATTCCATCTGAGTTTTCTGGCGTGCTCTTCACCGCCGACCCAATCACCGGAAGCCGAGCCAATATGAAGGGCAACTGCGTGATTGGCTTGGGCGACAGACTGGTCTCCGGAAGAATCAACCCGCATAGCTTTGAATTGCAACGGACACGCGCCATGTATACAGGGCCAGCTTTTCTTGCGAAGTACGCTCGAAAACTATACCGATTAGCTGTCCGTCTCGAAAAAAAAATGGGCAAGCCCCAAGATATCGAATGGGCCATAGCCGATGGCAAAGTGCACCTTCTACAAGCCCGTGCGATTACGACCCTGATCGGCCACTGCCCCGAAACTGGGGAATGGAATGACACTCTCACTGGTGACTACCTGTGGAGCAACGTCAACTTCGGGGAAGCTGTCACCGAAGCGATGACGCCTCTTTCCTGGTCTGTGTTGCAATTTACACTGAATGAATGGGTGTTCTTACCGGGAGTACCCACAACTGGAAATATCTGCGGAAATCCATATCTCAATATCACGGTCTTCGCATCCTTGTTCAAGGCGCTGGGTCGCAGTCAAGCTGATCTTCTCAAATTCACTGAAGGCACGTTATATATGTTGCTTCCGGAAGGTCTGAAGATTCCTACAGTTCCTCTGAATCTTCGAACCGTTTTTGCCGGTCTGACTAACCTGATTCGTATTCAAATCAACCAACGCCGTGGAATCAGGCAGTTGCCAGTCTATCTGGAAAACAATCTGACATGGTTTCACCAAACCCGCACCAAACTCGTTGCCGAAGATTCCGGGGCAGGTCTGCTGGACATCTGGCGCGACCTCATTGCGGGCCATATCAAACAAGGGGTGTGGGCTGTTTTGGGCACCGCCATGAATTCAGCCGATTTCACAATGGCACTCCGTAGAAGCCTCACAAAGCTGGTCGGCCCGGAAGATGCAAACGTCTTGATCGCAACAGTGAATGATGCCGCTGAAACTCTGCCAAGTCTCGGCCCCGTAACTGGTTTGGCCCAAGTCGCATCTGGCGAGATGTCGCGAGAGGATTATCTCCATGAATACGGCCATCGCGGCCCCCATGAATTCGAAATCAGCAAACCGCGGCCCACCGAGGATCCACAATGGTTCGACCAGCAGCTCTCGTCTTTCTATTCCTCGCCTGTCGATGTGAAGAAATTAATGACCAAAAAACGCGAAACATTCAAATTGGTTTGGGCACGCCTCATCGCGCATTGCCCACGAAAATCGCGGACGATCCATCGGCAACTCGTTGAAAACACGCGAAGGATGCGCCTTCGCGAAGAAGCCCGTTCGGCCTATGTACGAGATCGTTGGATGATTCGACTCTTTGCTCTGCGAGCTGGAGAGATTGTCGGAATTGGTAACGACATCTTCTACCTTTACTTGCCAGAGGTTTTCGCAGTTTTAAGCGGAGACGAAACCTCCCTGGCCTTTGTCCCTGCTCGTAAACAGACCCACAAACGTTATCTTGAACTTGCCGAATTTCCTTCGATCATTCGCGGGCGTTTTATTCCCCAACAATGGGAAGCCGATCCCCAGCGACGGAACGATATTTTCGATGCACAAACAGCTTTCGAAGAAATATCCCTCAGCACTCAATCCAACAGGGTGACCGGTTCGCCAGGTTCATCAGGTCGGGTGGAGGGATTTGTTCGGGTTTTAAAAGACTCCGGGGATAGCGGGCAATTGCAAACTGGCGAAATCCTGGTCACGAGCCAAACAGATATTTCGTGGACTGTTGTCTTTCCTCGTGCATCCGCAGTTGTTACCGATATCGGGGCGCCCCTCTCCCACGCTGCGATCGTGGCTCGCGAGTTGGGTATTCCCGCAGTGGTTGGATGCGGAAATGCGACCATACAATTGGCCACGGGTGACCGAGTACGCGTCGATGGAGGAAATGGAACTGTTGAACGTCTTCAACCTCAATCTTACTCTCATGACGATGGCCCACGATGCGAAGAAGGAAGCTAGTGAGATATGCGGGCTAGTCCGAAACCAGAGCCTGGACCTCATCCTCTGCGCTCGCCCGCCCTCGCAATACGCGTCGCAGCGTTGCCCTGACGGCCTCTGAAGCGTCATCGAAGAAGGTATAGAAGATCGGTACAACAAGCAGAGTGAGCAAGGTTGCTGTGGTCAGACCGCCAATCAGCGTGAGACCGAAGCTGGTATAGGAGATACCAATCGACGATGCGCCCGACAGGGTAACTGGAATCATGCCGCAGATCGTCGTCAACGCCGTCATCAGAATCGGCCGGAAGCGGCGTTCAGCAGCCAGCAGCAAGGCTTCGGTACGAGGCAAACCTTCGCCGCGTAGACGGTTGACATAATCAATCAATACGATGCCGTTGTTGACAACAACACCGATGAGGAGCACCACCCCAACAAGGCCGAGGAAATCGAGATCATAACCAGCGAAGAAGTGGGTCCAGCCGACCCCGATTGCGGCCAGCGGAATCGTGCAGATGATCGACAACGGCAAAATGAAGCTTTCAAACAAAAACCCCATCAGCAGGTAGATAAAAACAATCGACAAAGACGCGGCGAACTTCATTGCTGCGAGATCATCCTCTTGTGCATTGGAACGAGGTGCTGCTCCGAAACGCATGCCTTCGGGCAAATTGAAACCTGCAACCCGGGCATTGATGGCTTCTCGCGCCTGCTTTTCTTTGCCCTGTTCAAGTTCAAGCGTGATCGTACGCGTCACCCGTTTATCGCGCCGGAATATGCGTTGTGAAGGTTGTGTGTAAGAAACATCGGTAACCGACGACAATGGCGCAAATGCGCCTTCGCCGGTCGGTACAAAAAATCCCTTGAGCTGGTTGAGACTTTCGCGATCGTCCTCGCGAAAACGAATACGGACAGGAATATCCTTGCCATCAGCAAAAAAACGATTGAGTGGCTGACCACGAAGAGCATATCCTACAACTCCAGCAACAACCTGCGGGTTGATTCCTTGCTGCTGTGCGCGATCACGATCGATCACAAGAGCAACTTCGTTGGGGGTTGGATCTCCTGCCGATTTTACTCCGAGAACGCCCTCAACTGTGGTCAACTGCTCTTCGAGTTGCTCGGCAGTTTCGTCGAGTTGGGCAGCATCTTCGCCGTAGAGGGCGATGATATGCACTTGTTCACCACTCTCGTCGTTCTCACTTTCTTGACCTGTGTAATAGCTAACGCCAGGTTTCTCTGGCAAGAGTTCAAGCACCCGCTCAGTCGCTTCTCGCGGCGTGAGATCGCTTGTCCGTGGATTTGTGAAGAATCCCTGCACCTCACCATACGTCGCGCGGTGCACCAAAAACCATCCTGAGAGACCAAGTTCCTCCTGCAGGCCTTCGACGATCGCTTCACACTCGAGAAAAAACGCTTCTGCCTCTTCGAGAGTCGTTGCCCGTGGCATGTGCACGTCGATCTCAAATCCCGAGCGTTCTTCATCTTGAGAATCAACGATCTTGACCTCTTTGAAAGCGACCGAAACAGTGACCCCAAACACAACGAGCAGCACGATGACGAGGTCAATGCGGCGCCTCAAGAACAACTTGAGCAGCCGTGTATATCCACGATTGAGGCGACCGAGTGTCATCTCATAAGCTCGGGATATCGCGGTTTTGAAGCCCTGATAACCAGTCCGCACAATCGATGTCTTGGTTTCACCATTCTTGAGAGTGAGATATACCGAGAGCGGCACAAAGATGCCAGCAACCATCAACGAAGCTGCCAGTGAAACGCAGATCGGCAGCGAAAGGCGTAGCAGAAAGAACTGGGCTTGACCTTCAACCAATGAGACCGGCAAAAATACAACGATCGTAGTCAGCGTCGCCATGATGATCGCGAGCATGATCTCGGCCGTACCTCGTATCGCTGCGTTGCGCCGACTCAAACCAGCAATGTGCAAACGATGAATATTCTCGGCAACCACAACTGAGTTATCAACCAGCAGACCAACAGAAATCATCAAGCCGAGCAGCGAGAGAATGTTGAGGGATTCACCTGCGAAAAACATCACAGTCAAACCGATCAACAACGACAACGGAATTGACATCGCGATAATCAGCGTCAGACGCAGCCGTTTGAGGAAGAAAAACAGCACCACAATCGCGAATAGACCACCGATTCTCCCGGAATCAAGTAGCGTGCCCAAAGATTCTTGAATCACTCGCCCCTGGTCAAAGATTGTGACGATACCGACATCTTGAAGGCGCGGCAAATCGCGCATCGTTGCGATCTCGGCCCGAACCCTCTCGGCAACTTCAAGGGTATTCGCTTGACCCTCTTTGAAAACGACCAGTGCGATCGCCGGTTGCGAGTTGGCGCGCACCCTGAATTTGCGTTCGGGTTCTTTATAACTGACCGAACCGACGTCTTTTAAGCGCACACGGGGTGCAACAAGGCGATTTCGTAATGCCTCAAGATCATCGAATCTGGCAACAGAGCGCAGCAGGAGCTTTGAATCCCCGTATCGCACATCACCCGAAGCCATTGAAAAATTGTCGCCACCAAGTTCTTGGGCGAGCTGATAGATATTCAAACCACTCGCTTCGGTGCGCTCACGATCAAGTTCAATGAAGATCTCTTTTTCGAGTAGACCCTGGGCTTCAACATTCGCAACGCCGTCGATGCGTTCGAGGCGCATGATGACTTCGTTCTGGACCAGAGAATAAGGATCACTCAACTCAGAATCGATCGCGAGACCAATGACGAGCACGGGGATCGCTGATTGATCCTCCTTACGGATATAGACTCGCTCAAGATCATCAGGCATACGAGGCCTGGCACGTTCAATGCGATCACGAACCTCACGATACGCGACATCCATATCGGTACCGCCCTTGAAGTTCATAAAGACCCTTCCCGAACCGAGGCGAGCAACCGATATGAGACTGTCGATGCCACGCACTGTGCTCAATTCTTCCTCAAGGGGAAGAATGATCTTGTCGATAACCTCCTGCGCCGGTGCATCAGGCCACGGCGCCTGCACCGCCAGAAATGGCGGCGAGAATCCAGCCGGAATCAGTTCAAGCGGAATGCGCAGCGCAGCGACTACCCCAACCACAACTGTCGTAGCGAGCAATACCAGCACTGCAACCCGCCGCTTGAGCGAAAAACGCGGCAGCGTCTCGTCGAGCGGATGGCGATTCATGCGAAGCTCCTACTAAAAGTGGAGAAAGGGGAAAAAACGCAAGGGCGCAAAGGCGCAAGGACGCAAAGACGAAGATCAAAGGAGGAAATGCCTGTGGAAGCGCATCGTCTCTGGGGAAAGCTCAAGCTCTCTTCTTTGCGCCTTTGCGCCTTTGCGTCTTTGCGTTGAATTCTTCTCCCCGCTCTCATCCTTCGGCTCCATCCTTCAGGGGGTTTCGCCTGCCACGTAAAAGACCTTCGGCGAAGGTATCCAGGATCGAATAGATCGAAGGAATGATCAGCAATGTAAGTCCGGTCGAAGCGAGCAATCCGGAAATCACCGCGATCGCCATCGGCGTTCGAATTTCGGCGCCATCGCCGATGCCCATCGCCATTGGCAGTAGACCAAGCGCAGTTGTCAGCGTCGTCATCAGGATCGGCCGCAAGCGCACCGTACCTGCGGTGACGATGGCGTCCGTTCGGTCGAGTCCACGTTTTTTGAGCGTATTGATGTAATCAACCAATACGATCGCATTATTAACGACGATCCCAGCGAGCATGATCATGCCCAGAAATACAACAATCGAGATTGCAATGCCAAAGACCTTCAAAGCGATCATGGTACCGAGAAACGCGAGTGGAATCGTCAGCATGATCACCAGAGGCTGGATCAATGATTCAAACTGCGCAGCCATGATGACGTAAACGAGAAAGACCGACAACGCCAACGCGAGTAGCAGTGAATTCTTACTGCGCTCCCACTCTTGACTCTGGCCGCTGATATAAAACGTCATATCATCGGGCCACTCGATATCATTCTGCAATGTGTGTTCGACCCTGCCTACTACTTCACCAAGCGCTCCACCTTCAAGATTGGCATTGATCAGCGCAACCCGGCGGCCGTCAACACGACGCACCTCGGACGGACCTTCTGCGAGCCTAACCTCAGCTACCGCACCGAGCGGAATCGGCCGCACACCACCTGGATTGACGATGAACTCACGAACATCATCAACCCGCCGCCGATCTTCCTCTTGGAAACGTACAACGATAGGAATCCGGCGATCACCAAGGTTGTACAAACTCGCTTCATATCCTTTAACCGCGGATCGAACACCTTCGGCGACCCGCTCGATATTGAGGCCATAACGAGAGAGTTGGTCACGATCGTAACGAATCTGAACCTCAGGGGCCCCGCTTCTCTGAGTTGTTTCGACATCAGCGAGGCCGGGTATTGCAGTCACGACCTCACGTACATGTTCAGCCATACGCCTGAGACGTAGCAGATCGTTGCCGTGAATCTCAACTTCGACCGGCGTTCGAAACGAGAATAGTACCGGCCGAACGACCCGCGCTTCTACATCAGGCAAACCGTTGAGGGTTTGGCGAAGGCGATCGATGACCACCTGTTCGGTAATCGGATCGGCCGAATCGAGAATGACCTTAAAACGCGCCGTATGTTCACCCTCATCGGATCTTTGACTGGTTGCCGGATCGAAGCCGAGCGTCAGCATGAGGTTCTCGATATGCTCAACCTCTTCGAGGATCGCGGTTTCGACCGGAGTCAAGATCTCGGCCGTCTGCTCAAGCGGAGTGCCGACAGGCAGGTGCACCTCAACCGTCAACTCACCTTGATGAACTTCGGGAAGAAGCTCGGACTCTAGTCCTATCGCCAGCCACCCGGTAAAAAACAGACAAGCAAGCGCAATCGCGACGATAACGAACGGATTGGCTAAGGCCCAGCGCACCGTAGGCGGATACGCCCGATTCATGATCTCCAAAATCCAGTTCGTCAACGCCAATGGAATCTTCATCAACCATCTGAAGACAAAACCGAGAACTGGAAAGCATATGCGGGTCAAGAACAACACAATGAGGACCAAAAGCGACATTAAGAACATAGCGAACAATTCGAGCCATGTACCAATCAGAAGACGAAGCACAAAATAGATCACCAGGGGCCATTTCCACCACCGGTTCAGCACCCGTAAAGCATCGCGAAAAGCCTTCCACGACCTGGTTGGCGCCCACTGGGCGCTCTTCCCCACGGCCGATTCAAGATCAATTCCACGGCGGCTCGCAAGCATCGGGATAAAAAACAACGCGACAATCAAAGCGGCGAGAAGTGAGATGACAACGGCAAGACCAAGGTCACCAAACGCCTGACCTGCAACACCTTCGACAAAAACCATTGGCAAAAATACAGCGATCGATGTCAAGGTTGATGCGATCACGGCAAGCCGCACCTCTTGGGTGCCGCGTTCAGCCGCTTGAGTCACATCATCACCCTCTTGGCGACACCTGAAAATCGACTCGAGCACTACGATCGACGAGTCAACCAACATGCCTATACCAAGGGCGAGTCCGCCGAGCGACATGATGTTGAGCGAAATTCCAAGCATATTGAGCGGAGCAAAAGTAACCAGCAAGGAAATCGGAATACTGACTGCAATAATCGCGGTCGGTTTGACACTGCGCAGAAATAAAAAGAGTACGATGATGGCAAGAAGACCACCATAGACTGCGGTATTACGGACTTCATTGATACTGCCTTCGATAAAGACTGAACGATCAGCGACAACCTCAAGCAGAGCGCCCTCTGATGTATAGAGTTCTTCGGTCAAACCCTTTACATCTCGCGATCCTGGACCTCGTCCCCCTGGTCGAGCTGGGGCCTGCGGCGACGCTTCGGCCGCATCCGGATCAAAAGAACCAAGGCGTTCTTTGACCCGATGCGCCAAAGCAACGATGTTGGCGTCGGCTTCTTTGAAGATCTCAATCTGCACCGAGTCCCGGCCATCGGTTCGGGTTGTGATCTGACGCTCTTTATTCGACCACAAGACCTCACCGAGATCGCGCACTCGAATCTGGCGCCCTTCAAAGGTTGTAATGATGGTCTCGGCCATCTGCTCAAGGCTGGTGTACTCGTTGAGGGTGCGCACCATGTATTCGGTTCGGCCTTCAGTCAAGGTGCCACCAGCGACGTTGATGTTTTCTTGGCGCAGACGGTCTATGACCTGCTGCACCGAGATTCCGGTGCGCCGCAACTGATCATCGTCGAGCAAGATATGGATCTCCTCTTCGAGACCACCCCGCACCCGTACCGCAGCGACTCCTTTGATCGGCTCGAGCGTACGTTTGATCTGCAGCTCGCCAAGCCGGCGCAAACGGCGCAATCCTTCTTCACCTTCGAATCTACCGCCTTCACCCGACAGGCTCAGCTCCATCACCGGATCAAGTGAAGGATCAAAGCGCAGAATCAGCGGCCTTTCGGCATCCTCAGGAAGGAAAACGAGATCGAGCTTCTCAAGGGTATCCTGGATCGCATCGGTCATTGTCGTATCCCACGAGAATTCCAAAACAACGTCCGAGACTCCGGCCCGGCTGACCGAAGAGATGCGCCGCAAGCCGCCAATCAGTCCGAGGGCGTCCTCGAGACGGCGGCTGATGTCGTTTTCCACCTCTTCAGGCGCGGCGCCCGGATACTCGGTACGCACCGTCAATGTCGGATAACTCAGTTCCGGCATCAGGGTGACTGGCAAGCGGCCGTACGAGAAGAATCCGAAAACGACCGCAGCGAGAAAGACCATCAAAATCGCGACGGGCCGCGATGTCATAAAAGATGATGACGGGGTTTCTGACTTCCCCTGCCCGTCCAGATTCATCTCTTGCCTATCACTCATCGCTTTCAACCGCGCCGGTTTCTTCATCGTCAGGTTCTTCATCGTCAGTTTCTTCATCGTCGCTCTCGTCATCCTCAGACTCGGGTTTAGGATCACCAGGAAGGCGCACGAGAGCCCCGTCCTTGAGGCCGGATTGGCCGGCGACGACAATCTGATCGCCTGAGCTCAACTCGGAACCCGGCTCTATGAAATCGGGATTCGAAAGCACCGGGATCACCGCAACCCGCTCGACCCGGCGCTCGTCACAAAGCCGGAAGACAAAAATCTGATCGTTGTCGTATACAAGCGCTTTTTTTGCCACCAAAACCGCCTCGGGATGAACCGCGGTCACAACCTCGACACCGACGTACATGCCGGGTCGAAGACCCTCTTGACGTGGCGTTCGCACAGTCACTTTGATTGTGCCAGAAGAAGGATCGACGACGGGAGAAATCCGATCGACCGTACCAGAGAAGCTGCGGCCACCGAGCGCGTCGGCATCAAGCCGAGCAGGTTGGCCTTTCTTGAGGCTGATCATTTCTTTTTCCGGGACATAGATGCGAGCGACAATCGAATCAAAATCAACGACCCGAAACAGCGCCTGATTGACCCTAACCTGATCCCCAAGATTGACCATTCTTTCGGTGACCGTGCCACCAATAGATGCTCTCACTTCGGTATAGGTCAATTCGCGTTCACTATCAGCAAGCGCGAGTTCAAGCTGTTCCACCTCGTAACGGGCATCAACAAAAACCTGCTCGCTGATGAGTTTCTGGTCATAAAGACTCTGCTGGCGAGCATATTCGCGGCGCGCCT
>PJEL010004706.1_pt1 | contig 11164 bp, 7 predicted proteins | sample 1853271 | NCBI WGS metagenome assembly PJEL01 (sample SAMN08108733, study PRJNA415343) | Invertebrate metagenome, whole genome shotgun sequencing project. | host: Globobulimina | place: Sweden: Gullmar Fjord | collected 2015-08 | reverse complement strand
CTTCCCTATCCCTACAAAGAACGTCTACAATACTTTGTTTTTTAGCCAAAGCATCTGGATCTTGAATCGGATTTAGGAAAACTACCTCTTCTATGGGTTTCTTGAGTTGTGAGCTCAGGACTTCATTGAGTAAGGCAATGAGAATATCTTTATTATCTTTCGAACCAAACAGACGTTTAAACGCTACATCGTTTTGTGGGTTTAAATATTTACTTAGTACCATAATTTACATACAATATTACAAAAAAAAATCAAAAATTATAAAGGAAAGAAAGGAGGGGGAGCTACAGTTCAATTTATCATCAGGAATAGGCTTTTATTATTGTATAATTAGACGGAATAGTTCATCGAGATATAAAATATTTTATCCGTCATAGTTTTTGTAGATGTAATAATCTTTTAGCCATAGAAAAGAAGATATTTTTTTCTCTCTTTTATTTTGCCACTTACTGCCATGGATGTAACATTAAAATTAGATTTTAAATAGGAGGTCTATAGCAATACCCACATCTACTGCATAATTTTCTATACTGGTTCTTGTCTTTGCTTTCATGCTATGTAATTTTTGCTTTATCTATTTCTATAAATTTTATTACTATTGATGTAATTAGGATGATTTTAAAATGAAGTAATAAACTCAAATCGCCCTTTGCCTTATCCTGTATTAAAAGCATTTTTTAGTAATTTTTCAATGGTAGGTAGCTAAAAAAATTATATAAACAAGGGTAGATATCAATCATTTTAAATAAATAAAAACAATAGAAGAATTCACTAAAAATACAGATTATTGTAGTTTCTTTTTCATCATTCGTTCTCAGATTCTTTCTTTCTTTTTTCTATTTACTGGAATTTAAGCCTGTTATTTTTTGAATGATACTTACTTTACAAGCTTTGTCTAACATATTTTTAGCTATATTTTTTTTTCAGAAATTTCCCCTTCTTCTCTACCTTTTTTTGTTGCTTTTTTAAATTTGTAAGATTTAACAGCCTGATTACCTCTAACTCTTTTTAGTTCTTTTTGATAAAGTAATTTTTCTTCTTGACTCAAAAAAAAAGTATTTACTGTTCTGTAAGCTTTTTTTATAGTAGGCTCTTTAGAGAGTATCTCAAGCTCATTTGCTGAAATATTTCCTCCATAAGCCAGAAAATGATAAAATTTTTCTTCAAAAGTAAGTATATTCATATCTTTCTTTTCTTCTTTAAAAGCCTTGAGCCTAACAACAACGTAACTTAATTTATCGAAAACTCTTTGATGTGTTTTAATATTTATAACTTGGTAAATATTTTTATAATCTTTTTTTTTCTTCATTATCTAGACTAAATATTGTAAAAAAAATAGACTAGACTTCTTTAAGATTTATATATTGTGCTTTCTCATCGGCTTGATCAATATAGGCTCGGCTGGCATAGTATTGTGTACGCTCTTTGAAACCAAGTTGTCTGGCTAACTTACATCCATATTGGTTTCCTACTTGATCGGTGTGAAATACATTTATAACGCTATCTTTTTTTTCTAAAACAAAGGGTTTTGAATAGGAAGAATGTATTTAATAATTTCAATTTGGTTTTCTTATTAAAGTTTTTAATATCGCATTTAGCATAGTTGAAAGAATTTTTTTATTTTCCTTTGTTCCAAATACTTTTTTAAAGGCAAAATTATTTTGTGGATCTAGGTACGTCATATCGTTTATCTATGTTATTTCAATATTCAAAGTTTCTAAATATTATGATCATGTTATTATATATAAAGACAGATAATTTCTAAAAGGCAAATAAAAGTAGAGTATCTCCATTTGATAAAACTATTAAATATATGTAATAAAAATTAGGTAAAGTTGCTGTTTTTAAAGAGATTTTTCAAATTTTCAATTACTTTTGTTTTTTCCGTATTTACTTTTTTCTCAAGAGTTTCAATTAGAAAAAAAGGTATCAAGTAAACAAGCAAATTTTTAGGAGATATTTATAGCACCTAAAAATAGATTAACTCTCAAATAGATATTGTAAAAATAATGTTTTATTTATTTTTTTTAGTTAATCCAAATCTCAAAACTATTTTACAGCTCAAAAAACTACATAACATAACAGAGTAATAGCACAAAAAAATAAACTCATACACTTAAATGATTAAACAGATGGAATGAATAATTACTATGCATATTAAAAAACAATAAATACATGGAGGAATATCGACCAATTTTTTACTTTAGAATAAATACTTTGCCAAGACCATCTGTTATTTTAATCTTATTGTATTCTGGTAGTCCTTGCCCTACCTCATTATCTAGCCCCTGTCATAGGTAACCGTTTTTCTTATTATTACTACTATTATTATTTTTCTTATTCATCCCTTTTTTATTTTCCTCCCAATCTTCCCTATGTTACATTGTAGTTACTTTTTTTATAGTTACTTTTTGATTTTTTCATTTCTATAGGTTGCAGTTATTATCATTTCTACCATCATTATTTCTAATCTTATCTCTATACCTTTTATTACTTTTCACCACTTCTATCAATTATTTCTGTAAAATTAAGTTTATGAATACCTAATCTTTGTATGTGTTTCTTCTAATAAACGCAATATTTTTATTATTATAGCTCTGTATCCTAAATATAATGTTGTCTTGATTTTGGTGCTAAAAGCTGTGTGAAAAGTATTTTTCCAACAGCTTTTTGATTTTTTCACTAGAGTTTTCAATTTTTTACGAAGACATTTGTTTAGAACGGAATACTTACCAAACTATTTTGCTATTACTAAAATAAATGCTAGAAATCACTATCTCTACCATATAAATGATATTTTGGACATCTTACAAAAATGAAATTGGAAATAGCAGTAGAGCCACAATAAAAAATAATTGGAATGGAAATTAAAAGTAAAACTGCCAATGCGATTATCATGGTAATATTCTACTGCCAAAGAGTTTCCTACAATATTTGAAACAACTGTTGCGAATACTATATCCACTCATGTTCTCTTTTAAAAAGACTTTCTGAATCTTCAATGAAATTCCCAAAAGAATTGTAAATATATTCAAGAATTACAAGCTTACCCCGTAACTCATTTTTGTCATTGAACCAATATTAAATGTAAATGCTCCTTCTTTATTGAAGCGTATGATACTAAAAAATTATTTTTTTATGATAATGAAAAGGACTTATTTACGAAAAAGATTGATAAATATAAGAGTTAAAAGGGTCTATTCCAATCTGAGCGCACCCTTATTTAAATATAGTCGCTAAAATTTTTTGGGAAATACATAGCTCATCTTTTTTTTAGTTTTATTGCACTGTTTTAGCTTTTGATTCTACTTTTCACAATTCTTCCACTAGTTCCTATAATTTCTAAGCTACAGAAGTAGATATAATACCATTTTTATTTTTTGTTAGAATAGTAATTTTGTAGCTGTTTACCTACAATTTTTTTATTGTAATTCACAGTTAAACATCTTATATATTTCATATAACTAGAATAAGAAGAACCATCTTTATTTATATCTAACATTGAGTGATCTTTTACAATTACCCATGGAAAAGGCTTTATCTCAATTCAAAATGATCATAAAATATGCTCAACATTATGCTCCATGCCTTTTGGTTATTGATGAAGCGGATCGTCTCTGCTCTTCAAACCCTGTGGCACAGCACGTTTTGGCTCTTTTCTTAAAGTTTTTTTCTGGCGGATTAGATTCAAAAGTTCAACTATTTTTTATTACAAATTACCCACATAGATTAAACCGTGCGATAAACAGTCGAATTGCTGGTACTATCTTTTTTCCTCTTCCCAGTTTTTCAACACAAAAAAAATCTTGCGAGATCTTATTGAAGGTATTAAAATAAAGCCTAGATATAAAGAATTATTAAAAAATTTGACAGGAAGAGATTTGTCTGTTATCGCATTTGATATTATAACTGAAAAAAAGAGTCTTAAGAAGGCTATTTTTCTTCTAAAAAAAGAAAGGGAAAAGCGTGAAAACTTTAGAATGAGTGAAAAAACCAGTTAGCCGTAATATAAATCTAATCTTCCTCTTAAAGGTAAAAAAAACTGAGGAATTTACATAGGGCATAATAAATAGTGGGGTGAGGTTATACTTTTTTTATCTATACATTTTTCTGTTGTACTAAAGTGTTTGTGTTTGTATATAAGTGGTAAGATGTAAGAAAGGTTGTAGCTTTCGTCTTTGAAATTTTTAAAAAATTATCCTGAAAATCTGTATGGTTGCATATGTGTCGAAAAATGTGAAATTATTCTTAATAAATGTTGTATAAAGTTTTAATTAGTTAATATTGAATAGCAATAGTTATTAAAAGTAATATTAAAGTTTGGGAAATAATAGTTTAGATAGAGATTACTTTTTATTATATCTGTAATAAGCAAAAGAAGAAGCGAGTCTGTTATTTTTAATAAAAAATAGAGATAGATTTTCTTCTTTTTAAATAAATAATTAAATAGAATTGTTAAGGTGGTATTTGATGGAATTATGAGTTATTTTTTTATCTACAAAATTTTTGCAATATTTTTTCCAATTCATCAACAATAGATTCTCCATATTTATTCTTACCTACTGCTATCGACAATTTTGATTTTCCTCCCCCTTTTCCATCAATTAATCGTAAGATTTCTTGTAGTAACAGTTTTTGTTTCTTTATTCCTTTAGAGGAAGCTAAAACAATATATATATTATTATTTTCGATAGGAGTCCATAAAATAATAAATTCTGTCTTTATGATATTGGTCAAATGAGAAGCAATAGATTGTGACTTACTTTTTAAATGATTATATAGTTTCCCTATCCAAAATGGATATTTTTTTTGCAAGTCGACTTCATTAGTAATCTTAGAAATAAAAATAGCTTTTTCTCTTTCTAACCAAAAATCTTTTTCTTTTTTTAAAAATTTACACTCTTTTTTTAACTTTCTAAAGACACTAAGAGGCTGTTCACCAATCTCTTTCGTCAAATTTTCCCAACCAGTATAGATATTTTGTAACCAGTCGTATACAGCCATACCAACGATTGCCTCTATTCTAATGATGCCAGATCCTATACTTTTCATTTCTATAATCTTGAAATAACCCATCTCTCCTGTTGCTCCAAGATGAGTTCCTCCGCACAACTCCGAAGAATAACCATCACCAATAATTATAACTCTAACTTTTTCACCATATTTCTCCTGAAAAAAAGCTTTAGCTCCCAATGATTTAGCTTCCGATAAGCTGATATTTCTAATCTCTTGTATGGCTATATTTTTCTGAATTTGTTCATTGATTCTTTTTTCTATATTTTGAATAATAGAATTATCAACTTTTTGAGTGGAAGAAAAATCAAAACGTAGTTTATGATTCATCACTGCAGATCCTTTGGGTAGTATATTTTTTCCCAATACTTCTTGTAATACTGCATGCAGAAGGTGAGTTGCAGAGTGATGCTGTGTAGTCCCTTTTCGATGAGCAATATCTATTTTAAGTATTACTTTTCCTGATAATGGATTAGGTAATTTATCAAGTTCATGTAAAATAAGATGCTGTTCTTTTGTTGTTTTTTTAATAATAAATTCTTTCCCATCTGTAATTAATAATCCACGGTCTCCCTCTTGTCCTCCACTTTCTGGATAAAATGGAGTCTCTCTACAAATAAGTTGATAGTATTGCTTATTTTCTTCCACAACTAATCGATGGGCAACAACTTCTGTAGAAAGAAACGAAGAATCATAACCTTTAAATTCATTTATTAACGGAAAATTGCCAACAAAGACCCAATCTTGATATTTCTTTATTTTATCCCTTCTAGCACGCTCTCTTTGCAGTGAAAGGAGTTTGTTAAAACCTTCTTTATCCAAAGTATATCCTTTTTCTTTAGCTATTAATTCAGTCAAATTATATGGGAACCCATAAGTATCATAGAGTAAAAAAGAAAATTCTCCCGATATTATTTTTTTTTTAGACTTAACATTATACTTATCTTGCATCAACCAATATTGCAACCTTTTTATACCAGATGAAAGAGTCTTTACAAAACGAAGCTCTTCACTCTCAATGATTGCCCTAATCTTTCCTACCTCACCTTTTAGATAAGGGAAATTTTTTTTCAATCTATAAAGAATGTAACTAACCCAAGCATATAAAAAAGGAGGTTTTAATTGCAAATAGGCATATCCAGCATAAATGGCTCTACGTGAAATTCGTCGTATCACGTAACCTTCTTTTTGATTCCCTGGAATAATATTTTCAGCAATTGCACATATAACAGCTCGCAAATGGTCTGCCATTATGCGAAAACCGTTGGTAACTAATCCTCCATCGCTATATTTACATTCAGTAAGATTTTCAATAGAATGAATAATAGGCTTAAAAATATCCGTATCATAGGTAGAAACTTTATTTTGTAAAACCATCGCCAATCTTTCTAAACCTATACCTGTATCAACATATCTTTGTGCTAACGGTATCAAATCTCCACCATTCTTACGTTCATACTGCATAAAAACTAAACTCCAAAGCTCAATAACTTCTGGATGATTTTTGTTTAATAAAAACTTTCCATCAATTTTACGTCGTTCTGTACTGCTTCTGAGATCTATTTGAATATCACAACAAGGACCACAAGGACCTGCTACACCCATTTCCCAAAAATTATCTCGCATTCCAAAACCAACAATACGCTCATCTGGAAGATAGCTTTTCCAATGTTTAAGACTCTCCTGATCTACTGCCAATCCAACAGTACTATCTCCGCCAAAATAAGTAATATAAAGTCGATCAGCAGGAATTCCATATACAGTCGTTAACAGCTCCCACGCCCATGCTATAGTTTCTTCTTTAAAATAATCACTGCCTAATGACCAATTTCCCAACATCTCAAACAAGGTATGATGATAACCATCATAACCCACATCTCCTAAATCATTATGTTTCCCCGAAACACGTAAACATAATTGACTATTCACAGCACGCGACACAGAAGGTTTCCTCCGCCCCAAAAAGATATCCTTAAAGGGAACCATCCCAGAGTTTACAAAAAAAAGAGAATCGTCATCTCCACATTTTAAAGGAGCTGATGCTACAATTCGATGATCTCTCTTTACAAAAAACTGCAAGAACTCCTTCCTAATACTATTAGAATTCATGTTTCAATATATATATAAAAACTGAAACATGAATCCATACGAAAAAATGGCAAATATTCAATCAACCACAGTTATAAAAACTATATACAAAATATAAAAAAGCCACACACCTGCTTCACCTATTATCTTGGCAAGGAGCTTGGTAGAAGACCATGAAATGTATAAAAAGTCCTAGAAAAATAAGAAACCTCACTATATCCTGTCTGACTTGCAACATTACTTACCGATATATCAGATTTTTGTAGCATATTAAACGCCTTTTCCATACGACTCATCTCTACAATAGACTGTAACGTAAAAGAAGTCTTCTTTTTTACAAACTGCCCAACATAATCTGGTTTACAACCAACAATAGAAGACAATTCAGTATTGGTCAATTTCCCTGATAAATTTTTTGAAATATGATCAAAGAGTTCTATCAAACGACCATCCTGTAATGAACTCAATTTTGCAACAATCTTTTCAAAAAAAAGTCGAAGCTTCATCATATAACGCACAATATAAACAAAAATCATCTTGGATATAGCATCAAAAAATAGCGTGCGAGCCATCACATCCTTCTTCTTTTTCTCTTCTGACACTTGCTTCATACAAGATTCTATCCATTCATTATTACCAAGATCAAAAATAGGCAAACCAAGGTAATGGAAAAAACTCATAGCAGAATAAAAGGATGAACGGAATTTAAAAAACCGAACAACTGTTCTCCCTTTACAAAACTTCTCATCATTTCTTAACTCTCGGACATAAACCTTCTTATTAATAATAAATTGCTCATAATTAATTGCGCTATCATTTTTTTCTCCATAACGAATATTTACAACCTTCTCAGATGACCAGAAAGCACATTGCCCCTCTCGAAGTACTATTGGCTCTCCGCATTTTACAGCCTCCATCGTAAGGTGTCCTTGCAACACTTGCACTACGACATCATTTTTATTGGAAACGTTCAGAACTTCTATCTCCTTTATAACCTCTTTATCTGAGACATCTAAAAAATAAATATCACATGAAGATAGAATCCTGCTTAAATCTTTTTTATCAATATCCATAATACTTTCAAAGTTTTTCCCATTAATATATACACTTTTTTTTAAAAAAATATAATAAAAATAAAAATACTAAAAAATAATAGGAAAAATAATAGTAAAAATAAATTAGATAGTACAGATAATGTGAAAAAATATAACTAGGGGATGGGGATTATATGTTGTATTCAAACGAAAAATAAATACCATAATTATATAATTGATAAACATAACAAAACCCAAAAAGAGTAGGTTTCATTTTATTTTTCCTCGCATTAAATATGCTAGTTTTTTTGGATTGAAATAATAAAGAAAAGAAACCTGATCTTTTTCTTCTTTCTTTTTGGTAACCAAGATTACATATAAAATTTTTTACTGGAATAAAAGTAATCTTCCCGTAATGATAATAATTAGACATGATGTATACAGAAAATGTAAAAAGAAGAACAGGGAGGAAAAGTATAGGAAGATCACCAACGAACCAAATCCAAGAACCATTAAAGACCCATTAATAGTACCAAAAAATATCTAAAGTAAAAAAATTACATCCCTAAATTATAAACTCTATTATTTTATTTCATAAAATTATTGTTATTTTTAGAATTAAAATTTTATTGTATTTTGTATATTTCATGTTATTTTTTGTGGTATTATATCCATTTTTGATAGATAATGTAATTTATTACGTTAAGAATACAATTATATATTATACCTGAGTATTTATGTAAGATATATAATTATCATGGCTTATAATGTAAAAGATATTGCAAATAAAATACTTGCTGAGGCAAGTGGATCAGATAATAGTGGGTTGATATGTAATATGAAGTTGCAAAAAATACTTTACTACATGCAAGGTTTTTTTTTAGCTTATTTCGACAAAGAATTATTTAGTGATGAAATAGAAGCGTGGATGTACGGTCCTGTTTTCACCACCATATATGAAGAATATAAAAAGTTCGAAAACAAAGGAATCCTTTACGAGGGAAGTGTTATTGAGTTTTTAAAAAAAGAAGAAAGACATTTGTTTAGAGAGGTGTATGAAACGTATAATAGATATTCTGCGGTAGGACTGATGTATTTAACTCATTCGGAAGATCCATGGAAATTTACAGAAAAAAAAGAAAACAAGGTTATTAGTAAGAATTTAATTAAAAAATTTTTCAAAAAAAAGATTTATTAAAAAAATCAAAATGGAAAAAAAAAATACACAAGAAAAAAGATAGAGATTCCTATATTACCTGGTATTGATAGTGATTATCCATTGTTTTGCTTTCTCAATCTAAGCGAGGAATCTATCAAAAAATGTAAGAATGCTAAATTTTTTTTTGAATTTTTAATCAGACTAAGGAAATTATCGAATCTTGGTTGGAACGAAATAATAACTTCGACAAAACATTCTTATGGTCTGGAAAAAATACCAAGAAATAAAATTAAAAAGAAGTGTCATAATCATATTTCAAGAGAGATAAAATATTTCGAAGTTTTTCGTGCAACTGGTAGTAATCTTCCTTTTGTTGGAAAAAGGGTTAAGAATCTATTTAAAATTTTATTTATAGAAACGGAATTTGGTGATATTTATGATCATGGACAGAAATAATCATGCCTCTTAGGAAAATTGTCTTTGTACAATTAAATATTTTTTTTAAAGATTTATCGAGATTTTAACCTTTTTACTTTTTAAATATTTTTAGGAGATATAAATACTTCCTAAAAATATCTAAAGAAAAAAACTATACCTATTCAGTAAATGATTACATAATACATACAAGTACATTCTTTTTTTTTCAGCCACTAAAAGAGCAAAATCACTCCTTCTTAAAATTTGTCAAAACGACTTGAAAAGCTAACAATACCACCTTCCAATGCTATAGAACCTATTAAAAGCATTTTTTAGGTGTACAAAAAAATAAGGGAAATATATACAAATGAATGTAACATATAATGTCAAAGAATTTAAATCACAAGAATTATTTAAATATTACATCTCATTCAATGTCCCGTCAACTTAAATGCTTTTGCAACATTAAATTTTATTAAAAGTTTGGAAGATAAAGTTAGAAAGAGAAGAAAAAAACTGACAAAAGAGGAAAAAATATTTACCATCATATTGATCAATAAAACATAACAGCAGACATGTTATTGTAAATAAAGATTACACACTATTAAAATAAGTTAAAACAAACTCACATAGGAAATATTTTTTTTTGTTGTTAACTCAATCTGGACGTAGTTATAAAAGTTATATTAACAAATAATTTTTTAACTATAATTCACCTCTTAGTGATAGTTGTCCTTTCTTTATAATTTTTGATTTTTTTTTGTAATATTGTGTGTAAGTTATGACACTAAGTAAATATTTAAACCCACAAAACAATGTAGCGTTTAAACGTCTGTTTAGTTCGAAAGATAATAAAGATATTCTCATTGCCTTACTCAATGAAGTCCTGAGATCACAACTCAAGAAACCCATAGAAGAGGTAGTTTTCCTAAATCCGATTCAAGATCCAGATGCTTTGGCTAAAAAACAAAGTATTGTAGACGTTCTTTGTAGGGATAGGGAAGACAGACAATATATTATAGAGATGCAAGTTGCTTCTATGAAAGGTTTTGAAGCGAGAGCTCAGTATTATGCATCTAAAGCTTTTGTAAACCAAATGAAAGAAGGTCAGAGGTATCAAGATTTAAAGAAAGTTATTTTTTTGGCTTTTTGTAATTTCAATATCTTCCCTCAAAAAAAAGAATACAAGTCTGAACATGTAACTTTGGACAAGAAAACAGGAGAACATAATTTGGACAAATTTAGTTTTACTTTTGTTGATCTAGTCAAGTTTGATAAACAGAGGAAAAGAGATATAAGTAAACTTACTAAAGAAGAAGTATTTTATTATTTCCTGCTCCATGCTCCTCATGTTCTTCCTGAACAATTGAAAATTTTTACAAAAGAAAATAATATTATGCGAAAAGCTTACAATGAATTAGATAGATTTTATTGGAGTGAAAATGAGATACTG
>PJEL010004705.1_pt1 | contig 11165 bp, 6 predicted proteins | sample 1853271 | NCBI WGS metagenome assembly PJEL01 (sample SAMN08108733, study PRJNA415343) | Invertebrate metagenome, whole genome shotgun sequencing project. | host: Globobulimina | place: Sweden: Gullmar Fjord | collected 2015-08 | reverse complement strand
GTATTTTCAATATTGATGATGGCGACAATAGCAGAAACATTACTGTTACCCTCAAAAACCTGATCCTGCAAAATGGTCACGCAAACGTCGGTCCCGGAGACACCGGTTCCGGTGGAGCGATTCTCAGCCATGAAAACTTAAGGATCAGCAACTCTACTATTTCAAGTAGCCTGGCTGACACCAATGGGGGTGCCATTTACGCAAAAACCTACAATGGGGGCACCACCACCATCGACCACTGCAACCTCATTGGCAATGGATACGGGACCAAAACTGGTAGCGGAGGAGGTATTTACGCCTGGTCTACCGGCAGCGGCACAAACACAATAAGTAATTCGACTATCTCTGACTTCAACGCTTCCTATGGCGGCGGAATTTACCTAAAGACAGTTGATGGTGGCAAAAACATAATCGACAACACTGATATCTATAACAGTAAAGGTTTTGACGATGGTGGCGGGGCCTACATCTATGCTGCTGGCAGTGGAACAAACACCATAAGCAACTCAACCATTTCCGGTAACTCCGCTGGCACTTCCAATGGTGGTGGGATATACGCCTACGCCACGGGCAGCGGCTTAAACACCATTAACAACGATACAGAAGTTTCAAACAACGACGCTAATGCTGGCAGTGGCGGTGGTATTTCTGCCAAAACGTATGACGGTGGCACAAACACCATTAACAACGCAACCATCTCGGACAACCAGGCCGCCTACTATGGTGCTGGAATCTATGCCTTGGCTGATGGCAGTGGAACAAATACCATCAGCAACTCAACCATTTCCGGGAACGATGTAAAACCTTCTACTCCAACAAGTGCTGGTGGCAAAGGTGGCGGGATTTATGCCTATGCTGACGGCAGTGGGAAAAACAGCATCAGCAACTCAACCATATCGGGCAACACTGCTGAAGACGACGGAGGTGGGGTGAGCATCGTCGCTGTTAATGGAGGTGAAAACACTATCAGTCTTTCAACCACCATCTCAGGCAATACTGCCCATTTAGATGGAGGTGGGGTTTGGGCGAAAACTTCAACTGATGGTACAAACACAATCGACAATTCCACCATCTCAGGCAACACCGCTTCAGAATATGGTGGTGGTGTTTTTGCCCTAGCTGATGGCAGTGGTGAAAACACTATCAATAATTCAACCATTACAAATAACACAGCGACCTCAGACGATGGAGGTGGAATTTACGCCTCTGCAAGTGGTAGCGGTACAACGTCCATCACCAACTCCACTGTCTCAGGCAACACCGCTGGCAACAATGGTGGAGGAATCTATTCTGTAGTCACCTCAGGTGGCATCAGTACCATCGACAGTTCAACGATTTCAGATAACTATGAGACTGTCAATGGTGGAGGGATTTTCGCCGCAGCTTATTCCAACAGTATAAGCACCATCACCCATTCAACGATCTCGGGAAATACAGCGACAGAAGATGGTGGTGGAATTTTCGCGGTTGCTGATTCCAGCAGTACGTTCACCATCAGCAACTCAACGATCTCAGGTAACACAGCGACAGAAGATGGCGGTGGAATCTATACTGAAGCTACTGACAATGGTGTCAGTTCCATCAATAACACAACCATCGCCTATAATACTGCCGGTGACAAAGGTGGTGGACTTTACACCGTAGCCACTGGTGGTGGGACAAACAACCTCAACAGTTCTATTGTCGCAAATAATAGCGCAAGCTCCAACCCTAACAGCGGTGACGATCTCTCCGATTCTTCAGGAACGCTGGGTGCCAGTTATTCTCTCATCGAAACCCAAGATGGTCACACCATAACTAATGGCACAGACAACAACCTCGTTGGAATCGATCCCATGCTTGGTCCCCTTGCCAATAACGGTGGCCCCACATGGACCCACGCATTACTTGCTGCCAGCCCTGCACTCAACACCGGTAGCAACCCAAATAGCCTCCTCAATGATCAACGTGGCTCCGGTTTTGATCGAGATTTCGATGGTGTTGACATGGGTGCCTATGAAGCGCAACCGGAAAGAATTTCTTCTTCTGGCGGTAATACTGATCCTTTGAAGGATTCTGTTCATCATTTAACTCACCAATCCTCGCTAGACTCTGAATCGACACTGCTCACTTCTGCTCCCGAAGTTTATGGTGATTTTCTTGACCTTATCGGGCAAGAATATTCTTCCTGGACAAGTCTTTACAATGATCTCATCATCCATTATGACTCCACCGATTTCCTGGCAGATTTCCTCGACGATCTGATCATGGTCTATGGTGGCGATAGGCTCTTTCATCTTGGAGAATTGAGACCGATCTTCGACTTTGATCCTCTCTTTGAAGAACTGATCGGGCAAATGGGATTGAAGCTCGCCCAAACATCAGAGTCATCATCTGATCTGCCCAGCCAAAGCTCACTTAACAACTTGCCTGAACAATCCCAATCAGAATGGTACCTTGACATGGAACAGCGATTTAAACGGCACAATGCCTTTGAGAACAATGTTGATAAGCTACTGGGAAAGATTTTATCCTGAAAACCTAGAAACTTATTGAAAGTGACCAGTTGGACGTTTAAAGTACTCCTGCAAACAAATACCTAGGAGCCTGTCAGAGAACGGCAATTTTATTCAAAATCGAGGCATTTTAAAAAAACAAGCACAGCCATATGCTTGATATCGGAGTCTCGCAAGTTCGCTTACCTGCGAGCATTGTTTTTTGAAAATAACGAAGAGTTTGGGCAGGTAGCGAAGACTCCGAAAGGGCATTCTCGGACAGGCTCCTAGACTCTCCATCTCATTCAGGCCACCGCGTCCTGGCAATCATAACCATATGCCGTCAACCAATACATCTGCACCTGACAATCAACTGCAAGCACAGGTTAACCTTCTCTCCGGTATCCTTCGTTTAGGACACGAAACCTTCGACAAAGACGGAGTGGTGGGCATTGGCTTGCATATTGTAAATAACAGCCGACTTATTTTCAAATACGACCGGTGCTCTCTGGTGAGCATCGATAAAGGTCGTATCCGGCTCCTTGCTGTTTCCGGTCAAACGATTGTTCAGAAGGACTCCGAATATGGCCGAGAGATTAAGGACTTAATTCGTGGCTTCCGCGACCTGGAAAAGCCAGCTGTTCTCACCACGAAGACCATTGACACCCATACAACTTCTCACAGCGCCCGATCCAGTTTTACCAACCTTGCCGGTGATGGAACCATCGTTCTTCTCCCCTTAAACGAAAGAATCACGGATGAACAGGAAAGCAATTTTATATGGATCGTAGAGTTTTTTGATGACTTCGACCCAGCAATTGAGAACAGTCTCAGCCTGCTCGGTAAGCACTATGGACAGGCTCTCTCCCTTGAAAAACGGTCCCACAACAGGTGGTCGAAGCTATGGTGGAACAAAGCCCACCGTGCTAAAAAAACAATAGTTTGTGTGTGTCTTCTTACGCTGTTTTTGTCGCTCTTTACAGTCCGAGTCAATCAGACCGTCATAGCCGATTGTGAACTCACCCCCATAACGCGTCAAATTGGTTACGCCCCCTTTAAAGGTATCATTCGTGAATCTTTTTATAAAGATGGCGATCGGATCAAAAACAAGAGTGTTGTTCTCGCCTACGATATTGAAGAAATGCTCTTTGAACTTGCTGAGGCACGAAAGAGAGAAGAAGTAATCGCAGCCGAGCTCGATTTAGTCAGACAGCGTTCATTTGCCAGCATGGAACAGCTGGGCAGGGTCAAACTTCTCGAACTGAAACTCAAAAGCAGCCAGATAGATATTGATCGTAATAATTGGTACATCGAACACAGTCGGATTGGTGCCGCAATCGATGGTGTTCTTATCATCGACGATCCTGAGCATTTCAGTGGTAAGGCGGTCACGCCCGGTGAGAAACTGTTTGAATTAGTCAATCCCTCTGAACTTGCTGTGACCATTTTTCTTCACGAGTCAGATTCCGGCATTCTCAATAATCTTCAACCGCACGTTTCTATTTTCCTCGACGCCAGACCGGAAAAAGAAATTGAAGCAAACGTTGACTCGGTCAGCCCAAAACCGATACTGACCGACACCGGACAATTTGCCTATACAGTTAAAGCCCCATTGCAGGAAAACGCTACCCTTGTCAACGGCATGCGCGGCGTAGCCCGCTTAAAAGGTGGGAAAGTGCTGTTGATCCATTATTTCTTCAGAAATTTATTGTTATGGTGGAGAAAAGTGTGACGCAAAACAGTGGTGTACTCCGCCGTGATATCAAGCTGTTTGCTTCAGAAAAACAGGGAACATGGACTCTCTTTGATCCTGTAGCCGATCGATACTTCAGACTTGGCGAGAAAGAATACAATATTATCAGCAGGTTGCACGGCAATACACCCATTAACCACCTGCTTGAGCAAATGACAATGGCGGGTATTGAGGTTGATGAAAAGAAATTAAAAGAACTCCTTGTTTTTTTATCGACCAACGGCCTGATGCAACCGGTCTATGAATTGACCGAAAAGAGGATCTTAAACGCCTCAGCAGGTATCAAGAAAATGAAGAAGAAGCAGCTGCTCAGTTCATGGCTCTTTTTCAGGATACCGCTTATCTCGCCTGACCGCTTTTTGACCAGTAGTTGGCCCTATGTCAAAGTCGTTTTTAATAAAAAAGCCATCATACTGTTCGGTCTCCTCGCCTTGCTGGGTTATCTCTTTCTCATTACACGTTGGCATCACATAACAGCAATTTTCATGTCCACCTTAACAGGAGGTGGACTGCTTCGCTATGGCCTCACTATCGTCATCATCAAGATTGTCCATGAACTGGCACATGCCTATGCAGCGAAAGCTGCTGGTGTGCGGGTGAGACGAATCGGTATTGCCATCATGGTCTTCATGCCCAGACTGTATACGGATATTACCGATTCATGGCAGATCAAAGATAAAAAGACCAAACTGCTCATTGACGGTGCCGGCATGGGACTTGAAGTGATTATCGGTGGTCTTGCTGCTTTTATATGGGTTTCAACCGGTGCTGGAACACTGAACTCTATTTGCTATTATCTCTTAGCCGTCACTTCACTCAATACCCTTTTGGTCAACGGTAATCCCTTATTGCGGTTTGATGGCTATTACCTGCTCATGGATGGCACCGGCATTGATAATCTCTATAGTCGAGCCTCCCTCACGGCCAAAAATTTCATGCGTAGAAATTTCTTCGGCATTCAACCGACGTCACTTTCTCCGAATATGAAGCAATCAACAGAAATTTTTCTTGTCTGCTATGGCGTCTGCGCCTATCTCTATAAGATTTTTCTCTACACATCCATTCTTCTAATCATCTATTTCAAGTTCACCAAAACAATTGCTCTGCTTTTAATTGCACTTGAACTCTATGTCCTCATCCTGCAACCATTGATTACGGAAATAAAAGCAGTGATGCGACAGCGTCATAGTTTCCAGACCGGTCGTGCCTCAATCACCCTTGTCATCGTGATTTCCCTTTTTGTTGCTCTTCTTATCCCATTACCATGGAACCTGGAAATCGGTTGTATAACCATGGCCAATAAAGCCCAAGTCCTTCACGTCGCTGAAGAAGGGTATTTAAAAAAGCTTCAGGCTCAAAACAATACCACAATCAGATTAAATGATGCTCTCTACTCCATGTCCAATCCTCACCTGGACCTGAAAAGAAAACATGCAGAGTTAACCATAGATTTAGTTGGAATAGAAGAAGACCAACTCCGTAACACGGCTGGAACGATAGGTTTAAGTCGCATCAAGCAGCAGTATAAGAAATCACTGGAAAATGTCTTGCTGGAGACCGATAGAAAAATTTCTCTGCTCAATGTCACCGCACCGATGGACGGTATGCTCTGGTGGTATAAACCTGATGAAATGATCCCGGGAAGATGGTTGGCCAGAGGTGAAGCGCTTGGTGAGGTTTTTAACACTCAAGATCTGGGGGTTATCGGGTGTTTGCCTGAATATGAGTTGGGCAAGATACAGAAGGGACAAAAGGCGCGTATCTATCTGCCTGACAGGATCCGGTCGATTTCCGGAGTTGTAATAGCTGTCAACCCCGCTCCAGTGACAAAATCGGGACCGTCACCGATTCTCTCCACTTTTGGTGGCCCGATCCCAGCTATAAAAGACAAAGAGAAATACAGAATTCTCAACCCGTATTACGAAGTCATCATCAAGCCAGACAACTCCATGGAACTTTCTCCAGGAAGGACAGGGACTGTTCGATTACGAAGATTCTCATCAATTGCGGGTGGTTTTGCTCGGACTCTGTTGCAACTTATACGCTGACGATAAAAACCATTTGCAAACTATATGTTTTTCACGAACTTGGGAACAACCTTGCTCTTCTTCTTTGTTCCAGCCAATTCGATAGACAGCTCAACAATCCTGTCAATTTTGCCGATCACCCCATGGGACAGTGTATAAACCTTGTCGACTGATTCATCGGGAAAATCGAAAGGCAGATCACTATTCATGCACTTTTGAATCTCCCCGAGTTTGAACTCAACATAGGTGTTCGTTTCGTCTTTTGACAATGGTTCTAAAGTAAAGGCACACTCAGGGTTTTGAAAAAAGTGGTCGGCTGCTTTCGGATCGAGTTGCTTGTCGAGGAATCCATCCCCAAACAAAACAAGCTGCATCAACTCCTCATTGGTCGTAATAGATCGGCCGAGCTTCTTGATGACCCCTTCCAGGGTAGCCGGATACATTTCATGACAGTTGTCCAAAACCAGGACGACCGGTTTCGCTTGGAGATTATTAGTAAAGTGTTCTTTGAGTTTTTCTACAATGTCATTCTGACTCGAAATATCATCAACCTCGACATCAAGTGCTTTTGTTATTTGAACGAAAAGATCTTTCGTTGATCCAACTACATTGTCAGGCTTGACAACCTTAAAATTCCGACTCAAAAGGTCACACAGTTTTTGACAGATGGTTGTCTTGCCGCTTCCCAGATCCCCGACTACTTTAATCATCCCTTTTGATGTTTCCATCGCCTCAATGATTGACAAGATTATCTGTTTTCTTGCACCTTCAGTAAAAAAGCCGCTCAACTGTAACGTTTCTATGGGAACGGGAGCACTGATCGTTGGGCTCTCAACAACCTTTTCTTCAACTTCTGTCACTTGCTCAAAAACTTCTTCTTGCTTTGCTTGAACGGTGATTTCATCAACGGCAATTTCTTTAATCATTTCTTCTTCGATATCTTCTTCAACATCTTCTTTAACTTCTTCTATAATATCTTCTTCTGTGTCTTCTATGATATCTTCTACCGTATCTTCTTCAACATCTTCTTCAGTGTCTTCTACGGTATGGTCTATGTTAGACTTTTCGGTGTCTTCTTCGACGAGAAAGATCGAATCATCGACCTCATTTTTCTGATAATGAAGGTTACTGTTACTATGCTTTATATCACATTCCATAACAGCACTTGAACCAACTTCAAGAACAGTATAGTCTATCTGCCCTTTTACTTGGGCACGAGAAGCGATTTTCAAACTCTTGCTCGTAATTGAACCTGTAATTCTTCCATGACAAACCACCTCCTCCATGACCAGGTGCCCGTCGATCGTTCCAGTCTCAGTTAGGAATATCTTTCTCCCGGTAACATTTCCTTTTATCCGTCCTTCGACAAGTGCCGAACCCTTAAAGGTTATATCGCCGGTGATATTCATTGTCCGATCAATTATAATATCAGCGTCATGGTGTCGTTTTTTCATCGTAAATCCTTGAATCAATCAAAGTTTATTTATCGGTTACATCCACTTAACATGTACACCTATAAATTATAATGGGTCTGTTTCTAAAAACAAGGGCAAGGTCCAAGCTACCACTTTCAATAATGTGGAATCTGCTGCTCATTATCCATTTTTTTTCTCCTTTTTTCAACGCCATTTTGTGGACAGGTGCAATATCTCTCTATGCGTAGCTCATTTATCAATCCAATTCTCTCATTTTCATGACCGAAAAACGTGTTTGATTCTGCTTTTGACAGATCCTGTATACAGTGGTTTACTTAAGATACCGAGAAAAAATGCCTTTCGGAGTCTGTGTTTACCTTGTCCAGGCTCTTCGTTATGAGAAAAATTATATCCTCTGAGGCAAGCGAACTTGTGAGACTCCGATATCATGTATATGTTTGTGGTATAACTTTCCTCATCCCTCGATTTTGAACGAATATTCTGGTTTTTCAAGGTATCCTTAACTCTTAAAGAATCGCAACAGATGTCCAAATACAATGATAACGATCGGGTTAACAATGGTAAAGAGAATAGTATACACGGTTCATGGCATGTTGAAATGTTCATCTCTGGTCAATGGGGTCTTGCTTGCCATTCCATTGTTTTTTATCTTTTGTTTCCCCACTATGGCAATGAACCCTGTTAAAAACTGTCACTGCTTTAAGGAACGAACATATAATCCTCAAAATAAATTTTCCTCAGATAACTACATTTTAACAACGACGACAAATTCTTTCATAAGCGTCTGGTTTAAATTTAATAAAAAAAATATAGTAATGATGAAAATGAAGGGTGGCGTAAATTCAGACGACTTATTGATTGGTCTCTATGTTGCATCTCTCACTGGAGAAAAAATTGATGGATTGATACAACTTCACCAGCAGGGAAAAACATGGAAGACTATCCTCACAAACGAGCAATTACCAGTAGCAGTAGTAAAAGATCCAATCCTTTCATCATTAGCCAACGGAGTAGCTGATCAGGAAGGTGCAAACCGGATAACTAACAGCCTATTGAGTCGTTTTTTCTCTGTCAGCCCTGATAAAATAGATGATCTGAAGTCATATTTGATGAGCTTCGTAACTGAGAAAACTTCAGCAATCTACTTTAATACTCCGAATAATCCGACAGGAATTCAGCTTCGCGAAGATGGTCTAAAATCAATCGCATCTTTTGCCATTGAAAATGATCTGTGGATTATTGCGGATGAGGCATATGAAGACTTCACCTGGTCTGATGATCCGCATATTTGTATTGCTTCACTTCCCGGCAGTTTTGAACGTACAGTTTCAGTCTTTACCTTTTCGAAATCCTACGCAGCAGCAGGGTTAAGGCTTGGCTACATCGTTGCACCTGATGGAGTGATTGCTGCACTGAACCCAGCGAATGTTGCTACTGGATATGAACCAAACCGTTTGGCACAAGTTCAATGGATACGTGGATTATCTCGTAGAGACCATATTGTCCCGAAGCTACAGAACGCCTACCGAGAAGGTCTCGATGCAGCGTTGTCGCAATTGACAATTCCTCATCTAAATCCTGAGGGATCATTTTATATCTTTCTCGACCTGCGCGACCGCTGGATAGGGTTGACCCAGGATGAGAAGATGAACAGAATGCTTGAGGCAGGCGTTGTCGTTGCTCCGGGGGAAGCATTTGGCGAAGCTTATGATGGCTGGGCCCGTTTCTGCTACACAGCACTGAAGCCAGATGATATGGCTGATGCTGCGAAACGTGCAAATAATTTGTAAGGAGATATGAATTGAAAACGATAATAGGCTTCGCCCAGATAGAACCTGTCTTCGGGGATATCGATGCAAATCACAAACAGATAGAGGAGATGGCGAATAACGCTCCAAATGCTGATTTGTTGATATTTCCTGAACTTGCAACAAGTGGTTATGATTTTCCCGACAAGCATACTCTTGCTGATACTGCTGAGACATTTAGATCTGGTGATACATCAGAACTTGTGCGTGAACTCGCAAAGAAGAATAACTGCACATATATCATAGGATATCCAGAGCTTGACCGAGATAAATTCTTCAACTCTGCATTCCTTGTCAGGCCCGATGGGTTCTTTGAGAATTACCGGAAGCTGCATCTATTTTCAAGAGAAACAGAGCTATTCTCCCGTGGTGATAAGGAACCGACTGTCGTAGAAACACCAGCTGGTCGAGTGGGAATGATGATCTGCTTCGATTGGATATTTCCTGAGACTGCCAGATTGATCGCTTTAAAGGGAGCTCAGATCCTTGCGCATCCATCCAATCTTGTTCTCCAGTTTTGCCAAAGGTCGATGTTCGCACGATCTGTGGAGAATTCTATATTCACAGTGACTGCCAACCGTATAGGAAGTGAAGAACTGGCAGGGCGGAAGCTTACTTTCACAGGTGCATCGCAGGTTCTGGATACAAAAGGAACTCTGCTGATTAATGCTCCGGATGATAGTCCACATCTTGGCCTTGCAGAAATAGATCCAAATCTGGCAGATGACAAGCAATTGAACGAGCATAACAATCTTCATGGTGACCGTCGTATAGAATTATATGGAGACTTGACCAAGCATCAATAGAAGCGTTAGTGTAAAAACTAATATTGTTAGCAATTAGGAGCTCTTTGCTTGCTATTTCTAAAGTTAGGGAGTGCAAACACCTTCTAAAAATCGTACTTTAAGCTCTTGTTAGGGTACGATCTTTTTCTCGTACGCAATGAATGAAATGAAATGGGAGGTTTCAATCGTGAGTTCGAGAAAATCCTCAGGATTGGAAAAGGCGGCTCCAATTTCATCTTGGAACGCTAAGTATGTAGACGATTTGTACAGAGATTGGTTGGAAAATCCAGACTCGCTTCCAGAGTCATGGAAGTGGTTTTTCCAGGGCTTCGAGATGGCAAAGATCCCTGGTGCTTCTGGTCAGGAGAAGCAAGCGGGCAAGCAATCAAAAGTTGCAAGCCTGATATTCGCTTATCGATCTCAAGGCCATCTTGCCGCAACAATTGACCCACTGGAACAGGGAATACGATCTACCGCTGAGCTTGACCTCGAGGCTTTTAGTTTTGAGGAGGGTGAACTGGATGAAATTTTCGATACCGGTCACCTCGCTGGCGGACCAGCAAAGGCAAAGCTCACTGAGATTATCTCAATATTAAAGCAGACATACTGTGGAAATATTGGCGCACAGTATACCCATATCCAGGATACCGAAATCAGACGCTGGTTGCAAAATGAGATGGAGCCTGTTCGAAACCAACCTGGATTTGAGACTGATAAGAAACTCGATATTTTTGAGCAATTGATTGATGCTGAGTTGTTCGAAACCTTTATCCAGACACGTTATCCTGGACAAAAGCGGTTCTCTCTCGAGGGTGCTGAGACACTTATTCCAGCGATTCACGCTCTTGTAGAAGCTGCCCCTGAAGAGGGAGTAGATGAAAT
>PJEL010004704.1_pt1 | contig 11165 bp, 16 predicted proteins | sample 1853271 | NCBI WGS metagenome assembly PJEL01 (sample SAMN08108733, study PRJNA415343) | Invertebrate metagenome, whole genome shotgun sequencing project. | host: Globobulimina | place: Sweden: Gullmar Fjord | collected 2015-08 | reverse complement strand
TCTTCTCGATTCATACTCATCATCTCCCTTTTCTTTTCCCGCGAATAGGCGGATCGCCTAAACTGCAGGGGAGATGAAAGTTATCGGGAAATCTGCCGCGAGAGCGGCTCCGTCCAACGTATCGCTTCAATGGACCCATACCGCTGCGCGGTCTGGTCCATTGAGCTCCAAGTTAGGCGAGACGAGCGACAGGATTTCAAAGTAAAGTTCGAGGTAGAACCAGGATTCATGCACACCCTCAAGGAGCCCCGATACTTCGTTCTGAGGTTTGCTGAGTCTGATCCTGAGTATGCGGAGGGATATCGGTATGAGATTCAGTTCCTCAACACAGGTGGTGAGGGCGGTGCGACGCTGATGTTCAGGGAACACGTGAACTCTGAGGGGTTATCCGTAGCGCCCTTCTGACTGTGTCCCGTGCCCATTACGGGGCTGTGGGCAGTCGATCATCGATTGGAAACTACCTAATGCCCTGTTTTCCTGCCTTGGTGGTAGAATTAAGACATGGACGAACGATCACATGCCTTGCTGACACTCGCTATGGATTTTCCAGAATCAGTACGTGCCGAAATTGCTGCTGCGCTTCTTCAGAGCCTCGAACCCGAGCCCGATGCCGATGTCGAACAAGCATGGCGAGAAGAAGTCGCCAGACGTTTGGCGGCTTTGGATTCTGGTGAAATGGCCACCATTCCATGGGAGCAGGTTCGCGACGAACTCTTTAACCGTTTAAGCGAGCGCCGTGCAGGTTGAGTTTGCCGATCAGGCAAAGGCTGATGTCGACGAAGCATTTGAGTGGTATGCATCAAAGAGCGTTGGCGCTTTGGAGGGTTTCCTTCAGGCCGTTGATTATGCTGTCGGTGTAGTTTCCTCTGGTCCAGGTGTGTGGCCAGAATTTGAATCTGGAACACAACGCTATGTATTCAGGCGTTATCCCTTCAGCTTGATTTACAGAGTCACCGATAATCGCATTGTCATCATTGCGGTTGCACCACACCGAAAACGGCCAGGCTACTGGAAATAGGGCTGGAACCGTTTAAGCAGATCTCTTCCGTTTCACAATCCTATAATGCACAGTAAAACATTAATATTAAATAGGTTATATCGCCTAACGCATCGCTACAATGGGCCCAGATCGCTTCGCGATCTGGTCCATTGAGCTTCATGTTAGGCAGTCCATTAGTGTCATACAAATAACGTTTAACGTTACATTTAATGGTACAATTAAAGAAGTCATTGGAGGCTATTATGACTAGAGTCCCCGAAATTGTACCGGTTTCTGATTTGCGGCAAGACGCCGCTGCTGTCCTGAAGCGTCTTCGCGAGTCCAATGACCCTGTGGTGGTAACACAACGCGGCAGGGCTGCAGCTGTACTTCTGAGCATTGAGGAATATGAACGCAAAGAGCGCGATTTTGAAATCCTGAGCCTGCTTGCGCGAGGTGAAAAGGAAATCGAGTCCGATCAAGGTGTCGATCTGGACGATGTCATGGCCGAAGCCTCTGAACTCCTGGAAAACTCCGAATCGTGAGGGTTCGGTTTACCCTTTCGGCTCGCTCGGAATTCCTAAACGCCATCGCTTACGTTCGCAGGGACAAACCTGACGCTGCTCGGAAACTCCAACAAACAGCGAATAGAAAACTACAACGCCTCGTTGAATTCCCTGAGTCAGGTAGGCGAATTCCTGAGTTTCCCAATCTTCCCTACCGTGAAGTCCTTGTTCATCCCTACCGGTTCTTCTATCGAATTCAGGACAAAACGATTTGGATTGTCGCCGTCTGGCATGATGCGCAACTACCAGAGGAACCAGCAAACTAGGTGCTCGAGATCGTAACCTAAAATAGCAAATTGAGTGCCAGGTGTGCGGATCATTCGGATCTAATGCGTACCACCCACGTGTCACAATCCAACAATGTGCCGTAACATGCGAATTATGAATAATTTAGATCGCCTCAACGAGGAACTACATTGGGCCCAGATCGCTTCGCGATCTGGATCCATCGAGTTCCAAGTTAGGCCGGAATTGGCCGTTCGTTTGACCAGTGATTTTAATGAATGTATACTCTTTGTAGCTACGGAGGGTGTATGAGAACGAATATTCAAAAATGGGGTAACAGCCTGGCGGTTCGAATCCCGAAAGCCTTCGCATCCGATCTGGGGATTGACCAAAACGCTCCAGTTGATCTTTCGATGGAAGATGGAGCGCTGGTTTTGCGCCCCGCTCTAGAGAGTAACTACAGCCTCGATAATCTCCTTGCCCAGGTAACCGACGACAACATTCATCCGGTCGTGGACTGGGGCGCCCCCGTTGGCAAGGAAGTACTGTGAGGTCCGCACCAGATAGAGGCGACTTTGTTTGGCTTTCCTTTGACCCACAAGCAGGCCACGAACAGGCAGGAATGCGCCCGGCGCTCGTATTATCCCCCGTCAAATACAACAAGCGAATCGGCCTTGCACTCGTATGTCCGATCACTAGCCAAGGCAAGGGATATCCCTTTGAAGTCGAGATCCCAGCGGGCTCTTCGATTCACGGTTTCGTGCTAGCTGATCAGCTCAGAAGCCTCGATTGGAACGCGCGGGGTATTCGACCAGCGGGTAGAGCGCCATCCTCTGTAGTCACTGACACTATCGGAAAATTTGCAACTCTTTTGCACTAAATAGTTTCCGTAACTTCGCCATGCCTAACGAAGCACTACTCGTGCCAAGGTAAATCCGAATCCTTGGGAAAGGGGGAAACCTCTGGAAATTGGTTGATGTTGCTCAATGGGTGAGAGCCGTATGGCTCGATTCCCATCCGGTTAAAGCTTAGCCAGCAGGCCGGTAGTGAACCCGCGTGCAAGACCAGTAATGGGAGTACGGAGCCGGGTGTAGCGAGGGTGCATGCCGCGTGATTGAGCCCCGAAATTCGTATAGTTGTGGGCATTATGGATAAACCTGGGTATCTGTCTGGGTGAAAGCCGACCTGCTGTGGTGTGGGGAAGGCATCAGTCCTGGTCGCATTATGGCGAGCGATCAGGAACCCACCGGGGTCTATGTACGGGGCATGTATCTACAGGAGCAGCTCGGGAACTTGGGAGAGCCAACACCTTCTTGTGTGTATACGCCGGAGAACGAAGGCCATACCGGGAGACCAAAAGGCCTGGCGTCGGCAGGGAAAACATCCCGCCCGCCGACGAGCCGGATACGCAAGAAAGGCGCGGCCGGAGTCGATGGTGTGACTGCCGAAGAATACGCAAAGGACCTGGAAAACAACCTGAAGGATCTACACGACCGACTGCGAAGTGGTCGCTATAAAGCGCCCCCAGTAGAACGAGTTTGGATCGGCAAGGATGATGGAAGTCAACGCCCAATCGGCAAGCCGGCGTTTGAGGACAAGATCCTCCAGCGCGCCGTAGCAATGCTGATGGGGGCGGTATTTGAACAGGACTTCCACGAGTTCTCATACGGGTTCCGACCGGGTCGCCGCGCACACCAGGCACTGAGCGCGTTACGCGAGCAGTGTATGGACATGAACATCGGCACGATAGTTGATGCAGATGTCAGTGGATTTTTCGACAATATCAACTGGAAACAGTTGATGGAAGTGATCAAGAAGAGAGTTAACGACGGAGTATTGATCCGCCTGATCGGTAAGTGGTTGCATGCTGGAGTGATGGAGGACGGAGTTCTCTCGCACCCCATCAATGGCACACCGCAAGGCGGCGTCATATCACCGTTGCTGGCAAATATTTTTCTCAATCACGTCCTGGACGAGTGGTGGGTCAAGACCGTTCAGCCCCTGATGCGCGGACGCTGCTTCCTCGTACGCTTCGCCGACGACTTTGTCGTGGGTTTCGAACACGAGGATGACGCGCATCGGTTCATGAAGGTCCTACCGAAACGCTTTCAGCGATTTCATCTCACTATCCATCCAAAGAAAACTCGGCAAATTGAGTTCAGAAAACCAGATTCGAGCAGCGAGTCGGGCAGTGGGAAAGACACATTCGACGTTCTAGGATTTACTCACTACTGGGCACGATCACGCCGGGGATACTGGGTCATCAAGAGGCGGACGGCGCGCTCGCGCCTCCGGCGGACAATCAAAGCGATCAGAATTTGGTGCCGGAACAACCGGCATCTACCTGTCGCGGAGCAGCACAAGAAATTGTGCCAGAAGCTCCGCGGACACTATGCGTACTTCGGAATCCGAAGCAACATGCGCCAAATGGAGCGAGTTTTCTACCGTGCCCACAGGGCGTGCCAGTTCTGGCTCAGTCGGCGTAGCCACAAAGGCTATGTGTCATGGCAAACTTCAAGGTCCTTTGTACTGTCTGTCCTCTACCCGACGCCAGAATCGTTCATCAAATCTGATAGATGCTTGCAGGGTAGCAAAGTCATGCGTCAGAGATGTGTCATCGCTCTGGTTACCGAGGAACCGTATGACCGAATTGATCACGTACGGATCTGTGGGGGGAGCGGCCGGGCAACCGGCCGCTTCTACCCGGAAATGGACCGAAAAACGCCGCACGCCAGGTGCATGTTCGCTTCGCTCACCAGCACCAGTCGCGCCACATTTTCCGTCTAGTGATTTCCAAGTTAGGCGGAATTCTCCACTAGGTTTATAATAGTTGCATGGAAGTTACCGTTGGCACAGTCGTAGACGGCAAGGTGGTGGTGGATGGTGCGCCGCTCGAAGAGGGTTCAACTGTAGCTGTCGTAGTCAGGGGTGAAGACACCTTTGCCGTTTCTGCAGAACAAGAATCCGAGCTTCTCGAAGCCGTGGCACAAGCCCAACGCCGAGAAGTCGTCGACGGCTGGGAATTCCTCAAACAGGTTCAACCTGAACGTTGAGCGCGCGTTTACGCATCGTTGTAACGCGAAAGGCTGAATCACAGATTCGGTCAGCGGTTGAATGGTGGGCAGAGAATCGAGATTCAGAGCCCACAATCTTGACAGCGGAACTCTCAGGTTCATTCAATCTCATTTCGCTACATCCAAACGCTGGTTCAAGCGCTTCCAACCTCAAACTGCGAGGGGTTCGTCGCCTCTTGCTTCGAAGAAGCCGATTCTATTTGTACTACCGGGTTGATCCCGACGCACAAGAGGTTCAAGTATTGGCCTTTTGGCACACAAGTAGAGGGATCTCCCCAACTGTCTAAATTACCCCGTTTAAGCGGGTTCTTTCCGTTTCACATTTCTATGATGCGCAGTAAATCATTAACATTAAACAGTTTAGATGACCCAACGGAGCACTTCAATGGACCCATACCGCTACGTGGTCTGGTCCATTGAGTTCCAAGTTAGGAGGGTCAATAATTTCGGGCGAATAACTCTCCAACGTTACGGTTAGTGGTACAATTAAACGTGGCATTGGAGGTTACTATGGTCAGAGTCCCAGAGATTGTGCCGGTTTCTGATTTGCGGCAGGAAGCCGCTGCTGTGCTGAAGCGTCTTCGCGAAACCAACGATCCTATGGTCATAACTCAACGCGGAAGGGCGGCAGCAGTACTCTTGAGCATCGAGGAATATGAACGCAAGGAACGCGATTTCGAGATCTTGAATCTCCTTGCCCGAGGTGAAAAGGAAATCGCAGCTAATCAAGGGGTCGATCTAGACGATGTTATGGCTGAAGCTTCTGAACTTCTGGAAAACTCTGAATCGTGAGGGTTCGTTTTACCCTAGCCGCACGTTCAGAACTCCTAAACGCCATCGCTTACATACGCAGGGACAAGCCCGCCGCTGCTTCTAGGTTTCAGCAAACTGCAAACCGAAAACTGCAACGACTCAAAGAGTTCCCCGAGTCGGGAAGGCGAATACCGGAGTTTCTCAATCTTCCCTACCGAGAAGTCCTTGTTCAGCCCTATCGGTTTTTCTATCGCAGGCAGGACGAAACGGTCTGGATTGTCGCCGTTTGGCATGACGCACAACTACCTTTGGAACCAGCAAATTAGGGCCTAACGCAGCGCTTCAATGGTCCCAAATCGCTTCGCGATTTGGTCCATTGAGCTCAAAGTTAGGCGACGGGAATTGGAGATACGGAATGTCTTGGTTATCGTTACTTCTAATCATGAAAATCAGTGTAACCGGCCTCTTAGTGGCTGCGCCGTTTATGCTTCTTCCAAGGGTTATGCTGGAAAAATCAACGAACATTTCAACACCAACGCCATTGTTCTTTCGATTGTATGGTGTAGCAATTACCGCACTACTGATTGGGTACTCTTTCGGTATTCGTGCTGCTGAAGCCGGTCATTTTCCGTGGGGTGTCGTGTGCATGGGTGTCGTGTCAAATGGGGGGGCGGCAATTCTTTTGCTTGCATATTCGAGGGGCAACAAAGTGAATCAAATGCTGCTGGTGTTCTTCGGTTTAGTCGCGCTGGCACTGGTTTCAGCAATGTTTCTACCGGCTAGCGCACTGCAAAAAGCATGGTAGTTTCATCGTCCAATACCCAGTTTAAGCGGGTCCCTTCCATTTTAGAATCCAGTGATGTTCAGTAACTCGCTAACAACAAACAGTTTAGGGTGCCTGACAGAGCGCTACTCGCGCCAAGGTAAATCCGAATCCTTGGAAAAGGGGGTAACCCCTGGAAATTGGTTTTTGTTGCTCAATGGGTGAGAGCCGTTCGGCTCCATTCCCATCCGATCAAAGCTTAGCCTGCAGGCCGGTAGTAAACCCGCGTGCAAACCCAGTAATGGGAGTGCGGAGCCGGGTGTAGCGAGAGTATAGGCCGCGTCATTGAGCCCCGAAATTCGTATAGTTGTGGGCATTATGGATAAACCCAGGCGTCAGCCTGGGCGAAAGCCGACCTGCTGTAGTGTGGGGAAGCCGGGCATGACGCTCTGCCGGAAGGAACGACGGGAGATTCTTTGACCTCCAAGTTAGGCAAATGAAGGCATTCGGCACACGTTGTGATACATTTGTATGGTGAAGTACTTCTCGTGGAACCCGGAGAAGAACCAAACACTCATCGCGGAGCGAGGGATTTCGTTCGAAGAAATAGTGTTTCACATCGAGCGTGGCGACATTCTCGACCTAGTGGAGCACCCACGCAAGGAGAGATATCCGGCTCAGCGAATGTTTATCGTCAACATCGAAGGTTACGCTTACCTCGTGCCGTTCGTTGAAGATGACACGGAAGTGTTTTTGAAGACGATAATCGCAAGGCGACAAGGGATTATCTTGGAGAGTCATCATGAGTAAGCTCAAGAAAGACGAACAAGGTATTCTCGACTCATTCGAGGCTGGAGAGTGGAACTCGGTCCCGAAACGTGAGAAGGAAGTTTCGCGCTACAGGGAATATGCCGGAACCACATTCAAGAAGGACCGACGCATCAATATTCGGATCTCTTCGAAAGATCTCGACGCGCTCCAAAAGAGAGCGATCCGTGAGGGAATTCCATACCAGACTCTTGTAGCGAGCATTCTCCATAAGTTCGTATCGGGCCACTTTGCGGAGATAGACGCCTAGAGAAATCCATCTCGATGCCAGGGCTAACAATCTAACAAAGTTCCGTATCATGCTCACCCCCTACAACTTATTGGGCCTAACCGGTTCATGCAAAGGCCCATACCGCTTCGCGATCTGGTCCATTGAACTTCAAATTAACCGCTAAATTACAGCCATACCAAAACCCGGAATCAGACCGAGGAGTATTGAGATGAGCAAAAGCGCCACTAGTGTCTTCGTTTTCGCCCTTTACCTGTTCGTGCTTGGGCCAACTTTGTTGTTGGTCCCCAATCTCCTGCTTGGTTTGTTTGCTATTCCGGAAACCGCCGAGGTATGGATACGTGTCGTGGGCATGTTGGTCACAATACTCGGTTTCTTCTATCTACAAGCGGCACGCAATGAACTAACGCCATTTTTCCGTGCAACTGTCTATGGACGCATTTCTATCCTTGGCTTTTTCATCGCGTTCGTGCTGGCACAACTCGCTCCGCCAGTTCTTATTCTTCTTGGAGCATTTGATGCTGCTTGTGCTGTCTGGACGGCGCTTTGTCTCAGAAAGGAAGCAGCCGGCTAATACCCCGTTTAACCCGGATATTTCACGACGAAATCTCGTGAGCTATGCGGGTTAGCAATGTCACCATTTGTTCTGCGAGCACATACTGCCCGGAAGCAGAAAGAAACGGCGGATGATCGTTCTTCGTGGACTTCTGGTTCAGTTTGACTCCGAAAGTCACATTGAAACACGAATTCCAAGGTGCCCGGCACCTTTTTTTTTGCCTTGGCCATTCGATTTGCATTCAAGGCGCCAAGGTTCAATCTCGAACTCGGGTAAAAATGTCGCTGGGCAAGCTGGGCGCGAATGTGCAATTCAATTCAGGGAAAAATCCAAAGGCGATGTGATCAAACTGTCGTATAGTTTTTGAAGAGGAATCAACAATGGCAGTACGGCGAGGTATGAAGGTTGGCAATATCCGCGTCGAGCAGAGGATCGGCGAAGGGGGAATGGGGGCTGTCTACTCGGGCTTCGATGAGAAGCTGAAACGTCGAGTGGCTCTCAAAGTCGTTCGGCCGGACCGGCTCGATGCAGGATCCAAAGCGCGCTTTCTGCGTGAGGCGCGCGTGCTTTCACAGCTGAACCATCCCAGAATCTGCCATATCTTCGACTACATCAAGGGCGACGAGAGTGATTATCTGGTGCTTGAGTTCATCGACGGGGTTGATCTCAAACAAGCTTTCGAGACTGGGCTCGACGCCTCGTCGAAGATGAATATCGCTGAGGGTGTTGCCGAGGTTTTGGTGGCAGCGCACGCCAGAGGCATCGTTCATCGCGATCTCAAACCGAAGAACATCATGCTGGACGACTCTGGAGGGGTAAAGGTATTGGATTTCGGGTTGGCCCGTTCCCTGAGTGACACTGGCCCAGCTTCTGATGGCCCGTCTGATGTCGAAAGTGAACACCGGCTATCGGTGGAGGATTCAGCATACGTCGAAACCGGGAGAGGCAGCGTGACTGGTACGGTGACCTACATGAGCCCGGAGCAAGCCAACGGCGAATCGGCAGCCGCGGCTAGTGATATGTACTCGTTCGGGTTGTTGCTTCAGGAGCTTTTTACCGGCCGGCCTCCGTACCCGCCAGGATTGTCCAAAGTTGCGCTGTTGTTTAAGGCCGCCAACGCCGAGTCGGCGCCGGTGACCGGTCTCTCTTCTGACCTCACAACGTTGATCAATCGACTCAAGAGCCTGGCGCCAGAGGATCGACCCTCTGCAGCTGAAACTGCCGAACGGCTGCAGTGGATCCGAAACAAGCCAAAGCGCCGCATTCGATGGATGTTGGCGGCATTGGTGATGTTGGTTCTTGGGCTCGCAAGCGTCAAATATACCTTCGATCTGCGCCGTGAGCGCACTGCGGCCGTTGTCGCGCGCGCTGAGGCCGAAAAAGTTGTCGAGTTTATGGTTGACCTGTTCGAAGTATCCGATCCTTCCGAGGATCGGGCAAATACCGTTACTGCGCGCGAAATTCTCACAAAAGGCGCTGAGAGCATTCACGAAGAGCTTCAGGAACAGCCGTTGGTTCAGGCGCGCCTTATGGAGACTATCGGCAGGGTCTATCTCAAGCTCGGATTGTTCTCAGATTCCGAAGCGCTGTTGGAAGAGGCTTTGCACCGTCAAGAAGCGCTCTACGGGGCCGACGACATCAGGATAGCAGACAGCCTCCACCACCTGGGGCGGGTCTTGCGCTACCAGGGCCGGTACGCGGATGCCGAGCCGATCTACCAGCGCGTATTGGCGATACGGGAAGCCGTTCTCGGGCCCAACCATGCCGACGTCGCAAGCTGCGCCAACAGCCTTGCGGTTTTGTACTGGGAGCAAGGAAAGCATGCGCACGCCCTCCCGCTGCTTGAACGCAGTCTTGCAATTCGAGAGACTGAACTCGGCCCCGACCATCCGCGGGTTGCGATGAGTCTTACGAATCTCGCAATGTTGCACGAAGAACAGCTTGAATTCGACGTTGCCAAGCCTCTGTACGAGCGGGCCCTAAAAATCATGGAAAAGTCCCTTGGCCCCGATCACCCGGATATTGTGATCAGTCTCAACGGGCTGGCAGTGTTGTACATGAATCTCGGTCAGTACGATGACGCCGAGGTTCTGTACCGGAGAGCTGTCACAATTAGTGAGAAGGCTGTTGGTCCCGAACACCCTGATGTCGCATTCCCAGTGAGCAACCTTGGTGAACTCTATGAGAAACAGGGTGCATACGAGGAAGCTGAGAAATACTACCAACGGGCCTTGAGTATTTGGGAGCGCTCGCTCGGTCCGGATCACTTGTATCTTGCCTGGCCGCTTCATGGCTTGGCGAATGTATGCAGGGAACTGCGCCGCTTTGAAGATGCCGAGATATTCTTCAAGCGAGCGCTTTCGATTCGGAGGAAGGCGTTGGAGCCCGACGACCCTGAGTTATTGAGTCTAGAGAAAGACTACGCTGTGTTTGTTGAAATTAGGCGTTAGACCAACAATTCTCCTCGGAAAATCGTGGTTGCTCGTCCGCGCAGCTTGACGCGTTCAGCGCTGACCTCAACCTCAACAAGACCTCCGCGTGTTGATGCTTGGAATCCGCGAAGTACATTTTGTCCGAGTCGCTCGGCCCAAAATGGCCCAAGGCAGCAGTGCGCCGAACCGGTAACAGGATCTTCGTCGATGCCGACTCGAGGGCCGAAAAATCGTGAGACGAAATCATATGGATCACCACCGGTTGCTGCGGTGACCATGATTCCCCGTACGTCGATTGTGCGCAGTTTTGCGAAGTCGGGACGGATGGCTCGAACAGTTGCTTCGTCCTTGACCGTAAGAATCAAATCATCTCGACTGCGGCCACAATACTCAATGTTGACGCCCAATGCCTCAACGATGCCTGGCGGAAGCTCGAAGGATTGGGCCTTTAGGGCCGGAAAATCGAGTTCGATCAGATCAGCTTTTCGCCTCGCGGTGAGAATGCCTGATTTGGTTTCGAAACGAAGCACGTCTCCGGTCGTTGTCTCGCTCCACAAAACATGGGCGCTTGCTAAGGTGGCATGGCCGCAAAGTTTGACTTCGGCGGTAGGAGTAAACCACCGAAGACAGTATGTATCTCCTCCTGGCACAAGGAGCGGGGTTTCTGAAAGGTTCATCTCCGCGGCAATATTCTGCATCCAGACTTCATCACCGCTTTGCTCAAGAAGGCATACGGCCGCGGGATTACCCGAAAATGGTT
>PJEL010004703.1_pt1 | contig 11166 bp, 9 predicted proteins | sample 1853271 | NCBI WGS metagenome assembly PJEL01 (sample SAMN08108733, study PRJNA415343) | Invertebrate metagenome, whole genome shotgun sequencing project. | host: Globobulimina | place: Sweden: Gullmar Fjord | collected 2015-08 | reverse complement strand
TTCACAGGCCCAGAAAATGGAGGCAATTGGAACGCTGGCGGGAAGCGTGGCGCATGATTTGAACAATATACTGTCCGGTCTGGTGAGTTACCCTGAATTAATACTGATGGATCTTCCCGAGGACAGTCCCTTCAGATCTTATGTTCTGGCGATCCAGAAGTCGGGCGAAAAGGCCGCTGATATTGTTCAGGATTTATTAACCCTGGCCCGCAGAGGAGTAGCGGTATCAGAGGTGGTCAATTTGAATCAGATTATCTCGGACTATTTGGTGAGTCCTGAATACGAAAAGTTGAACCAAAATAGCCCAAACGTGAAGTTGGACCTCAACCTTGAGCCGGATCTTTTAGTTATTGCCGGATCTCCCGTCCATTTGTCAAAAATGGTAATGAATCTGGTATCCAATGGCGCCGAAGCCATGCTGCAAGGTGGCATGGTTTCGATTAAGAGTGGTAACCGATATGTCGACCAACCGATCAAGGGGTATGATGATATTAAAGAGGGAGATTACGTGACCCTGACGATCTCGGATACCGGAATCGGCATTGCTGAAGCAGATATCAATCGAATATTTGAGCCGTTTTACACCAAAAAGGCCATGGGCAGAAGCGGCACCGGACTGGGGATGGCGGTGGTATGGGGAACGGTCAAAGATCACCAGGGCTACATCGATGTTCAGAGTACGGAAGGTAAAGGAACCGTCTTCCATATTTACCTGCCGGCCTGTCGGCAATCCTCATGCCATGAGCAATCAAGGCCATCGCTTGAAGACTATAAAGGCCGGGGAGAATCCGTCCTGGTGGTGGATGACATAAAAGAACAGCGCGCCATTGCCACAGGTATCCTGACCAAGCTGGGCTACAGAGTGGAAACGGTTTCCAGTGGGGAACAAGCCGTGGCGTATATTCAAAAACAGGCGGTCGATATAATCGTTTTGGACATGATCATGGATCCCGGCATCGACGGGCTGGAAACTTACAAACGCATCGTTCAACTTCATCCCGGCCAGAAAGCCATCATTGCAAGCGGGTACTCGGAATCTAAACGGGTTAAGGAAGCCCAAAACCTGGGCGCTGGAGCCTATGTCAAAAAACCTTATTTGATGGAGAAACTGGCCCTGGCCATCAAAATAGAATTGGATCGTTAATTAATCCGCAATTAATCTGCCTTAAAACTGCAAATTGATGGTTAGAAAAGATACAGTGAAAACTGAAGCATGTCGGTTTATCGAAGGCTCGGCGGATTAATTATTTTATGCTGCGCATATTTTTATCGTCAATCCCGTCGGTGGTGGGACCATAATCCAACATTGCATTATCCTCTCCGAGGCGTAGGATCTACGAGCCGGAGGCCAGAACCTACTATTCCAGTATTCCATCATTCCAATCGCACGATCTTGAGGCTTTCGACAGGTTGTGAGCGAAGTGAACTAACTTGTAGTAGTAATTAGGCAACTGCAATCTTCCAGGATTCCGTAGGAAATTTCATCTAATATCCGCCGACTGTCACCTGATTGACGGAATTATCTGCCATCTTTGTTGTTCGCCTACAACCATTTTCGTTTAACCTGTTGAATATAAAATAAAATATTTTTTTCAAAATATTGGCATTTAGTTTGCAATACCTGACTGGCGGACCATATTCAAAACATCATATTTATCAAATAAAGAAGGATTCAAACGTGATAAAACTTTTATACATGACCCTGCTCAGTTCGGCATTGATTCTTTCAATATGGGCTCTCTGGCTGGCAGTCAAAGAATTGATGACTGAATAGAATTTTGATATTATTAGTTTTTAATTCTACCAGCCAACATTCGCGCGGTTCCCCCAGGATGGCACTATTCCCTCCCGCCACAGCGACGCTTCGAAATATCACAACCCTATTCGGCGCTGGGAATCCTGTTCAGACCCGCAATTCAGATCACCTGCCGCGCGTTGAATTCTTCTCAAGTATTCACACCTGATTTCGCTATTATTGAAAATACGGGTTGAAAACCATTAATATTTTTGCAAAAATGGAAAGGACAACCTTTCGACGTGGTCGAATTACCCTGAATTGGAGCTTAAGCAATGTTTAAAGAAAGCAAAATCAGCCAGCGATTGCAAAAACTGGAAAAGCACTTGAAACAGGAAAACCCGATCCTCTCCGATGTGGTTCAGAATTTCCGTGAGTTGGATAGAATCAGCCGCCGAATCGGATATTTCCACCGTGAAGAGTCTCATGCGACCCGGACGCCCTGGTGGCCGCTAATTTCGATTCTGGGAATTTATTCAGCGGGAAAATCCAGCTTTATCAACCATTTTCTTCAGTACAACCTGCAGTCAGTGGGTATCCAGGCAGTCGACGACAAGTTTAGTGTTATTTGTTATACGCGGGATAAAAAAGAAAGAATCCTGCCCGGTCTGGCACTGGATGCCGATCCTCGCTTTCCGTTGTACAAAATCAGCCAGGCCATTGAAGAAGTGGCCGAGGGTCAGGGCGAGCATATCGATGCCTATTTGCAATTAAAAACATGCCCCAGTGAAATCATGCGCGGCAAGATCCTGATTGATTCACCGGGCTTTGATGCTGATGATCAACGAACCTCAACCCTGCGGATCACCGATCACATTATCAATTTGTCGGATTTGGTTCTGGTTTTTTTCGATGCCCGCCACCCGGAAACCGGATCCATGCGCGATACCCTGCAGCATCTGGTAAAGGCAACCGTCAATCGGCGAGATTCCAACAAATTTTTGTATATTCTTAATCAGATTGATGTAACCGCCAATGAGGATAATCTGGAAGAAGTGTATGCCGCCTGGCAACGGGCGCTGGCACAATATGGTTTAACAGCCGGTACATCCTATGCTATCTACAACGAGGATGCTGCGGTCTCCTTTGACAATGAGGATGTCAGAACCCGGTACGAAAACAAGCGCGAGGCTGATTTCACTGCTATTAACAGCCGCATCGAGCAGGTGGGAGTGGAGCGCGCCTACCGGATCGTGGGAATGCTGGAACAAACCGCCCGGATGCTGAAACAGGATGTTGTCAGCAGTTTGGAGCGCTTCAGAGACGGCTTGCGTCGCAAGATCCTGTGGCTGGAAGGTGCTATTTTAGCCACCTTGCTGGTAGCTTTTCTGGTGCTGACCATTGGGGGAGGCTACTGGGAGGGATTTTCCCTGTCGCTGCCTTTTCTGGATCTGGTGATGTCAAACGATTATACATTTTTGGGTGCGATTGTCATATTATCGGCTATCGTCGGCTACGTGCACTTTAGGATCCGGCAATGGGCGGCAAAAAAAGTCTCCGCCAGACTGCTGAAGGGGATCAGGGATCCTGATTTACATCCGAACTACAAACGGGCCTTTCGCAAGAACAGCCGCTGGTGGCGCCCTATATTATGGCCGAACCCGGCAGGCTGGGGTAAGCGCACCGCGGCCAGTCTGGAAAAAGTATTGGACGACAGCAACGCCTATATTCTGAAGCTCAATGATGAGTATACCAATCCTTCAGGCAGTGACAATATTGCCGCAGGAATCGACCGGCAGGCACCGGAAGACTCACAACCTCCGGACTTCTCCCAGATCGAACCCGGTAGTTCAATACCGGATAATACCGATTCGCTTACTTCGAGGGACTAGCGGTTCAAAGGTTCAGGGTTCAGCGCAGCCGCCGGCCAAAAAAAAACGGCTGGTCAAATCAGGATAACCTTGAACGGTGAACCCTGAACCTGTGAATGCATACCTATGTCCGAAAAGATGAAAGAAATCATTATCGGCCAAGATGAGGCCGCATTCTGGCTGGATGAAAACGGTTGCTGGCATAATGAAAACGGCAAGTTCAGACATAAAAAAATAATCCATTACTTTCATTCCTGTATCAAACGGGACCGACAGGGTTATTATCTTTACCAGGAAAATGGAAACATCTACGAAAAGGTCTACTTCCCTTATGAAGATCAAGCCCTGTTTGTGTTTAATGTGATCCTGCAAGATGATGTCACCTTAGTACTAAACACCAAAAATCAGGTTAAATTGAAGCCGCGCAAACTTTTTATCAAAAACGACTGCCTGTACATGCATTGGGATGAAGAAATCATTAAATTTGCCGAACAGGGGCTGATGAAAATCGCCCGGCTTCTGGAAGAAGAAAACGACCAGCTATTTATTCGAATCAAAAACCGGCGCTACAAGATACCTGCAATGGAGGTATAACCTAGGGTGGTGAAAATTGTTTATTTTCAGAAAGGTTTTTTAAGCCCATTTATGTTCCTCTACAAGTTGAGTGCAATTTTAGATTTTTGAATAATTATAACTCGTGACGTCATAGGAATAAAAACGGGATGAATTTGTAAATGCAGATTTTGCATATATTCACCACCCTAGGTATATCAGCCTCAAACTGATTCAGCGGTGAATTCCACCACCGCCTGAAGCATGACCAACAACTGAAAGGAGCTCATGTCATGCGTCTAAGAAACCTATTTATTCCTGTTACCGATATGAATGCGGAGCAATTACAAACCTTCATCGATGCAAACGAAGCGGGCAGCTTTACCCTGCTGGACGTACGCCAACCCTCGGAATATGAGACCGCCCGCATTTCGGGCAGTAAACTGCTCCCGTTGCCGTCGCTGGACAACAGGTTAAATGAATTGGATCCTCAAAAACCGGTAATTGCCTATTGAGCAGCCGGCCGACGCAGCCGGGCCGCTGCTCAAATACTGACCGGTAGAGGATTCAAACAGGTCTACAACCTGGCAGGGGGCATTGCCGCCTGGCAGGGTCATGCCGCCGCTGGTCCCGGGGATATGGCAATGCTGTCTTTAAAAGGTGATGAAACGCCCCAGGAGGTCATTGCCCTCAGCTATGGGCTGGAAGAAGGGCTGCAAAAATTTTATGCCGCCTGCGGCAACCTGGCCATCGATCCGGAGGTCGTCCGGATTCTTGCCCAACTAGCTGAAATTGAAGTCAGACATAAACAGCAGCTGTTTGAGCTGTATCTTTCAGTTGAATCCAGCCCTCTGGACAGAGAAACCTTTGAGGCCGAAACCAACTCGGAGATGACCGAAGGCGGATTTAACCCGGATCAGCTCCTTGAACAAAATCTGCCGACCTTTAAATCAGCCGCGGACGTACTGAATTTCGCCATGATGCTCGAGGCCCAGGCCATGGATTTGTACATGCGGTACGCAGAAAAATGTGAAAACCAAACGGTCAAGGCAATCCTTTTCAAAATGGCGAATGAAGAAAAAGCCCATTTAACGAGCCTGGGGGATCTGCTAGAAAAACAATGAACTAAAATTTAAAATGACTAAAATGAGCTAAAATTGTGGAATTCTATCATTATAATTTTTAAGCCATGAAAAAGCAGCAATTTGAAAAAATGGAGTCCATGTTCCACCTTATCCAGCATGAGTGGCAGGACATCAATCCGCTCGAGTTGGTAGTATACCAGCTGGCGCGGGGCAATACATTTAATATGCGGGTCATTGGTCTTGAAGGTATCCGGCGCTTTAGGGAAGAAAATCCGGACTGTGCGATAACCTTTAAGCCCAATCACCTCAGCGAGGCCGACTTCATCCTGCTCAGCATCCTGTTTCGGGAACACAACATGAAAGTGCTGGTTGAGGGAGGAGCGAATTTATTTATTGATGATATTGATATATTTACCGATCTGCTGCCGAAATTTGTGCGGGAGGAATTTAAAGATTTCCTCAAGGACCAGCGAATGAGCATCGCGCAATACCTCTCCAGCAGGGGGGCGTTTAAAGTATTCCGCGAACCGCTGACCATCATCCAGCCTGACGGCAGCGAATTGACGATCGGCAGAAAAGACATAATCTCTTTAACCCGTGCCTATCGGTATCACCTCGTGAAGGCCAAGGAGATGTTTGTCACCTTTCCCGGTTATTCCAGCATTAAGCTGGGGCTGCTGGATCTGCTTAAAAAAGACGGCACCAAGACCGGCCGGAGCTATACCGGAAAAATAGACGGGTATCATCATCTTCCGTTTCAAATGGATATCGAGGCTTCACTGGAGACCGGGGTCGACGTCTATGTTGTGCCGGTAAACATTGCCTATGAGCGGGTTTTAGAAGATGAGCATTTTGCCAAACTGACCCGGCTTTATGAATCCGGTGAGAGCAAAAGAGAAATATACATAAACGATCTGGGGCATATCGTTAAAGAATTTTACAGTGATAAAAATAAGGGCGGGCTTTCCATCAAATTTGGCGAACCACGTAAAATAAATACGCCGGATTTAAAAGAAGGCTTTGCCGGTCGGAAAATAAAAAGTGCCGCTCATAAACATGCTGAGGAATCTTTTGACAGCATGCTGGCGATGCAGCCTATTTATCCGGCCAATATCTATTTTACCGCTTTTGCCGATAACTTCAACCGGACGCCCGTAGGCGTCATGAAAGAAAAAATCGATGACATCAGAGATTATTTAAGAACCCTGGTCTGGGGCAGGGCCAAGCGTCGGGTGGATTTGCATTATGTCCTGGGCTACAACCATCACATCATATCGGCCGACGAGATTATCAACCGCACTTTTCAAATTTTCAGCCGGCCGAACAGACACATTACGGATATCGACGGTGACATGTTCGTGGTCTATAACAAAGAGGTGGCGCAGCAGTATAAAAATCATGCAGCTCACTTTTTTGAAAATATTAAATAATCTACCCCGAAAAATAGCAAATTCAGGGATGTAGATTTATTTTTGAAAACGGAAGAATGTTGTTTGAACGAAGCTCCGGTGGGGTAATCAAAGAGGAGGACAGCATGCTATCACGAAGTGAAATTGAAATAATCCAAAAACTGACCTATTCCAAAACAACGATTGAAATCGAAGGAAAAAGGATAGCCTTCTCGGCCAATGCTTGACACCGGAATGTAAAGAAAATGATAATACCGCTAGGTTGTCTAAAACGCGGTCTATACACCCTGGTCGGGGTTGATTCTAACTTCGCCCATTTTATTCAAACCACGAAACACACGAAATGACACGAAATAAAATTGATTAATATTTTCGTGTGTTTCGTGTATTTCGTGGTTATAAACATTTTGTAAGATCTCTATTGGCTCATTTTGAACCAAGCCCCCCGCTCTAGATTGCGTCCAACACGCCATTGCTCCGGCACGCCAAAACTCCGGCTTTAGGACATCGGGCCGGCTCCACCGGATTTCCCTTGCTGGGTCGCTTTGGCCTGCTCTAGTTCTTCAATGATCTCTTTCAGTCGAAATTCTCTGGCTTCCACTTTGACCATCATCATACCGAATGCTTCCGCCAATTCACTGAGCACGCCGGGATATCTTCCTTTTTTGGAAAGTTCAAACAGGTGATCGGAGTCTGCTTTGTCATATTTTCCGGAAGCAATTTTTTTGCAGCAGGCATTGAGCATTTCAAACAAATCAAGATAATAGCGTTCAAAATCCATGATCGACCTCCAATTCTGGGTTCTCCACCTCAAGGCGGATCCTGCATATAGTTAACAAAACATAAAATCGATACTCAAATATATTAATTTCCTTAGCAGTTGGCAAGTAGCATTAATAATCGTTCAAGGGTTCAGGGTTCAAAGGTTCAGAGGTTTATGCTCACCGAATATCTAAAAAGGTGAGTCGTGAGCCCAAAGAAATAAGTACACCTGATCGGCAAACTCAAAGCCTGTAATATTGAACTTTGGAACCTTTGAGTTACAGAGTTTTTGAAACTCTGAAACCTTGATTTCTCATCTGTTGAACCCTGAACCCCTGGACCTTTGAACCAATGAACCTCTGAGCCCCACCCGTAAAGTTATTGACTCATAAAGAAATTTCATGATATTCGATTAGCCATACAATGGATAATTACCTAACCCGAGCAAGCCGGAATTGAAAATTGAAGATTGACCCGTAATACGATTGTTTGTAGCCATTTCGGGCACTTTAACCGGGAACCCTGAACGTTGAACCCCTTAACCTATCATTATAACCATCTCAAAAGCATTGGTGGAGGCGCAGCACGATGACCAAGCAGTTGAGCCTGTTTCCGGATAGCCCATTAGATTTATCAAGCAATTTGAAGGATGAAGGCCTCGTAAACCTCGAGACCATATTCAATCCGGTTGATGAAATGTTTGCAGTCAGCATCCGTTTCAGAGACAACCGGTATTTAATTGAGCTTCTGCGCTTCATCGCTCGCTTCCCGGGCTATTCAGCCTTTAACGGCTTGCTGATCTTTACTCAGAACGCTTGTGCCACCAGCGTCGCCACTGCTCGCAGCTGGAAACAAAAATTCGGCCGGCGACCTAAACTCGATGCCCGGCCCATCGTAATACTGGCACCCATGGCTCCGATTCTTTTCGTCTTCGATATCCAGGACACCGAAGGACCTCCGGTTCCGTCTACGCTGCTGCGGCCGCGCGAAACTCAGCCGCAGTTGCTCAATAAAATCTATGCGAATACCCGGCACAACTGCGCGGTACACGGCATAGCCGTCCACGAAACTACGATGGATCATGGCACGACCGGCACTGCCAGCCGCATTACGCCTGCGCTTCGAAAACAATATCAGGATCTAGACTTGCAAAATGACACCAGCTATTTAATCCTGATCGACAGAACCCAACCCCTAGAAGATAGGTATTCATCGCTTGCCCACGAGTTGGGACACATCTTTTGCAGTCATCTGGGAATTGATCGCCATGCATGGTGGCCGGAAAGAGAAGATTTGAATATTCGTGGTGAAGAAATGGAATCCGATGCGGCTGCATATCTGGTTTGTGAGCGTTTGGGATTGCGGGCCAGTTCGGCCGGACACCTGTCCAACTATATCGAAATAAATCATAAATTACCTGCCTTCAGTTTGAATGCGGTACTGCAGTCTGTAGGTTACCTGGAAGACATGGGCAAATCCCGCTGGAAGGAACCCAGGAGGCGCCGCCGGCAATAGACGGCAGAAGCCTTGTAAATGCCTTATATCTTCGAGAATCCAAGGTTATTTTTGTGAAGTTCCATAGCGGTTTCAGAGCAGGGACTTCGTCCTCGTCCTCGTGCTCGTCCTCGTCCTCGAAATCGAAAGAGGATCAAAAGCATCGAGGACGAGCACGAGGACGAGGACGAACCGAATGTCGATCTAAATCAGCTCCCAGCAACTCTCAAATGAAACACCAATATGGCATAGTAGGGCGGGCCACCGTGCCCGCCAATACCGGTCGGCACGGTGGCCGACCCTACGATAGCACAAGACCAAAGTTTCTTTTTCGATTTAACCGGCCACTGTTCGGGCCAACGACAGTGCTGAAAGTGAACATTCTCACCTGGCCTATTCCAAATGCACCCTGGTTTTAGTTTCCCGAATACGCAATTTCTGGTTTTGAGAAATAGTTTACCCAATATCTATGTAAATTTTTTCACAGATTGCAGGTTCAACATCAGTTGCTAAACTCGTAACTCCCCGATATATTAACACATTAATTTTTTCCCCAAGCTTGCATAGTTTTTGCTTTGTCATTTCCAGGAACACAGAGAAAGAGCCTTATAGAGGCTGGATATTGCGATTCGTTACCGAAGTTAAAAGGCCCAAATTAGGGATTTGTTAACCACGATGGAGGTGGCACTTATGGATTTTCATGAAATGCCAACCAATTTCAAAATGAAAGAAGCGCGTACCTTGCATATCGGAACGTATGCATACCTAATCGACAATGGCGGCCGCCGCTTGGGAATCGAGCGACGACAGTTCGATTATTCGTATTATTTTCCTGAAAGAAGAGTCGGCCTGGATCGCCGTACTCTCTCTGAAAGAAGAAATGATTCGAATCTCCATTCGTAACCGTAATTTTATCATCCCATTATTCTCTCCGATCCGCAGGCTCTACAAGCCGGAGGCCAATTCCCCATGGCGTTCGTTGGCAGCAATCCCGCTGTTGCAAAGGGTCTGATCCTATAACCCGATTTTCAGTGTTAGGACAAACCGCTGCCATACGCCGATCTATTCCCTATTGCTTTTAGGGCCATTTTTGCCTTATAATGGCTCATTATAGTTACTCCGCCCCGAAAAATAACCCATTTTTATCGCATCATGGGCAAACATCGAGTTTTTGTCACCAGACAGAGTATATTGCTAAACTCAGTCAATTGAACCTGAAATACTATCCTTATTGAGGAATATGAAATGAAAAAATTGAAGCTGCTGGTTTACATTTCGGCATTGCTGGTTGGCTGCATCGGTGTTTCACAGGCTGCTGACTTAAAGGATGGCTTTTTGGGTATCCAATGGGGAACCAACATCGCCGACCTGCCGGATTTGGTGAAAGTGTCAGAAAAGCATGACGTCATCTATTACGGGAATCCAAATAAGTCTTACACCCTCTTTGACGTCGAGGTGCCGTATGTTACCTATGCCTTTCACTCGGCAAAATTTTTTGCCGCTTATGTGGACGTGGCATCAATCGATGTGTTCGGCAAACTCAAAGATCATATTTCCCGCAAGTACGGCCCACCGCGCACAACCTTAAATTTCAATGACGGGCAAAAAATATACAACTGGAAGTACCAGGACACTAAAATAAAGCTGAAGCTCTATGAAAATGTAGGTAAGATGAAGCTTGGCTTTTACTATCAACCCTTGACCAGAAAAGTCAATAAAGCGCAACGGGAAGCATTCCCGCCTCCCGGCAAACCTGTCTTTCCTTTGGATGAACGCCGCCTGGGCGAAGCCATGGAGGTGTTTGGATTTTAGAAGCGGAAGCGGATCCCGATGGAAACTTCAAAGGAGTTTTGAATGTCGCTTAAAGAACATGAATATGTCCGACAGACACTGGAACGGTATACGAACTGTAAATTAGAACAATTCTGTGACCATGTGCTGATCACCAATTTCAAGCAATATATCAAGCGTTTTCAGGAGAAAACCAAAGGCAAATATTCCGAGGGCAATTTCCGAATTGTCAATGTTCCTGAGAAAAACTGCACCATGATCGACTTTGGCATCGGGTCCCCCCAGGCCGCTCTGATAATAAATTGCCTGGCCTATCTGGATAATCTTAAATCCGTTATTATGCTGGGGATGTGCGGAGGGATCGATGATATTCTCGAAGTGGGTAATTTTTTGGTTCCTTCGGCTGCTATCCGGGGTGAAGGCACCAGCCGTCATTACCTGCCGCCGGAGTTTCCCGCCATACCGGC
>PJEL010004702.1_pt1 | contig 11169 bp, 8 predicted proteins | sample 1853271 | NCBI WGS metagenome assembly PJEL01 (sample SAMN08108733, study PRJNA415343) | Invertebrate metagenome, whole genome shotgun sequencing project. | host: Globobulimina | place: Sweden: Gullmar Fjord | collected 2015-08 | reverse complement strand
ATAATTGGGGTATCGAGGCTGGTCGGAAGTCTGGGTGTGCCGATTCTCGGGGTCAACCTGGGCGGGCTTGGGTTTATTACTGAATTGCGTAAGGATGAGATATGCGGTGAAATTGAACAAATAATATCCGATAAATGCTGTTATGAAGAGAGAATTATGCTCTCAGCAGATGTATACCGCAATAAGAAAAAAATTATAAGTCATAATGCTCTGAATGATGTTGTATTAAACAAGAGCGTTCTCTCAAGGATGTTTGAATTGGACATTAGTATTGACAGTCAATATGTCAGCTCTTTCAGGGCGGACGGGTTGATCATATCAACTCCTACAGGGTCGACAGCGCATTCGCTTTCTGCAGGGGGGCCAATTCTCTATCCAACCCTTGAAACGTTTGTAATGACCCCGATATGTCCGCATTCCCTGACAAGCAGGCCAATTGTATTGCCGGACACGGTTACTCTGGAGGCGACAATTAAAAGCGGGGATGATGTCTATTTAACAATTGACGGTCAGGTAGGATTCCCATTGGAAGTAAATGACAGGATTATAATCAGCAAGGAATCGTATAAGGCAAAATTTCTTGTTCTGCATGACAGGGATTATTTTCAGGTTCTAAGAAGTAAACTGAAATGGGGCGAATAAGAATCTATTTGTCACTGCAAGAAAATAATATGGAAACCGGACACACAATAAATGAGCTCTAAGATGGAATTAATACAGGAACTTCGTAAGGCGATGATATTTTATCGCGAACTTGGATTTGAATACTTGCCAGTTACTGGGACCGGAGTAACAGAGGCTGTGGCTGAAGCAGTATCTCCGGTTAAAGAGGAACTCAAAGAACCAAATAAGACTGACACTAATAAAGAAAGCACTCCTGATGCACTCGGATTATTTAAAGATAAAATTGGTGACTGCAGGGAATGTGGACTTTCACAAGCACGTAAAAACATTATTTTTGGTGAAGGCCGTTCTGATGCAGGGCTCATGTTTATTGGAGAGGGGCCGGGCAGTGACGAAGACATTCAGGCAAGGCCTTTTGTTGGAGATGCAGGAAAGCTTCTGATAAAATTAATTGAAAAGCTCGGAATGAAGCGTGAAGATGTTTATATTGCAAATATAGTAAAGTGCAGGCCTCCATATGGCAGGAATCCTGAAAAAGATGAAATTGCCTCATGTATGCCTTTTGTTGAAAAACAGATCGATATTATTAAACCCAGGGTTATTGTCTGTCTTGGTAAGGTCTCTGCAAATGCGCTTCTTGGAAATGATACTCCGATATCAAGGATGAGAGGGACTTTTTACAAATACAGGAATATTCCTGTAATGCCGACATTTCATCCGGCATATTTACTTAGAAGCCCCAAAGACAAATGGCTTACCTGGGATGATATGCAAAAGGTACTGGAGATACTCAAAAAAACAGAGAAATAAAGTGTTTATTTAGCTAAAAATGATGGATAACTTTCCGATTCAAACCAAAACATTATTAAGTTTGGATTTATAATGTGAAGTGTGTTAGACTTATAAGTTAAGTGTCAAAACTCAATAAAATAAGAAGGAAAAATAATAAATGAAAGAAAAAGATGTCTTTGATGAATTAATAGAAGTAGGTAAGAAAAGAGGAATGCTTACCTATGATGAAATTAACGAGGCCCTGCCTTCCGAGTTTTTTACTCCTGATGAGATTGAAGATCTCATGGATCTCCTTAGTGATATGGGTGTGAAGATTGTTGATGCGGATGAAACAAAGCCTCTTGAGGAAACTGAGACTGCACCGGAATATGAAAAAACAGAGGACCTTGTCCAGGCATATTTTCATTCAATGGGTGACATTTCAATCCTTACCAAGAGTGAGGAAGTCGAGCTGGCAAAAAAACTGGAAGAAGGTAAGGAAATCATTGGTGAGATTATCAAACCTTTGAAGATTACACGTGAGATCAAAGAGAACCTCGAAAATACTGAAGAGCTTCAGGATATGGAAGAGGAAGAAAAATTTGTTCAAATCATAGACACGACTCTATACCGACTGGATATGATCATAGAGGTTATTGAAGAGTATCAAGATGATCTTTATATGTATGGCGGTTCCCTTAAAACACTAAAAGCTGCTCTAAAGATTGAAAAAAGCAGGAAAAAAGTGAGAAGTGTAAAGCTGCTTGAGATGGAAGAATTGACTAACCGTGTCCAGAGAACATTCAGGATGGTAGAAAGTGAAATTGGAGTAAAGATTGAAACTCTCATGGCAATATGGGGCAGAATAAGCCGGGTCCAGGACTTTGTTCTTGAAGCAAAAAATGAATTGATTACCCGAAATCTGAGACTGGTTGTAAATATTGCAAAGAACTATGTCGGCAGGGGGTTACCGCTTCTGGATCTAATCCAGGAAGGAAATATCGGTCTTATGAAGGCTGTGGACAAGTTCAAATATGAGAAAGGATTCAAGTTCAGTACGTATGCTACATGGTGGATCAGGCAGGCAATTACCAGGGCTCTTATTGACCAGACAAAGACAATCAGGGTACCTGTCCACATGATGGAGTTTTATAACAGAGTAACCAAGGCATCAAGAGAGCTTACCCAGGAACTGGGTCGCGAACCGAGTGATGATGAAATTGCAAAAAGACTCACAGTTCCGACAAGAAAAGTTGAAGAAGTATTCAGGGCAATTCAGGATCCTATAGCGCTACAAACACCTGTTGGTGATGAAGATACAGAACTGGAAGATTTTATTGGTGATAAAAACAGTCCGTCTCCTTATTCTGATGCTGAGCATAAAGAAGTTTCCGGTTACATTAAAAAAGTCCTTGGAACATTGACTCCAAAGGAAGAAAAGGTAATCAGGATGAGATTTGGTATCGGTGTTGACAGAGACCATACCCTTGAAGAAGTAGGTAGACATCTGACGATAACAAGGGAGAGGGTAAGGCAGATTGAGGCAAAGGCCCTGAGGAAACTGAAGCATCCAAGCAGGCTCAAGGCCCTGAAAACGCTTGTCAGTACATAATTAATATACTATCTTTTTAGGCCCCACATTGATCCTACGGTTATTTCCGTCTGGCTTTCCTGAATGTATGCAGCAGATGTTGTCGGCTGGACTGAAATAACCTGAATAGTGCCGATAGATCTCTTGATTTTTGATTCTGAAATAGCTGAGAAGAAATCTCCTACATTAATGCCGTCTTCCGTGCCTTTGTCCAGGTATATAATGTCACTCTTTCCAAGGATCCTGGAATTCATATGGGATTCGATCACGTAACCCTCAATATCAGGTGTGCTGACTAAACGTGGATCAACAGGCGGTTCCATTAGCATATAGGGTATGAGTCCGTCACCTATCTGAATGTCTTCAAATGTTTCCGTTATTCTTGCCTTTATCACATCATTATCTTTCCCAATTGATTCAACCACACCGGTGATCCTTATCTGGTATCCGATACTCCTGCCTGTTTCAGGATGTATAACTGTTTTTATATTTCTTATTGAGAAATAAAGTCCATGATCTTCAGGTTTCTTCTTTTTGATAACTAATGTTGCAGCAGCTACTTTTTTTGACTTTTTGGGTTCAATGAATTTTAGATATACAATATCACCGTTGCCGACTAATTCACGCTCTGTTGGTGAAGATTTCAGCTCTCCTATGGCAGGATATGTTTTTGATATCCATCCACTTGTTATGTAAAGCTCCTTATTAATGATATAATTTTGCGGTTTATAAGGGCTATTGAATACAACAGTTGGTTTAGATGGCTTGCGTTTTACTTTAGGTGCGGCAGGTATTTGTAACAATACTTCTCTGGATGGGATTCTTACTATCGTGCCCGGATATATGAAATCTGGATTGCTTATGTGCGGATTAAAATTCCAGAGCCTGGGCCACAAAAAATAGTCATCAAAATTATCATATGATATGCTCCAGAGTGTATCTCCTTTTTGTACAGTGTATACTTTAATCTCTTCTTCCTGAGCCTGCGCACTGAATGAGAAAGCTGAAATAATTATAATAATGAGAAATATAATTAAAGATTTTTGCATATTTTTCTCCAAAATTACTTTATTAAGAATTAAGGCTTTATTTACTTAAGTTATAGAAATACTGTGTTTGTGTCAAGTTTTTAAATCACAGATTTTAAAAAGATTTTAATAAAAAATAGAGGACTTATTGTTTATAAAGACCGGGATGTAATGAAAATCCCGATATTATATCGTCTTTCAATGGCCTCAAGTTGTATAATCCGCATTGATTTTAATGTACTCTTCAGTCAAATCACATGTGAGCACTTTGGCAGTCTCAGAGCCGGCGCCCAGGTTTATTGTGATATTAATTTCTTTTCCGGAAAGTAATTTAGCAGCAGTCTTTTCTTTATTTGTGCCCACACCATTGCTGACCAGTTTGGTCTTATTAAGAAATATGGAGGTCTTTTGTTCGTTGATTTCAGCGCCGGAATAGCCGGCAGCTGCTATAATTCTTCCCCAATTAGGATCATTGCCATATATTGCTGTTTTTACTAGCATTGAATTGGCTATAGACATTGCGGCCATTTCAGCATCGGATTCTGTCCTGGCACCCTTGACCGTGACTTCTATTATCTTAGTTGCGCCTTCTCCATCTTCTGCAATCAGCCTTGAGAGTGAATATGTAACCTCATTTAGTGCTTTTTTGAATTTATTATAGAATGGAGATTTCTTTGTGATAATTTTATTTCCGAGGTTGCCATTTGCCATCACAAACACCGTATCGTTGGTGCTGCGATCATTGTCTATGGTCAGTCGGTTAAATGATACGGCTACTGATTCTTTAAGTGCATGGTTGAGTGCACCGGGGGATACGGCAATGTCGGTAGTTATAAAGCAGAGCATGGTGGCCATATTGGGGCAGATCATACCTGCTCCTTTTGCAATGCCTGCTATGGTTGCGGTTTTGTTGCCGATCTTTATTTTTCTTGATATTGATTTCGGGAATGTATCTGTTGTCATGATAGCAGAGGCAGCCTTTTTTAAAGAAAAGGGCGATAGGCTGCTGACCAGTCCTGGTATTGCTTCTTTTATTTTATTAATCGGGAGGGGCCTGCCTATAACTCCTGTTGACGAAACATAAACGAGATTAGCAGGAATATTTAGTTCCACTGCGGTCTTGTCGGCTGTTGCCGCAACGTTTTTGAGACCCTGTTTGCCTGTGCAGGCGTTTGCATTTCCGCTGTTAATAATAATTGCCTGACCTTTATTTGAAGCGATATTCTCAATTGCATGTTTTAATGGTGCCGCCTTGATGCTGTTTGTGGTAAATACCCCTGCTATAACAGCAGGTTTTTCAGAGAATACCAGGGCAAGGTCTTTGCCACCGTTCGGCTTTATTCCTGCGGATGCAGATGCAAAGCTAAATCCCGGGACAACAATGGATTCTTTGCCTGCTAATGGTTTCATCAAGGAGAATGGGGTGAGCTCAAGAGGCCTGCAGTTTCTTCGAATCCGTACATAAGATTCATGTTCTGCACAGACGCACCTGATGCCCCCTTTATGAGGTTGTCGATAGCGCTAACAATAATAAGGGTCGCTTCATCTGAGCTGCGTTTGTCCATAAAAACTGATATGTCACAGAAATTGCTGCCTTTAACAGCTTTTGTCGCCGGATATACACCATCATTCAAAACACGTACAAAAGGTTCGTCATGATAAAATTCATTATATAGTTTTTGAATATCCGAAAGACTTATTTTATTCTTTAAACGCACATACATAGTGCTGAGAATACCCCTGTCCATGGGGATAAGGTGTGGCGTGAATATTATGCCAATATCTTTTTGGGCAATACCGGTCAGTTCCTGTTCGATCTCAGGGGTATGGCGATGTACTGCTATGCCGTATGCCTTGACGGATTCATTTACTTCACAGAACATGAAGGGCTGAGCCGGAGTCCTTCCAGCTCCTGATGTCCCGGATTTTGAGTCGATTATCACTGAATCAGTATTTACAAAATCCGTGCCGATTACCGGTGCAAGGCCGAGTATGGCGCTTGTGGGGTAACAGCCTGGATTAGCAATAATTGAAGCGTCCTTTATAAGTTCCCTGTGAATTTCAGGAAGTCCATACACGGCTTTGTTCAGCAATGGCGAAAAAAGATGAGGTGTCTGGTACCATTCTTCATATACCTTCGCACTTTTCAACCTGAAATCTGCGGAAAGGTCTATGACTTTCTTCCCTGCATTGTTAAGAAATGCAACCGTTTCCTGAGATGTCTTGTGTGGAAGACAGAGAAAGAAGAGATCTGCTTTTTTTACAAGTTTTTCTAAAATTAAGGGTTCGAACTTCAGGCTGGTGTTCCTGAAATTAAGAAAATTGCTGGATACAGGGGTCCCTGCCAATCGTTCAGATGTAACAGCTGTAACTTCAACCTCTGGATGGTCATTCAATAACCTGAGAAGTTCACACCCTGTATAACCGCTTCCTCCCAATACTGCTGTTTTTAACATATCTAAATCACTATTCTATAATTTTGTTTTAATAATAATGAATGCCCAAAACCGGATAGTTTTGGGCATTCTGAAATTGTCAAATAAAGATATACTGAGATTATCTCTTTGAGAACTGGAAACGTGCTCTCGCGCCCTTTTGACCGTATTTCTTTCTTTCAACGGTCCTCGGGTCTCTTGTCAGTAATCCTTCTTTTTTAAGCTTTGGCCTGAAATCTGAATTGGCGGCAATGAGTGCACGAGAAATACCATGCCTTATTGCTGTGGCCTGACCGCTGAATCCACCACCTTTTACACGTATGTTGAAATCGTATTTTCCGAGAACAGCAACAACATGAAGGGGCTGCTGAACAATCATTTTCATGGTTTCATAAGGAAAAAATTGATCAAGAGGCTTTTTGTTGATAGTTATATTGCCGGTTCCAGGTGTCATAAACACCTGTGCAATGGATGATTTTCTTCTGCCTACGGCGTTGTATTCTATGTTTGTCATATTAATTGAAACTCCTTATTGCTTCTCTAAGCTTAACGGTTCCGGGTTTTGGGATTCATGTGGATGATCGGAGCCGCTGTAGACTTTAAGCTTACTTAACTGGCGCCGTCCAAGTGAAGTTTTAGGAATCATACCGCGAACTGCCGACATGATAATTCTTTCCGGATTAGTTTTCATTATATCCTTTGCAGCTTCTGTTTTAAGTCCGCCAGGATAGCCTGTATGATGTTGATATACTTTTTGATCGAGCTTTCTCCCGGTAAAACGAATTTTGCCGGCATTAATTATGATGACAAAATCACCGGTATCAACATGCGGTGTGAATATAGGCTTGTCTTTTCCTCTTAATACCATTGCAACCCTTGAGGCGAGCCTTCCTACGATTTGTCCTTCAGCATCTATAATATGCCATTTCTTTGTGACATCGGTTTTTTTAGCAGATAAAGTTTTCATATTTCCTCTCTAAGATAACATTTTGAAAATCAAACATTAAATGATAATTGAAAATGCTCTGACTTGTCAATAGATGTATATAAATAATTAAAGATAAATAATAATCTATGAATTAAATGAAGACTATCTGTAGCTAAAGATCATGAAATAAAAGGGTTTTATACCCTATTGCAGGAACGATGGGACAATTGCTCCCATGCACTTGCGTCGAGCTCATGAACGTATTCTTCAAGTAAATATGTTTTGCTGCAATCCATACAGCAGAGTTTAACGGATTTTCAACCTATCTTCAGATTTAATCTACCACTGCATTCCCTGCATTTCATATCAGGTTTTTTAGTCATACCGGGTAATCTCCATATATAGTAACAATATAATCAATTATATAGTATTTTAAGCAATAAAAGAAGTTATCAACAGGGTAATGTTAATTAAGATAATTTCTTAGCTAGTAAAATTAATTAAATAATAAAGAAAAGGTGTAATTTTGCTTGATTTTAAACTGGCTAATTTGTTAAAAAATAATACATCTAAACTACTTTAAAATAGTTGTATTATTAACAAGTTTCAGACTGATAAATATTATATGAAATTACTAAAAGGGCATATATAATGAGCTTATTTGCTTTATCAGGAGCAGTCTTATTTTCTACAGGCATTATATTGCTCGTTATTATATTGATGTCTCGTAAGTCCCAACTGCATTATACATGGGGGATGTTTAATGTTGCTGTTATTATTTGGGGGGCAAGCGTTTTTTTTATCGGTAGAAGTGAGGACTATGTATTCTCGCAAGTCTGGTGGAAAATAGCACATATCGGCATTATCCTGATACCTGTTTTCTTCTATCATGTTATTCATCTATTATGTGAATTGTCCAACAAGAAAACCCTGATATTTATATATTTGCAAGGGGCGGTCTTTCTTTTATTGAACCTGTTGGGCAAGGAAGGTATGTTTATCTCTAAGATGAGATTCGTTTTTGAATCTTTTTATTTTTTTACTCCGGGGTATTTGTATAATCTGTTCCTTACGTGTTGGTTGACCATAGTGTTTTATGGTATTGCAACGCTTTTCATCACATTTCGCAAATCTTCGGGTATCAGAAGAAACCAACTCGCATTATTCCTTATTGGCATAACTGCTGGATTTAGTGGTGGTTTAACAAATTTCTTTCCGGCCTATGGTTTGGATTTATATCCGTATGGAAATTTCGGCTACTCTTTCTATTGCATTATTGCAACGTATTCCATAATGCGCTATCGCCTTATGGACATAAAACTTGTAATTAAAAAAAGTATGGTCTATTCCCTTTCAGCCGGAATACTGACCAGCCTTTTTGTTGTTCTTGTACTTGCAATGACAAAATATTTATCTGAAATGGCCGGGATATCTTCATTTGCGATTATGGTCATAGCAGCACTTATTATCGCGGTCCTTTTCACTCCTCTTAAGATCAGAATACAGAGTATTGTTGACAGGGTATTTTATAAAAAATCGTATGATTATTATGCAACCATTCAACAGGTCAGTTCAACTCTTTCCTCTATGTTTGATAAACAGAGCATACTGAAGTTTATAGGAAACGTAATTAGTGAGGTCATGGGACTGAAGAGCATTTATGTGCTATCGGCTGAATCCGGAGGTGAGTTTGAAGTTGTTTATAATAATTTAATAAAACAGCACGTAAAGGAAGAGGGTAATGAAACAGGATTGTTGTTAAATGATGATTCAGCTATTGTTAGGGTTTGCAAAACATCAAAAGACATTATCATAAAGGACGAGCTTAATACGATTCTTGCAGGCAAACAACATGATATGGTTAGAGATATGGTGAGTAATTTTGATCTTTTTCATGGTGAAGCCATAGCTCCTGTGTTTATAGATGGCAAATTGTCCCTCCTGATTGTTATGGGAGAGAAAATGTCTGGCGATATGTTCTCGAGTGAGGACATTAATTTGCTCAAAACCATAACTGAACAGATGTCTATTGCTGTGAAGAATGCGCAATTTTATCGCGATAATGTACAAACAGAAAGGCTTGCATCCATAGGTATGATGTCCGCTACATTCGCGCATGAGATACGAAATCCACTTACATCACTTAAAACGTTCGCCCAGCTAATGCCGGAGAAGTATAACGATGTTGAATTTAGGGAAACTTTTTCAAAAATTGTTGAGGGGGAAATAGAGAAGATAGACGGACTTATAAGGGACCTTCTTGATTTTTCTGTTGAAAAGCAGTCTGCCCGTATAAACAATTTTGACATTGTTGAGCTTGTTGATGAGTCTGTGGATTATGTGAAGTCAAAAATAGACTTTGAAAGAAATAATATTAAGGTAGAAAAAGATTACAGTGAGAGTGAAATAGATATGTCTGGTGATGCCACAAAATTAACACAGGCATTTGTCAATATCATAACCAATGGATGCCAGGCCATGAACGGAGACGGTAAACTGACGATAAAAATCGTACGCAATAGTGAAACCGTCAGTATAGCTATTAAAGATAATGGAGAGGGCATAGCTCCGGAAGGTATTACAAAGATATTTGATCCCTTTGTAACGAGCAAACAGATGGGGGTTGGACTCGGTCTTGCTATAAGCAGAAGGGTAGTTGACGATCACGAAGGGACTATAGAAGTGGAGAGTAAACTAACGGAAGGAACAACATTTACAATATTATTACCTGTAAAGAAATGATAAAATTGTATATAATATATAAATAACCTTTACAGTGCAGTTGGGTAATACGGGGAAAATGGAAATATTAGCATTATTAAGCAAAAAAGATGATCATATTGTCTTAAAGGTGAAAAACGCGCTTAAGAAGCATACCGTGTATCCCCTGAGATCAATTGATGAACTTGAGGACATTTACAGTAATATTCCCTTGAACCTTGTTCTGGTTGATACAGGTTCTTTCCGACTCTCTGATATAGGTGGTTTTATAGAAAAACTGGATGATGATAAAGTTATACTCATCACACCTGAAAAACTTGAGCGAATTGATCTTGAAGACCTCCCCAAAAGTATAGCTTACACACTTGATGCTGAATCCATTTCGAGTGAGCTTCCTGGAATAGTTGAACGCGCTTTAGAAAAGCAGAGTCTTCAAACCGAGTTGAGATCATTAAAACAATCACATAATGCAATTGCTGCAAAACAGGCCCAACCGCGTATCAATGCAGATAATAAGACTTTTTCAGAATGTTCAGAACCAGCTCCTGGTGGAAAGTTTATTAATGATAAAGTCGTTATTAATTTTGCTAAAATGCTTACCGCCAGCTTTGATATGAAGAAGCTCTTTAACCATTTTATTGATTCAGTAATGGAAATTGCCCGTGTAAGCAAGATGTCTGTAATGCTGAAGGAAAAAGATGAGTATCATATAAAAGCACATTACGGCTTTGCCCCCAATATCGCAGATAAGTTGATGCTCAAAAAAGAGAGCGCTCTTGCGTCCCGGCTCAGAATTACGGGTAGAATAATGCAGAAACCGGTTACATGTGTTGATACAGAATCAATTAATATATGTAAAGAGATGGATTTTATGAAGTGTAAGGTATCTTTTCCTATGATACACAAGGGTAAATTGATAGGTATTTTCAATATTGACAACAAGGTCATGGAAGGTCCTTTTTACACAGAAGAGCTTGAGATGATCTATGTATTGTGCAATTATCTCGCTGCGGCCGTGAAGGACATAGACCTGTACCATCAGATGTGGTACCAGAAGGAATTTACGAAAAA
>PJEL010004701.1_pt1 | contig 11173 bp, 4 predicted proteins | sample 1853271 | NCBI WGS metagenome assembly PJEL01 (sample SAMN08108733, study PRJNA415343) | Invertebrate metagenome, whole genome shotgun sequencing project. | host: Globobulimina | place: Sweden: Gullmar Fjord | collected 2015-08 | reverse complement strand
CAACAACGATAGTGTAGGTTCTGATATTAATAGCAATGCTTCAGTGGATACTCAAGAAATCACTACTGACTTGATGTTGCGTGACGGCATAACTGCGGTAGTTGGTGGAATAATTTTAAGAACTGATGATAATGATCAAGATAATGTGCCAGGGCTCTCAAGTATTCCAATATTGGGATATTTGTTTAAAAGCTATAAAAAAGAGAATAAACGTGATGAATTATTAGTCTTTATCACAGCAAATATAATTAAATTTGATAATGCCCAGCCTATTGCAGAAAAAACCAATGAATATCTTGAAGAGAATACTAATATTAAGCTACTAAGTGGTGAAAGAATGAAATTGATGCCCATGGAGCTTAAGAAAGAAGATAAAAAGAAAGACAGTGTAGTTCCTGAAACCAAGTAATAATTAATCAATAGTATTTAATCTAATTACCCTCCACTATGACAGACCATTTAGCCTTTTTCGGTTTTAAAGAAAATCCCTTCAGGTTGACTCCTGACCGGGATTTTTATTTTCCTTCAACCAAGCATAGCGCTTTGGAAAAAGTGATTCAGTTTGGCATTGATGAAGGTGAAGGCTTCATCATTGTGATTGGTGAAGTTGGTACTGGAAAAACCATGGTTTTAAGGCATCTGACCGCCAGATTGTCAAAAAACTATGAAACAGCTTTAGTCTTATCTCCCTTACTTACCCCACGAGAATTAATACTATCAATATTACGTGATATTGGTTTGCATGATAAACACTCTGATGAAGGTCTTGATAGTCTTTTAGCTGTATTAAATGACCATCTATTTAATCTTTCACAAGAGGGTAAAAGACTCATAGTTATAATTGACGAGGCCCATGATCTGCATTCCGAGAGTATCGAACAATTACGGCTCTTATCAAATTTTGAATCAGATAAACAAAAATGGTTACAGATTATTTTAGTCGGCCAACCTGAACTGTTAACATTGATTGAAAAACAGGATTTACGGCAACTTCTGCAACGAGTGACAATACTCGAAAGATTAGAACCTCTTTCCAAGCGAGAGATGACTAGATATGTCCATTATCGTTTGAACAGGGGAGGTCGTTCTGACATAAGATTATGTAGGGCAGGTCAGAAAACTTTATGGAAGTACTCTAAAGGAGTACCTAGATTAATTAATCGTTTGATGAACCGGGCACTGCTTGCCGCCAGTTCTCGGCGTAGTCAAAAAGTAACACCAGAGTGTATTCGAGAGGCGGTTGATTTTCTTGAGCAAAGACATGCGTTGTCAATGTTCAAACAGATCAGTAAATGGCTGGTCCCGATTACCATATTGGCGGTGGCACTTTTCCTCTATAATCAACCTGAATATGATATTCAAAAGTTTTGGAGTCAAATCATCAATATTTTTAAATGATGAAAAATGGCGATGGGATTTAATTAGATACTATGCAAGCAGCAAAACGTAAACGATTTGGAGATATACTTGTAGATAGTGGGTTGGTGACACCTACTCAGGTACAAGAAGCGCTCGAATACGGGAATGAACACAATACTAAATTAGGAACGAGTCTTAAAGAGCTTGGCTACGTTGATGAGTTGACTGTCGCAAAAACCATTGCCAAGCAATTATCTTTTCCGTATGTCGATTTTGATAAAATTGTCATTGATCCTGAAGCAGTTTCTTTAATTCCTGAAATAATTGCCCGCAAACATAAACTCATTGCCCTTGGAAGACGTCCTGGAGAAGTATTGGTAGCATTTGCTGATCCACTCAATATTTTTGCAGTAGATGAGGTCTCCAAAATATTAGCTGGCAAATTGATTCTCTGTGTTGCTGTTGAACATAATATTATGCAAATGATCGACAAATATTATGATTCAAGCTCTGGTATATCTATTTCGATTGATAAAACAGGTCAAAAAGAGTCACTAGACGATTCCGAAGCAGTTGATATAGTTAATAATATGTTGCTACAGGCTGTTAAAGAGGAAGTAAGTGATGTTCACATAGAACCAACTGGAGATGTGCTCAGGTTCAGATTTCGAGTTGATGGCGTTTTGCGGGTGGCAAAGGAATATCCTTTAAAAAAGCTTCCAGGCATTATTTCTAGAATAAAAATTATGTCTATGCTTGATATTGGCGAAAGAAGAAAACCCCAAGATGGGCGTTTTGAAATGCCAGTTTCAGGTAGTTCCTATGATGTTCGAGTATCGACATTACCGCTTAATGATGGAGAAAAAATAGTTTTACGACTGCTAGACAAGTCAAAGGTAAAGGTTGATTTAAAGGATTTGGGTTTTGAGAAAGAGCAGCAGCAAACCTTTGAACGCCATCTGTTTAAACCCCATGAAATAATTTTGGTCACAGGGCCCACTGGTAGCGGAAAGACAACTACTCTTTATGGCGCGCTTAATTTAATTAATTCAGTTGAGAAAAACATTGTAACTGTCGAAGATCCGGTTGAATATGAGTTGTTGGGCGTCAATCAAGTTCAAGCTAATATTAAGGCAGGGTTGACTTTTTCCTCTGCCCTTCGTTCAATATTACGCCAAGATCCCGATATTGTAATGATTGGTGAAATACGTGACGTAGAAACTGCAGAAATTGCAATTCAAGCAGCTTTAACAGGTCATTTAGTCCTTTCAACCTTGCATACTAATGATTCAAGTGGAGCTATATCTAGACTCATCGAAATGGGCATCCCTCCTTTTTTGATTACCTCTTCTCTAGGCTTGGTTTTATCCCAACGATTAATTAGACGCTTATGTGTTCATTGCAAACAAAAATCTGATCATGCAAATAAACTAGGTGGAGAATTTGGCGTTTCATCTTCACAACCTGCAGCCATATATCGTCCTATTGGTTGTTCTAAGTGTGAACAGAGTGGATACAGAGGAAGAATTGCCATTTATGAAGTCTTAAATATTACGAAAGAGATTGAGAAGATGATTATGGATAAAGCTTCAAGCCGTGATATTTATCGTCAAGCTCAGGCTGAAGGACTCATTTCATTGCGACAATCCGGTATCAATAAAATGATGGAAGGCTTAACTTCGGCAGATGAAGTGTACCGAGTCTCTATGGATGAAATAAGGTAAATACAGATCAATGCCAATTTTTAAATACCAAGCCATTAATGATAAAGGAGCTACTGTTGACGGTAGTTTTGACGCAGACTTGGTTAACGAAGTTGAAGCTTGGTTGTTAAATAATGGGATGAGTCCCATTAAAATTTCAATTTCTGACGATACTGAAACCACAGAAGAGAAGGATGTAAAAGTAACTCTGAACCAGAGACTTCTTGGGATAAATATTGAGGAAAAAATTCTTCTATGTCGTCAGGTTGCCACTATGTTGGATGCTGGCGTTGCAATTCTTCAGGCTCTGGAAATTATAACATTACAGACTGATAACCCATTGCTTCGAAAAATTGTTAAGCAGGTGGCGAGCGATATTGAAGCAGGTGGTAATTTAAGCGATTCCTTTGCTCAATTTCCAAACGAGTTTGATACTTTATTTCAAAACATAATCCGGGTTGGTGAAGAGTCTGGTGGACTGGATGTATCTTTCGAATATCTTGCCAGGGTGTTTGAAAATGAAAAAGAAGTAACCGAAAAGATTAAGGCTGCCACCAGATACCCCAAAATTGTCGTCACTGGAGTGATTGGTGCGATTGTTTTTTTAATGATCTTTGTGGTGCCCAAATTTATGGATATGTTTGCCAACGCAAAAATTGAATTGCCTTTGCCGACAAAAATACTCATCTGGGTAAGTACAGGTTTTACCGAAAATATTTATATAACAGTGGCATTTGCCATTACCTGTTTTTTTGCTTATCGTTTTGCCATGAAATCTAAGGATTTTGTTCGAGTTCGAGACAAGATGTTTTTGAAATTCCCGGTGCTTGGCATTTTAACTATTAAAATTTATATGTCACGGTTCTGCCGAGTCTTTGCAGTACTTTCAAAAAGTGGAATTGATATTATCAGGACTTTAGACCTTTCAGCTACAAGTGTTAATAATCTGGTTCTTTATGAAATTATTGAAAAAGTTCGTATGGATGTAGAGAGTGGCACTGATTTGTACAAATCCATGTCTAAACATAAGCTCTTTCCACCCATGGTAGTACAAATGGTATCAATAGGAGAAAAGTCCGGCACACTTGACATGATGATGGATAAAGTTTCAGACTTTTATGAAACTGAAACAGATTATTCGATCAAGAACCTTTCCACTTTGATTGAACCAGCCTTGCTCGTAATCATGGGTTTGATAGTTGGTCTGCTGGCCATGGCCATTTATATGCCAATGTGGAATATGATGAATGTTATGAAGTAGTTACTGGAGCTATTAGTAGCTTCTCCAAAAGTGGTGGTAGATGGTAACATTGCGGTTTTCTGGATTCCGGCTAACAGCATGCCGGAATGAAGGATTTACGGGGCATTACGAGTGTCATCCCCGAATGTTTTTATCGGGGATCCAGGAGATTTATCACCAGTTTTGGAGAAGTTGCCGCTGTTACGAATTACAAATTTTATTCCTGTTTATTCTTTCTGTAGGGATTGCAAATCTGTGACGTTGAAGTTTCACTCCTTCTCTTCCCTTAAAACATTTCTATCAAAGCTTTTATTCCTTGTTGATGACACTTAAACTTTCTTGCTAACCAAGTTTCGCAATTAGCACAACATTGTTTTTTTCAGTTTTAAAGAGGTGTGTTCGGAGTTTCAGTTAAAGGGTAGAATTCATAAAAAAAGGCCACATCGTATTGGATGTGGCCTTTTTTGTAAGATATTATGAAATTAAATAATTAATTGGACCAGTTTTTTGATAAAACAGCTTTTTTTGAACTTGGTACTGCAGCAGCAACAGTAATCACAGCTCCATCTGAAGCATGTATGGTTGTGAGTGATCTGTTGTAAAATTCCATAGTTGTTCCACCGTTACTACCAGTCCCAACTGTCCATCCATCAGGTTTTGAATCCAATGCATCTACAAGAGATGCAGCATCTGTAACGTCAACAACGGTACTGTTAAGCAAATCAGCAGCAAAATTTATTGCAGCAGCTCCTTGTGAAGCGCCTAAAACACCATTTGCTTGGGCCTTTTCTGCATCTGATTTCATGTCTTGGTATTTTGGAACAGCCACAACTGCCAATACACCTAAAAGTACAATAACCATGATTAATTCAATGAGTGTAAAACCCTGTTGATTATTGTGTGATGCGCTTGAATTATTCGTTTTTTCAGTTTTACTCGCCATGTTCTCTCCTGTGGTTCTATCTATTAGTATTCTATAATGTTGTTACACATTAAATTCCAAAAACAAAATATACCAATTAATTATTTGTCTCACATCTATTTTTTTATTATGGATAGGTGCTTTTAATTACTAATAGCAACTTAATAGTTGTATGTACTGGTATTTATAACTTTTTATAAAATATAATTTATTTTCTCTTAATCAAAATGTGATTTTATAATTCTAGCGTATAAATACCTAATTAAAGAATAGTTCTTTATAAGTTAATGGAATTTAGGTTGATAACACTCCTCTTTTGCGGAAATAACCCATTCATATATTAATTTCAGTGTATAAACTAATCATTTGAGTGACTCTTAACTTGTTGAAATAATTATTAATTATTGTTTACTGTTGTTGTTACTGTTGGCGGAACAATAATTGCAATTTAAAGATTAAATTTTTAATATTTTATGTGAATATCATCAAGTTTCAGTTGATTTGAATAAACATTACCATAACCATTTGATAATAAAAAATTTATCTCTATAGTTCGTCATTCCGGCAGGTTTGTAGCCGGAATCCATTGTGGTTGCTTTTTGTTGGTCTTCATACTTCCTGGATTCCCGATAAATACATTCGGGAATGACGAAAATAGCTGAAAGTAAGTGGTAATAAAAAAATCAAATATTTTTGTCAAATTTGGAATGAACGGGGGGGATTTCCATGAAAAAACTGTTTTTTATTGCAGTTTTTATTCTGCTTGTTAGTGGATTAGCGCAAGCATCTATTATTGATGCACCGCATAATGAAACAAACAGCATTCTTTGTAGTGACTGTCATAATTATTCTTTGTGGTGGCAATTTTCACCGGTAAAGACAGATCAAGATTTAAGGGTTGAAAAAGCAAATGCACTTTGTCTGAGTTGCCATGGAAATAATGGTCCGGAAATAAGTGTAATTAATCATTCAAGCGCAAGTCTTGGTTCAAAACACAGAAATGATATCGGTGATTGGTCTAGAGCCTGTGTCGATTGTCACGACCCCCATTTTCAAGCACAACTCAATTGGTTTAAATCAGTACCAAATACAGATCTATTTCTTATTAGTGGTCTTCTTATAAAAGATACCATGCAAACCTCAGGTGATGGCACCCCATCCTCACCATATTATACGACCTTTACCTTTCACAATATTGTAGTAAATTCACCTGGGTGGGATAATGCATCTACCTCCTGGTCTGCAAAAACTACTGCTAATCGTGGTCTACTTCTTACCTTTGTTTTATCTGAAGTAAGCAACACCTATGAAGTTACTAATGTTAATGAGAATAATTCTACTATTACTGTCAAAGGTGTCGTTAATTCTAGTATGAATAATTCTGCTACTCCATTTGGATTGGTATATGGCCAATTAATTCGTGATCAAATCAAGGTAAGCGGCAATAACTCAAATGTGAAATTTTTTAATCCTAAGAATGGCTTCATTGATATCACATCTAACAATGAAGGTATTTGCCAGGTTTGCCACACTCAAACCCGTCATTTCATAAATAATGGTATTGTAAATGCTGGAAGTTACAGTCTGGATCATACAACTCTAGCTACTGAGAATTGTATTCCTTGTCATGCTCATACCAATGGTTTTGCACATGGGAGCGGTGTTGGTTCTGGATGTGGCACAGTCACTGAGTGTCATGGTACACAAGATTCACACCCGGCCCATGTGAACCCAGATGGAATGCTTGGAGCAGATTGCTCAAGATGCCATATTACCAGTAGTTTTCCCAATTTTACAAAAGATAAAGCAACTTTATGTGCTGAATGCCATGACAATGGCACTGGTGTTGCCGCAACCCCTCCAGATTGGGGTATAAGCCCAACCCCGCAATGTTCAGAGTGCCATGCTGCAGTTCCAGTTTCAGGTTCACATGCCAGACACTTAGCTAACCCTGGAGTAGAATGTAATGATTGTCACGAATTAACAGTGCAGTCAGCAACTGCTCCAGTGCAACATCTCGACGGAAATATTGATGTTTATGATTCAGCAGATGGAGACTTGGGATATCCTGAAAACAAGGCAAAAGGGTCGGCTTACACCACATGTTCATCTGCCTCCTGCCATGACGATGGAAAAGGTAATCTTGTAGCAACTCCTATTTGGGGTGAAGAAACACATTGTTCAGCATGTCATAAATCAGTCCCAACCTCCGGCAGTCATACTAAACATCTGGTAGATACTACATTTAAGAAGACCATTTGCGCAAATTGTCATAAAGGTGCTTCGCAGGGATTATTACCACCTGAGCAACATCTTGATATTAATATTGATGTTTATTCAAACATTTCAGGAGACTTAGGCTACCCACAAGACAAAGATAAAAATAGCGCGTATGGCTCATGCAACTCTTCATATTGCCATAGTACTGGTCAATCAACATCAGATGGATCAAGTAATGAACCTACATTTTCAACTGCAACCTGGGGTTCTGCCAATGGAGCAGCTTGTGGTACTTGTCATAAAGTTACGGAAGTTAGTGGCTTACATAGCGGTAGTCATGGGTCTCATTTAGGAACTATCGGTGTAAATGGCTGTGGAGACTGTCACACAGGTGCTGATAATAATGCTTTACATTATAATTCCACCAATCATGTTGATGGCGCAATTTCTGTTGCTATAGATTTGTCATATTCAGCAGATGAAATCCCGGGGAATGGTTATGGCACCTGTAGTACTGCCGCCTGTCATGATAATGGAACTGGTATTCCGTCTGAAAGCCCGACCTGGGGTGATACTCCGGCCCAATGTTCAGAATGTCATGAAGTAATCCCAACAAGTGGTTCACACAATAAGCATTTAGTTACAACTGCATATAAGAAAGCGGTTTGTGCGAATTGTCATGACGATGCAATCCAGGGATTAAATCCACCTAGCCAACATCTGGATGGTAATATCGATATCTTTAATGCGATTGCTGAAGATCTTGGATATCCAAAAGATAAAGGGAAAGGCAGTCCCTATACAAACTGTACAACAGCATATTGCCATAGTAGCGCTCAAAGCATTGATGGCACAAGTGATTTGCCGGTTTATGTTACTCCAACCTGGGGAACTACGGTTGTTTGTGGTGATTGTCACAAAACAACCAGTGGTACAGTATTAGGTGCTATTGATACTGGCAGCCATGTAAAACACATTGCCGCAATGTCTTCCGGCCTGGTTAACGGGTGTAGTGACTGTCATATTGGGGCTAATAATACCGGAACAAGTTATGCCTCTAATAAACATGTTGATGGGTCTATCTCTGTGGCTTCTGTTCTCAACTATACGAAAGCAGGAACACCAGGGAATGGGTACGGCACATGTTCTATTGTAGCGTGTCATGGTGATATTGCACCGACTTGGGGGAGTGATGCCGCGTCTATTCATAACAATTTCAATAAAACTCAAATTTGTGCTGAATGCCATACCTCAATAACTTCTATATCAGGAAGGCTCAGTCTGCACCCTGCCTGTACAACATGTCACAGTAGCGTTAAAGCTGACGTTGTAAATGCAATTTCAGATGGAAGAAACGAAACAGTTGTAGTGTGTTCTACTTGTCATAATAATACTGATGGCAGTGCAGACAGCCACGGAACTAACCCAGAAGCAGTAGCGCTTGTTCATAATTTCTTCGTTGCAGATCCAGATTGTTTGAGCTGCCATACTTCAATTGGTTCAGCTGCTGGTCGTATTGGTCTACATCCTGATTGCATAACCTGTCACAGTAGTTCTAAGACAGATGTTGTAAATGCAATTGATTCAGGAAGAAATGATAATCAGGTTGACTGTTCAACCTGCCATAATGGATCGGACAACGGTGCAAAAGTTCATGGTTCTACAGCCCAAACAGTGGCAATTGTGCATGATAAATTTAATCTTGCTGCAAACTGTGACAGCTGTCACACAATTGGAACTGCTTTAGAACGTATAGTACTGCATCCGATTTGTGAAACCTGCCATAGCAGTGGCAAGATTTCTGTGATTGCCGCAATCGTAACTGGTCGGAAGAGTATTGATATAAATTGTATAACTTGCCACACTGGAGGTGATGGTGGCGCTGATACTCATCATTACCCAACTCAAAACTGCAATCAATGTCATAGCACTGATTCAGCCGCAAGATTACATGACAATCTCAACCCAACACCTATTTGTTCTACCTGTCATACAATTGCCTCTGCCTTTGAAATTATTAATGATACTCATAATTATTGTTCTACTTGTCATGGTAGTCCTAAAACTGATGTGGTTGATACCATTGCAACTGGTAGAGGAGGCACAGCGGTTGAGTGTTCATCCTGTCACAATGGAACCGAGGGAAGCGCCGATAGTCACGGTACAAATCCTGAAGCAGTAGCGCTTGTTCATAATTTCTTTTTTGCTGATTCTGTCTGCCAAAATTGCCATACAACGATTAGTACTATAGCGGGGAGGATTACCCTGCATCCCGATTGTTCCACTTGTCACAGCAGTATTAAGATTGATGTAGTTAATGCAATAGAAGCAGGAAGAGATGAAACTGCGGTTGACTGCTCCACTTGTCATAATGGTTCCGATGATAGTGCTGATACACACGGTACTTCAGTTGATGAAGTTGCAGGAGTACATAATTTCTTTAACCTTGATCCAAGTTGTCAAAGTTGTCATACAACTATTGGCACAGCAGCCGGGCGCATCAGCCTTCATATAGACTGCACAACCTGCCACAGCAGCACCAAGGATGACGTAGTAACAGCCATTGCAGTTGGCAGAGGCAATTCTCCAATTAATTGCTCTACCTGTCACACTGGTATTGCAAACGGTGGCGCAATGAATCATGCAACCAGTGGCGGGCATGAGACTCATATCGCAGCCGTCCGAGGTCCCAATATCACCTGTAGTGATTGCCATAACACCAATAACTTTCCATCCTTTTCAGATGGACAAAATCTTGCTGATACAACTGTCTGTAATTCTTGTCATAGTCCAGAAGGTGCTGTTGACGGAGTCGCCATGGCAAAGACTAATTGGGCAACAGGCATCTATGAAACAACGGCCCAATTGAAAGACGGTAAGGATCTTTGGTGTATATCTTGTCATGATAATGTGCCGGCCAATGCCAAAGCAGATGGTACTGGAATTAATGCTCCCAACAAAGCAGGTGATGGCAATAGCTACGGATATTATCAGACTGGCCACGGAAAAACTGCTGTTTATAATGCAACTAAACATGGGAATAACGGCCCTGGTTATAGTTGTTTGGTCTGTCATGACACTACTACCAGCCATATCAATAACACGGCTGGTGACAACCGCTTGAATGCCGTAACTGATGATGAAATTGATTACACTTCAATTGTTAGTGAAGTTTGTCTTGATTGTCATCGGGTAGGCCAAGAAGACAATACAGAAACGTCCCTCGGCTATGATTCTATTGCCGAGGCTACCATCCACTCCGGTGCTATCAGTAATAATTATAATGATGATAGTGCTTCTGTATTCCCGGCATATGGCAATAAAAATGACTATGCAACCAACCCTGGTTACCAATGCGAGGATTGCCATGATGTGCATGGAACATCCAAGTTGGCAATGGTTCTTGGCACTATAGATGGGAAAGTTGGTGGCGACAGCAACCCGGTTGCAATTAATGGTTTTGAACATGATGACACAGATCTAACTGATCTTGATCCGACCGCAGAGTCAAATGACGGTGTGTGTGATGCGTGTCATGCTACAGACAGTCATCCTCATCCTGATACCAATAATCCAGGCAACCATAACCAAGGAAATGTAAATGGCTGTGTCCAATGCCATTCACATAGCAACAGTTTTATGCATGGCGCTGGAGCAGGCGGTGAAACAGGTTGTGGCTCAACTGTAGCTTGTCATGGAACCCGACAAGCTCATCCTGAGCATGTTTCA
>PJEL010004700.1_pt1 | contig 11174 bp, 14 predicted proteins | sample 1853271 | NCBI WGS metagenome assembly PJEL01 (sample SAMN08108733, study PRJNA415343) | Invertebrate metagenome, whole genome shotgun sequencing project. | host: Globobulimina | place: Sweden: Gullmar Fjord | collected 2015-08 | reverse complement strand
ATCAACGACATTGCGCCTTTGGTTTGTTCTTCGCTCCATTCCCACCATTTCATTTCTAGCAACTGAGTGATTTCAGTTTCATTGAAACGATAACGGATGTGACGCGCAGGGTTTGAACCAACAATCGAGTATGGTGCAACGTCTTTAGTCACAACAGCTCGACTTGCGATGATTGCTCCGTCACCGACCTTAACACCACTCATGATCATGGCTTCTGTGCCAATCCATACATCATTACCAATCACAGTATCGCCAGAGCGTTCAAAGCCGTCTATCGCACCTTCAAACTTTTCATCATCTTGATAGAAAAACGGGAAAGTGCTCACCCACTGATTTTGATGTCCTTGATTGCCCGCCATCATGAAGACTGCACCAGAACCAATCGAGCAATAACTGCCGATGATCAACTTGTCGATGTCTGTTCTATCAGGCAGCAGATAACGCGCACAATCATCAAAGCTGTGATTGTGGTAATAACCTGAGTAATAGCTGTGCTCGCCCACGATGATGTTTGGGTTGGTCACTTGTTCTTTGAGTGACTTTCCGACAAACGGACTCTCAAAATAGCTTTTCATGTTTGTACTCTTAGTTTCGTTCTTTTAGTTAGGTACTTTTGTTGCGTGTTTATGGTTTTAACAGGTTTATCTTGGTGTAAAGGCCAACGTGCCCTATCGACCGCCCGCAATATCAATAAATGAGCCGGTTACATAAGAAGCTTCGTCTGACAGTAACCACGCGATAGAGTTAGCGACTTCTTCTGGCGTGCCACCTCGTTGTAATGGTAATTGCGAAGCTAGTCTGTCTACGCGATCAGGTTCTCCGCCGTCTGCGTGCATCTCAGTATAAATGCACCCTGGCCTTACGCCATTCACTCGGATATTGCGTGAAGCCAATTCAAGCGATAAGCCTTTGGTGAGTGAATCCATCGCACCTTTCGACGCTGCGTAATCCACATACTCAAACGGTGCGCCTGTGCGAGAAGCGGCAGACGATACATTCACGATCGAACCCGCACCGTCCGCTTGTTTGATAAAGGCTTTACTGCACAGAAAGCAGCTTGATACATTGGATTTCATCACCTTCTCAAAGCGATCCAATTCGATATCAACTAATGGTGACTGAGTAAACAAGATCCCTGCATTATTGACCAAGTGAGTCACTGGACCTAACTTGTTACGAGCAATTTCGAATAAGGATTTCACGTCCGATTCAACAGACACATCCGCACGCACGCTAATTGCGGTTCCACCTTGTTCACGAATATCTTTAACCAGCTCTTCCGCTCGCGATTCATTGTGTATGAAGTTAACGCATACGGCATAGCCTTTACTGGCCAACAATTTAGACGTCGCTGCGCCAATACCTCGGCTTCCGCCTGTTACAATCACAACCTTGCTCAATGAAACCTCCTAATGCCACTTGTTTGTTATAACCTGATTTTTCGATGAAACCTGATCGTTCGATATAACCTGGATTTTCGTCACAAACTGATCGTATCGATACAAACTAATTGTTCGATACAACCTGAACCCACTGCGATCGCCACGCCGGCGCTTCGAATGGGTCTGGCCAAAACTCAGTTTGCTTTTGAATCAAGCCATCAACGACCGTGTGAAAGGTGATCACCCTGTCTTTCAATACACTGTCAGTCACTGACACATCCGTGACTACTGTATCACCCTCACAGACAATCGAATTGAGCGTAAACTCCCAAACACCGTTAGCTGGGTATTCAGAGTTAATTGCAGTGAAATTATCTCGCCCTACCGTCAGTTCAGACGACTGAGGCCAGTAACCTTGAAAATCTTCGGCTAGCCATTCACTTGCCTTTGCAAAATCGTTGGTGCGCATTGCATCCCAAAAACCTAATACCACTTCTTTCGGTGTCATCTCTCATCCCTAAATCATTACGTTTAAGCCAAAAACCAAACAAGTTCCTGACTACTCAATCATTGTTTAGTCAAAACCAAATAGCCTTTGGTCATATCACTGCTTTATCAATTGGAATATATGCGTATAATCCCCGCTCCATTGCGCTATCTCCATTAAAAATAGCGCCATTCACATTTTTAATGAGTACCCAATGTCGAAACTATTTTTTAAAGGCCGTATCGAAACAAGACAGAACCACGTTCTTGCTGGCTACAATGTAAACCGCGATGTTAAAGCGGGTACTGAAGAGTCACCAGTTAACGTAATGGTTCAAACTGAAGCTCGTAAAACAGAAGTTGAAGCAATCGCAGCTGAGCATTCAATCTTTGTTGCGGTATCTGTTGATGCAGAAAAAGAAGAAAACACGCTTGAGTTCGACACGTTACTAAACAAGCCAAAAACAATGACGTTTGAAAAAACGCCTAACCGTAACGACCCATGTTCTTGTGGTAGCGGTAAGAAATACAAGAAGTGCTGTGCATAAGCACTTCTAACTCTCAATCAGTAACCGCATACGATTGAGACAATCGAGATAAAAACGGGCAGGTCACTACGATCTGCCCGTTTTTTTGTATCTCGAGCTATTTCTTAAGCAAGGCGTTCACTTTAATAATGTTTTGGCTTTTTGATAACCGACCTTTCAGATACCTTACTGATCGCCTGCCTTAGTCAAGATTGTCTGGTGTACGTAAGTACGTACCACACTTTGTACACTTATAATCACCCGTTGTGTTATTGGAGACTAGTGACGACAAAATCTGCTGGATCAAACCTGGTTTCTTTTCTTTTTGAGGTGCTTTTCGCACTTGGTTGCTGAACATAGTGTATTTATGCAGTGTCAGCACTTTGCAGTTACAACAAAACGCTCTCGTCTGCTCACTTCCATACATAATATCTATAAACCTTATCGATAACAGAAACTTAACCAATGCAAATATGCCACAAGTTGAATTCAAGCTAAATCGTTTTATAGAATTACCCGTCAATCAAACAACCAAAACTAATAAGAGAAGCCGCTCATCAACCGACTTGTTGGTGAACTGATTTTTTCAGCTCACATAGCTTTACGTTGCAGTCACTCTTTCATGTTTGTTAGATACTTTGATAACGTGATACGGCAATGAGCGTAATAGGCTCCCTCTCCAAAGGGAGAAGCGAGTAATTCAGTTTCACCATGATTGGTGTAGGAATCGAACTCATCACTCTGTTGTTGCAAGCTGGCATATAAATCGTCGACGACAGTGAGTTGATGTTTGCAATCTCCGCTCTCTCCTTGCTTGAACGCTAAATACACCTGCTGAAATAACTTTGCGGCTATCGCACAGTGCATTTCTTCATGACGATACAGTTTTCCCATATAGGATTTAAATTCGTCCACCACATCTCGGTTAGCTTCCGAACGTTGGATTTGGGGCAAGGTATACGTGATGTTAACGTCCAGTTTAGATAGCTCACAGGTTTCACGGTTATGAGAGGTTTGATATTGCCAATTAGTAAGACCATCGAAACCTCTATCTTTTAAGTGTTGAGGCTTATTCTCATGAAAGGAGCGATTAATTTCAGCAACGGTACCTCCGTTCACGCTATAAGGTTGGTACTCAACATTCAGAGAGTAACCTAAGGGCAACGTTCCACTCATTGCTATATGGCTAAAAAAAATAAGGTGGCTAAACATTATAAAGTGACCAAACACAATTGATGCGTTCGTTCCCAAAGCCTTTGATATCCGACTATTCATAGTCCCTCAATAGTTCTAAAAGCAAGACCAGAGTGATCATCAGCAATCGCTCAATCACCGCATATAAGGAACGACCAATATCAGGACTACCTCACGTGTCGATTAACGCCAAGTCATTACTTGTTTCGTTCCCAGTATTAAAAATAGGTCGGTATTGAGTTTTCACAAACCACTTTTTCGTTTGAGCATCACTTACGAACAACGCTTATATGATTTGCGCTTTCATTATGTGCTGCGGACCAGCTTCACCACCTAAGTACTTTTCATTAGTATCCACGAATCCACCCTTTTTGTAACAACTGACTGCCCCAGTATTCTTGCAATTAACGGTCAGGTAAATTGAATCGTATTCAGCATAGTTAGACTTCAAATAAGGAAATAGCGCCTTCACACTACCCGTCCCTATGCCTTTGCCCTGCTGATTTTTGTCGACAGCGAATGACCTTAATCCCAAGCCACGTTCAGAACAAAAATCGTACCCAGCAGCATACGCAGTATCTAACTTAAAAAAGCCAACAACATCCTCGTTGTGTTTGATTACGTGTAAGTGAATTGTGTCACTGCCACTCATTAAAAACGCATCTGCGGTTCCTGCGAACTTGATCTGGTCATCAGCCAATTGAATGTTTTTGACTCTCTCAACATCCAACGGTTTGAGTCGTTCAACGGTTTGAGTCGTTCAACGGTTATCATAAATACTCCAAACTGTCTGATTACGTCGCGCTTGGTAATTACGTAAGTTCCGTAATTAAGTCGCCATGGCCGATTACCTAATGTTTTGACTTATTGTCTAAGAGAAGCCCGATTAATACTGTGGTTCATGCACTATTTCAGAAAACCTTTCTCTGCGGCACTTTCTAATTGAACTTCAAGTTCATCCCACAACTTATTACTGCCCTTCGATATGCGTTCACCATTGAAAGTGAGGACTTTATCTTTAGAGATATTGTGCTTCTTCCAGCTATGTCCACCGCCGTGGATGTTGTGTAATAAGGGAGGCACTCTATCAATCGCTTTTGCAAACATCGACTCTGGAGACTTGCCTTCTTCAAACTCTAACCACAACTGTAAATACTCATCGCGCAGATCATGAGGTAACGATTGGAATAAGCGCTCAACACAATGACGTTCTTTTAACTTATTTTCTTCCGTTTCACTGGCGTAAATAATCGTGTCTCCGGCGTCGATCTCACCTAGGTCATGAATCAATAGCATTTTAACGACACGCGTAATATCAATCGTCTCATTCGCGTAGTCTTTCAGCATCAGGGCGCTTAAGCACACATGCCAACTATGCTCCGCTGAATTTTCGTAGCGATCTAGCCCTACTGGTTTCGTTTGACGGTGAACTGATTTTAGTTTTTCAATTTCAACCATAAACTGAAGGACATTGTTGATTTCTTCCATGAAGCATTCTCCTAAATCGATTATTAGTTAGATGGGTTTAAGTGCCATGGCTTAAGCGTCAGATTATACGTATTTCTAGAAGTATTTATCTAGTGGCTTGTGGCGTAATTTATAGGGCGTATGTAAAGAACGCCCTATAACCGACTTGTTGTGCTTATCTCTTTGCCATCGGATGGTCAGGGTTTAACTGAAGTAAGTCCCAAAGGTTTCCATATAAATCTTCGAATACAGCAACGGTACCGTAGTCTTGTTCTTGTGGATCTCGGACAAAGTTAATCCCTATCGATTTCATATGCTCGTAATCACGCCAGAAATCATCGGTATTCAAGAAAATAAATACGCGTCCACCCGCTTGATTACCAATAAAATCATGCTGCTCTGGCTTAGACGCCTTTGCAAGCAATAAGGTAACGCCATGAGAATTCGGCGGAGCAACCACAACCCAACGTTTGTCTTGTTCTGCCTGATAGGTGTCTTCAATAAGTTCAAAATTCAGCTTGTTTACATAGAAATCGATGGCTTCATCGTAATCTTTAACGACCAATGCAATATGGACAATATTTTGCTTCATGGTTCTACCTAGTGTGTAAATTTTTGGCTTTTAGAATCCGTTCATTATACGCAAGGTTTGAACTTTTTTGTCATTCCTTGGCATGAAGGAGACACTAGTTTATAGCCTAATTTTTCATAGAATTCAGGTTCATCAGCGATCATTGAAACATACGATCCTTCAAGTGCAACCGAGGACAAGTAGTCGTCGATATATCCCATCACTTTTCGCCCTAACCCTTGTCCTTGATAACTAGGATCAATAGCAACATCAACAACCTCAAAATTACATGCACCATCACCGACGACACGCCCCATACCAATTAGAACACCTGCGTCTCTTATCGAGACACCATAGAGGCTATTTGGTAACGCAATGGTGGCAGCTTCAATAGATTTTGGTGATAGGTTTGCTCGTACTCGCATATCGCAGAATTCATTTGGATTAGGAACTTTTTCATCAAATACTATTGTCATTCTATGCTACTCCTTTTGATATAAACGGAGTATACACTCTTGCACTGTATATATATACAGCCATTCCGTATTATTCGAAAATTAGCATATCTAAACATAGACACCCCCTATAACTCATTGTTTAATCGATGATTTACAATAGAATTAAAGGATAACAACACAACCCTAAGCTATTCTCTTTCAAGAAATTTGGCCATTTTGTTTAAAGTGATTAAAGCCTTATCTAGCTCATCTCTGTCGATTCCTTCTGCGCCTTGATTTGCCCACACAACTTGTTTCTTATCGAGTAAATTGTAGGTTTGCTTACCCTTGTCCGTGAGTTCCACGAGTTTCGCTTTCTTATGATTCGGATTATCTAACCATGCCACCAGCTCGTCTTTAACCATGACGTCAACAACACGCTGAGTGGCTTGCCTACTTTGGCCCATAATACGGCTAATTTGTGACACTGTGACTAAGTCAGTTGATTTTTCAATCGCTCCCATCACCTTCCATCGTGCACTACTCAATCCAAACTCTTCCGTTATTTTATCGCCTTCATTGTTCAATAAACCACTTACCTTAAAGATCTCTAAAGCAATCTTAGTAAAGACTTCTCCATTCGTATCCACAACGCCTCACTTTGACAACATGCTGTCATTAATTTAAACTCAACGATATTGACAACATGTTACCAAAATAACAAATGGAAGAGAACAATATGAAACCAATAATCCACCGACTTGCTGCAATAGTTGCTACGTTATGTGTTGCAACATTCTTTTCTTCAACCTTGATTGTGGAACTGACTGGAACCACAGAGTCGATACAGCTGGTTAAATCGCTGATCGTATTTCCGGGTTTATTTATTCTAGTTCCAGCGATTGCAGTTACGGGCGCAACAGGTGCTGCAATGGCTAAGCACCGAAAAGGAAAAATTGTTGAACGTAAGAGTAAACGGATGCCAATCATTGCGTTTAACGGAATCTTTATTTTGATCCCAGCAGCCTACTTTTTGAATCAATGGGCGAGTTCTGGAGAGATGGATGCAGTCTTTTATGGCGTTCAAGCGTTAGAACTTATCGCTGGAGCCACTAACCTAACACTGATGTCTTTGAATATTATGGATGGTCGAAAATTCCGTCCTAAAAAGACGAAATCTTAACTACCCTTGGGTAGAGTTGTTTAGGTGAAGCACTCATGGGCCTTTCACCTCATAAGGAACCTACCCTATTCGCTAGTCATCACTTTAACCAATTCGCATATTCAGGTTTGGTGTCTTTCATATCCAAATATAGCCAGACCATTCGATCGACAAACCAAGCCTTAAATACAGCAATCCAAAGGTTACCAATGACGACTAAGGTTAAGTCTAAACTCCATAAGCCATATACAAATACGGGCAAGCCTAGCCCAGTTAAGGACTGAAGAACCAGAATCGGTTTTACATGATTAAGAGGAATAGGCTCAACCTTACGATTCAGATAGATACGCTCGCCAAACGTACCCATTGAAGCCCAATTATTCGTTGTATCAGGAGCTTGGAATAACCTCGGATTAATCCATACCCAAAGGAAGGAGGCCAATATTGCCAGTACAGAATAGATTCCGATCCAATCTCTAGACCAAAAAGCGAGAGAAATCAGTGGGAGAAGAGTAAATCGAGTATAAACACTCCATGGATTAGAGTGCTTATGCCAAGTGGATTCATCCATCGACATGAGCTTTTCTAATTGTTTGATGATATCCAAATGACTTCCCTTGAATTGTTAACGTATCGGCCGTGAACAATTAGCCACGAACAACAAGCAACGCTGCATATGAACTCAAACATTACACGACCAATTAAACGTTAAAAACTATTCGAACGTATTTTGTGATATCACAGGGTGAACTTGTGTCACCCTATAGGCTTAACACCTTCTCGGAGTCGTTCGTTCATTGATTCTTAATGAACATTGATAAGTTAACGACCATTAGTTTTTAGCGACCACTCATTCTTAACAACCATTAGTTTTTAACGAATAATCATATTGGCAGCCATGACTAACAGTAATACAGCGAAGATTTTTTTGATCGTTGGAACGGGTAAGTAATTGGTCGCTTTTGCCCCTAAAGGTGCTGTGAACCATGAAGTACAAACAATACCCAACAAGGCAGGTAGATAGACAAACCCAGCAAAGCCATCCTCTAAAGCAAAGTGAGCCGTACCTGAACTGATATAACCTATCGAACCAAACAACGCGATAACAATACCGCAGGCAGACGCACAACCTATGGCCTTTTTCATATCCAGTGAGAAGAACGTTAGCAAAGGCACTAATAACGCGCCACCACCGATACCGATCATGGCTGACAATCCGCCAGTGATCGTCGTAAAAAAGGTTAACAATGCTTTATTGGGTAGCTTACGCTCTTTAGATGCGTCACTTTTACTGCTTAGGAACATCTTAATTGCGATGAGCACTACACTGACGGTAAAGACCAAACGCACCACTTGTTCTGGCAATAGTGCCGCCATAAAACCACTAACCAGTGCGCCAAGTGCAACACCCGTCATTATCCATGGTGCAAGATTCCATGGCACGTTACCATTTTTATGATGGGCGATTGCAGACGATGTTGATGTGAATAATATCGATGCTAATGACGTCGCAATTGCAACGATCACGACCTGATCTGTTGGTAAAGATCCGAAGTGCAGTAAAATACTACTGAGTACCGGGACAATAATCAGTCCCCCGCCGATCCCTAATAACCCAGCCAAAAAACCTACACCACTGCCAAGTATTGCACAGTATAAAATCAACAACAGCCATTCACTCATTCCGCTTATTTCCTTATATATTTAGGGGATAATTTGCGACATAAATTCAGTTACGCTCGCATTCAGCCAGTTAATATAACTGACGGTCGCTTTATTTTTCAAACGAATGCATCATGAATAATCCTCATGTTGAATGTGAAAGAAAACCATTATTAACCGTCCACTGAAGCACGTATAAATAATCCCATAGCAAAAACATTATTGAATTTAATTCTTAAATCAGCTCACGGCCTCAAACCAAAACCTGTGCAAATCGCTGACTAAGAAATCAAAATATTGGGATACCAACACTATGAATAAAGACTTTAACTTTACAATTAAAAGCATTTGTCTCGATGAAAATTATCGTCCTTCAGACAGTACTCGTATCACAACCAATTTTGCTAACTTAGCGAGAGGCGATAGCCGCCAAGAGAATCTGCGTAACGCATTAAAGATGATTGATAACAGTTTCAACGCTTTAGCACATTGGGATAACCCAAACGGTGATCGCTACTCTGTTGAGCTTGAAATCATTTCGGTTGATATGGACATTGAAGGCAATGACCAAGCCTTCCCTTCAATCGAAATTTTGAAAACAAATATCGTTGACCACACCACCAACAAACGTATTGAAGGCATTGTTGGAAACAACTTCTCCTCTTATGTTCGCGATTATGATTTTAGTGTATTACTACTGGATCATAATAAAGGCCAGCCGAAATTTAGTATCCCAGAGAATTTTGGGGACCTACATGGAAAACTCTTTAAATACTTTGTGAACTCGGATGTTTATAAGCAGAACTTTAATAAACAGCCAGTGATATGCCTGAGTGTTTCAGACAATAAAACCTATCATAGAACCGAAAATCAACACCCAGTTTTAGGCGTTGAATATCAGCCAAACGAGTCTTCTCTCACTGAGCAATATTTCAAGAAAATGGGATTACAAGTTCGCTACTTTATGCCGCCAAATAGCGCAGCACCGTTAGCTTTCTATTTCTTTGGCGACTTACTTAATGATTACACCAATTTTGAATTGATCAGCACCATCAGCACAATGGGAACTTTTCAGAAGATTTACCGCCCAGAGATTTATAATGCGAACGCAGTTGCTGGTAAATGCTACCAGCCAAATCTTAAGAGCTTAGATCATTCGTTGACTCAAATTGTTTATGACCGAGAAGAGCGCAGTCAGTTAGCTATTGAACAGGGTAAATTCGCTGAAGAACACTTCATTAAGCCGCACCAAGCGACGCTTGAGACTTGGTCTGCGAACTACGCATTGTAATTAACCCAGAATATAGCGGCACTTATTATGAAAACACTATTACCGACTTCAACAGCAGGCAGCTTACCTAAGCCCTCTTGGTTAGCTCAGCCTGAAACACTTTGGTCACCTTGGAAATTGGAAGGTGAAGAACTGATTGCTGGTAAACACGATGCGTTGCGTATCTCGTTGCAAGAACAGCAGCAAGCCGGAATCAATATTGTTAGTGACGGCGAACAAACACGCCAACACTTCGTCACAACGTTTATTGAGCACCTTAACGGCGTTGATTTTAAGAAGCGTAAGACCGTTAAGATTCGTAATCGCTATGACGCAAGCGTCCCTACGGTTGTAGGCCCTGTTTCTCGCCAAAAGCCTGTTTTTGTCGAAGACGCTAAGTTCTTACGTCAACAAACTGATCAGCCGATTAAATGGGCATTGCCTGGTCCTATGACCATGATCGACACACTTTACGATGATCACTATGAGAGTCGCGAACAATTGGCTTGGGAGTTTGCCAAAATTCTCAACCAAGAAGCGAAAGACTTAGAAGCGGCTGGCGTTGATATTATCCAATTTGATGAGCCTTCATTTAACGTGTTCTTTGATGAAGTGAATGATTGGGGAATCGCGTGTTTAGAAAGAGCCATTGAAGGCCTTAAATGCGAAACTGCCGTTCATATTTGCTATGGCTACGGCATCAAGGCCAATACAGATTGGAAAAAGACGTTAGGAACTGAGTGGAGACAATACGAAGAAGTATTTCCGAAACTGCAAAAATCTAATATCGATATTATCTCATTAGAATGTCACAACTCTCGTGTGCCTATTGAGCTATTGGAACTAGTTCGCGGCAAAAAAGTCATGGTTGGCGCTATTGACGTAGCAACCAACGATATCGAAACACCAGAAGAAGTTGCAGATACTCTACGAAAAGCTCTAGAGTTTGTAGATGCCGAAAACCTATACCCATGCACTAACTGCGGAATGGCTCCCCTGCCACGCTCTATCGCAAC
>PJEL010004699.1_pt1 | contig 11179 bp, 5 predicted proteins | sample 1853271 | NCBI WGS metagenome assembly PJEL01 (sample SAMN08108733, study PRJNA415343) | Invertebrate metagenome, whole genome shotgun sequencing project. | host: Globobulimina | place: Sweden: Gullmar Fjord | collected 2015-08 | reverse complement strand
TTCTGCCGCGCCGTCGAGCCCCCCGACGGTCTCGAAGTCGTCGTGATTCCGACTCATCGCGAAAGCCAGCGGGTCGATCATAAGGATCGAATATTTTCTCATCGGGAAGCGAAGACCGCTGCGATCGTGGCTGAGATCCGTGCGGCCCATGATGTGGACCGACCGGTTCTTGTTGGCACTGCGAGCGTTGCCGAATCCGAAGAAATTGCCGAAGCTCTTGCCGGAGTTGGTCGCGAGGTTGCGGTACTCAACGCCAAGAACGACGCTGAAGAGGCCGGTATTGTAGCGAAGGCAGGTGCGCTTGGCGCCATTACGATTTCGACCAATATGGCTGGGCGGGGCACTGATATTCGTCTGGGCGGCCCCGATGAAGTCGACCGGGAAGCTGTAGTCGCCCTCGGTGGGCTTTACGTGATTGGCAGTAATCGCCACGAAAGCCTGCGGGTTGATCAACAGTTGCGGGGGCGCGCTGGACGTCAAGGAGATCCCGGCTCGAGTCGATTCTTCATCAGCCTCGAAGATCCGCTGATGGAGCGCTATGGTCTGATCAGCCTGATTCCGGCCTCGCATCGTCCGGCACAACAGGAGGAGGCGCTCAACGATCCGGTTGTTGCTCGTGCGGTCGAGTCGGCGCAGCGCATTATCGAAGGTGTCTCGTTTGACTCTCAGAGGCGTCTAGATCAGTATTCAAGCTTGATCGAAGGGCAACGGCACGTCGTGCACAATTGGCGTCAAGATCTACTGGCTTCGCTGACTGGGCCGGAGCTTTTGACGATTCGCTGCGTTGATCATCGGAACAAACTTGAGAAGGTTCTGGGCGCCGCTACGGTAGACGCGGTCGAACGGCGGCTCAGTCTACTGGCCCTTGATCGTTGTTGGGCTGATCACTTGGCCGAGGCGCAACGCATCAAAGACGGCATTCATGTTGTCGGTTTTGTCGGTAAAGACCCGCTCACTGAGTTCACCCGCGAACTCGGGCAGGCGTTCGCCGATATTCTTGGCAGGATCGATGACGAAATCGTTGAAACATTCGAGAGACTCGAACCTGGCCCTGAGGCGATGTTTTGGGATCAGGAGGAGCTACGAGGTCCGTCTGCGACGTGGACATACATGGTGCACGACGAGCCATTCGGCGCGAATGAACTGCGAAAACTTGCCAATCATGCCGGGTCGGCCGCCCCAGCGGCGATCTTCGCGGGTCCATTTCTCTTTGTCTGGAGCTTGGTACTCGCATGGCGGCAGCGGCGAGGGGGACGTCGGAATTCATAATTTTGAATTCTTAATTGGGATTGCATGGCGGGAAGCGTAGAGATTGATGTTCCAAGGCAATGGCGTTGAGCGGGCGCCCGAGTCCCCGCCCCTGCCATGTCATCTCGACTGAGTCCGCGAGTCGAGAGATCTGTCGTCGAATTTGACCGTCATGCCAAATCATCGACGAGCCTGCGCCCTGCCCAGTCCCAAGTACAGATCTCTCCACTCGAAGACTCGGTCGAGATGACGGTAGGGGTAGCGGTTCGCGTTTTTTAAGAATGGACCCTCAAGAATCTCGCTTTCAGTTATTCATCTGTCAAATCGGAACCGCGGCGGGGCCCTTTGAGGTTGAGATGACAGAAGGGGGTAGTGGGTTGCGCTCTACGTAGCGACTGAGACAGGCTCGAGGCGGCCAGGAAGGTTATTCTCGCGCGGATCCTTAGGATCGATCAGCCTCCGGTAGTGTTTCGAGTAAGGCGTCGGCTGCTGCTATTCCGTCGGCTGCTGAGGAGGTGATTCCGCCGGCATAACCTGCGCCTTCGCCGATCGGGTAGAGGCCTTCGGAGGTTGGAGATTGCCGTGTATCTGGATTTCTGAGAATGCGGACCGGTGCTGAAGTGCGGCTCTCGACACCGATGAGCAGCGCCTGTTCGTCGCATAAGCCGCGCATCCGTCGTTCGAAGACTTCGAGTCCTTGATGCATAGCATCTACAATAAAGGTTGGTAGCAGGGTATCGAGCCGGGCTGGTTGTAGCGGATTCGGGCACGAACTTTTGGGCAGATCTTCACTGTCCCGTGCGTTGAGAAAATCGACGAGCCGCTGCGCTGGTAAGGCGTGTGCGCCGCCCCAGGGATTGGCTGCGGCCGCAGCCTTCTGCTCGAGATCTCGTTGCCATTTCATGCCGCGGAGCAGGTCTGTTCCTTTGATATCTCCGGCAGTGACGTTGACGACAAAAGCAGCATTTGAAAAATTGCCTCGTCTGCCGGTATTCGACATGCCATTGCAAACAACGCCGTCTGATTCGGTTGCTGCGTTGAGTACGAAGCCGCCAGGGCACATGCAAAACGAGAAGAGGGCACGCCGGCTCTCGTCTTTGCCCCAAGTGTGGCTGAGCCGGTAGGTCGCTGCACCAAGTGCAGGATGGCCGCTGTGTGAGCCGAATTGGATACGATTAATCAGTTGGGTGGGGTGTTCAAGACGAAGGCCAGCGGCAAAGTCTTTGAACTCCATCGCAACGCCGAGTTTTGCGAGCTCAACATAGAGTCGCCGCGCCGAGTGGCCGGCCGCCAGCAGTACGGTCGAGGTTTCGATTTCCGTGCCGTTATTGAGCACGACGCTATTGATATGTGCATCACTGATGTTGAAACTCTTGACCTGGGTGCGGAATCGTACTTCAACGCCGAGTTCTTCGAGGTATTCAATCATGCGGTGGATAGCCCGGCGGATGCGGCCTGAGCCAAGGTGGGGATTCGCGAGATAGCGGATTTCTTCGGGCCCGCCGAAGCGGATGAAGCTATCCATAATGAAAGGGATATGAGGGGAACGGATGCGGGTCATCAGCTTGCCGTCGCTGTAGGCGCCGGCGCCGCCGGCCCCGAAGCCGAGGTTGGACCGGAGGTCAAGATTGCCATAACGCATGAATCGCGCCATTGCTTTGACGCGTTCCGGCATTGCATCACCCTGTTCGATGAGCAACGAAGGCACACCGGAGAGGGCGAGGCGGTAGGCGGCGAAGAGCCCAGCGGGTCCGGCGCCGATGATAACGGGTCTCGCATCGGGTGCACGCCGCTGTATTGGCGATGCCATCTTTTCGTCGCCGGGTTCGGGAATACCAATCGAATAGACCATGACGATTCGCCCTTTTGAACGGGCGTCGAGACTCTTCTTGATCACAAGCCAGGGCGTTCCTGGCTCCTCAAGGAGGCGGTTGACAGCCTCGTCAAGCGCTTCGGGAGAATGGTCGAACGGGAGCCGGATTTCGGGAAGGCGTTTCATTGCGCGGTTTTCCAATTCAACTTGATCTCCTTGCCTTACAGGCTGCGAACCATCATCAACCCTTGATCCCGGCGATGCAAGTTCTGAGTCTTCGGAATTTCTGTTTCCAGGGTGGACTCTCCGGCCGGGCAACATGAGGGCTCGTGAGATATGCGGGTTGGGCGAAGCGGGTTGAATCGGGGGACGGATGGACTATGATTGTAAGATATCAATTGAGTCATGATCTCTGACTGGAGGGCGACGATGCTTGATCGACGTGAGTTTCTCTGGACCTTTGTGACTTCGGCTACGGGTGCGGGTTTGGTTCTTGAATCGTGGCCGGCGGAAGCGTCGGGCGTTCGCCGAGGTAGTAGTAGAGAGGGGCCAGGTATCAGTGGCGGACGGCGGGTTGGATGCCTCTTCAATGGGTACTTGTTGACCGTCAACCCACATCTGGCGCTTGCAGCCTCTCTCGAAGACCGGCATCGGCTTTATACGTTACACGCAGTTTTGATCGATCCTGGCACCGGTCGCATTGCGGCGACGTATCCGTCGCTTCCGGGCGATCCTGATGCAGAGGAACCGTGGGCCCGCCCTGCTGCTGATTATCAGGTGTTGCGAGAGCAGACTCCGGCGGCGCCAGGAATTACCATTGAACAGTTGATTGCCTACTGGCGTCGACAAGGTGTTGACGAGGCGCTTCTGACCAATATCTGGTATATCGATCTTGAGGGTTCTGTGGTTACCCCTGGTTTGCATGATGGTCATTTCCACGTATCGAGTTTTTCCAAGAAATTGCCTCCTCCAAATAGGCTCTTCGGCTATTACGCTGACGTTGCCGATCCCCGCTATTTCATCGATCCAGACTCGCTGGAGCGGGTGCCCGTGGGCCAGGCGATGTCTGCCATTGTCAGGGATGCGAATAGCCACCTCGAGGCGACGCAGGGTGAGAAGATTTTTTTGCACGGTTATTGGTTTACGACCGTCGATGATCTCGATGGGCAGGCAGGTTCCCTGTTTCGCCTCGCAAGCGGTCGCGCCATTATTAACGACCAGTATCTGCTCAATACGGTCGGTCGTGGTCAAGGAGCGAGTTTTCATGCGGCGCCGGCGATGTTGATCCATACCAGCGGCCAGGCGTGTTGGTATAACTCGGCTGTGTTCGAAGAATTCAACCGGATTCAAATCGACAATTCTTCGCAACGATTTGCGGAAGTTTCGGTACTGTCCGTCAGTCGAGACGGCGATGATGTGTGGCTGGCGCAGCTTGATCCTCAATCGCCGAATCTCGGGCAATTCTATGCGCTAGGCAGTGGTATGGCGATCGATCTCGTCATACAACCGGGCGCTGGCGGACCCGAAGTCTACGTTCCTCTTTATGTTGTTGATGTTAACCAGGCGACTCATGTTTTGAGTCTCAAACCACTACTGCCTGAAATTGCCGAAGCCGAACTTGGCGCTTCATCATCGGCATATTCTGTACGACCGTTTTATCGAAAAATCGTCGATATCATCACGGCCGAGCATTGGGCGGCTGCGGAGGAGTACTCCCAAACCCCTGCAGACGAGCACGGTCTGGCATACGGCCAGTGGGATCCCCGCAACCCTCACAAGACGAATTGGTACAACGGCTCTGAGCGCGGATTGATTCAGTATGTCTTCGATCATGTAGACGAGGTGTGGAGGCCATCGGGTTATGCTGAACATTATGTGATGCGTGATGCTTTATCGGCGGCTGCGCTCGACCCGCTGACGGTCGACGAGGGTATCACGCAGCGCCGTTCTTTGGCCCGCTGGTGTCATCGCCATGGCATTACTTCGGTGCAGGACATCATGTTCTATCGGCGCAACTTCGCAGCCGCGGAGTTTTTCGCATACGAGGGGCTCTCATTTGATCATCGATTTCGCGATGGTTGGTCATATTACGATCGCTCAGGTCTCGATCACGCCATCAAAACTGGTGGATTCAATCTTCGAATTGGGCTCTATTATTACATCGAGAATGCCGGGGGCGTGACTGAATCTCTTAACTTGGCGCTTGCTGATTTGGGAGATCAGAATAGACTGGCCCCGCCGTTCGGTCATCCCGAGGGGGCAGGCTGGGTACGCTGGCTGGGCTGGAAGCTGCAACTCGACGGTGGTATTGGCGCTCGAACGATTTTTTCGAATGCGCCGACGACAAAAGTCAGCATTACCGATCCTTTCGAGACCGTCGCCGAAGACGGCAGCAGAGTGACGTTCAGGGATCATAGCTTTGGTTTGTTGACGATGACCAACGTTCAGGAACAGGTCTTTTCGAGTCGCGAAACTGCTGCGCTCTACTGGTTGGTTCGTGAATCGGATCCAAGTTCAGCCTTTTATAATTCGTCGCTGACCGGGGACTGGTCATTTCTCTCTCGAGGTGTGCGTCAGTGGATTGGAATAGACATCGACACTGAACTGCTGAGAAGTGATGTCGCGCTGCTTGGCCGAGTTGAGTTTGAGAGTGATGATCACGTCGCAGACTTTGCGAAGAAGATCGAAACCCTGTTCGAACAGGTGCATGATGGATGGGAGCGTACTCTTAAAGCGTTGGCGCGGATCTGGTACGAGAAATCGATGAATGATAGCGTCGCTTCTCAGGTCGTCTGCCACAATGCCGGTGATGGAGCGGTTGATCTGTACATCCGGGCGCTCGCACAGCTCAAGGCCGATATCGCGGATTTCCCATCGACATACGCTGAGCTTCCCGACTATTGGCAAGCGGTCGTACCCGAAGATGCGGATCTTGCGCTGATCGCGCGCGAATTTCGGGCTGAGCGTTATCGTATCGAACACCTGATCAATATTTCGTATCAGGCGATCGACGAAATCGTCGGCGCTGGAGGCATTGACGAGGGCCTTGATATTAACGAACGAAATATTGTCTGTTCGACGCAACCGGCGTTACTCGTGCTTGATGGTGAATCGATCCGTCTCTACGGCTTTCCTTATGCTCAAGAACTGTGGAATATTCCTGATGCGAACCGTCAAGACCTGTGGCTCGGCGTGCCGGCGAGCCCACGTTATCACCACGAATTGCCTTGTCCCGTCTATGTCGAAAACGACATTCCCTTTGGCCTCAATACCGATCCGCCGGCGGTGCGGGATCCGCGACCTGCGCTGACAATTGTTGGGGCGGTTGCTCGGACACCACTGGAGATCAATCCTGGCCGTTGGCTCGATCAGTATGCCTCAGAGCCTCCTGAACGCCCATTTGATTATCTAGCAGGAACGGTATTCGCTCCATTAGGGTTGACGCCCGCCTCGCCTGAAAATCCGATGGCGTTGACGGTCGAGCAGTGCCTCTCGGTGATGACTTTCTGGAGTGCCTATATCGCCAATTCGGAGCTTGAACTTGGGGCGATTGCTGCGCCAGGTACGACTCGCGATGGATGGATGGCCGATCTTGTTGTCTGGGCGTTCAACCCATTAGCGATCATGAGTCCTTCGGGTTTGACTCTCGAGGATCTTGCGACGATTCCGGCCGGTCAGAACGACGAGCAGCGTCTTGAGATCGTAAACAGCTTTATCGAGAAGTTCCGCCCGTCGATGACTCTTGTTGGAGGAGTGCCGGTCTATAACTGAGCGCGGAGCCTAAGCTCAACATGCACGGGATGCAGTCGATATATGAACGCATTGGGATTCATTTTTCGGTATTCTTGCGGATTGAGAACACTGCGATCCCGATCCAAACGATATTGACAAACGACGAAGGAAAGGCACGATAATAACCGGCGTTGATCAACAAAAACGCGCTTCCAACAACGTTGAGAAGTTGATAACGCGAAGACGTGCCTTGCATCGAACCCCGGGAGACCGCTGCATAGGCGACCAACAGCAAGACGGCGCCGATCCATCCGATGACATCAATGAAGAGACTCTGGCTCATCGAGGGTTTATATCATAGTGCTCATTAAAGAGTGCAGAAATATACGGCTGTGCGAGGCGAATCGCAGTAGCTGTGATAAGCTGCGCGCTCGCCGCGGCGGCTCTGGCCGGTCCGCACATCCTTCTACCACTACTCGCCCGGACGGGCCCCAGAGGAATACCAATGCGTTATCTACTCTCATTTTCGCTGCTTTTTGTTGCTGCAACTGTAATGGCCCAGGCGCCTCCGACAACACCGCCCGATCAGGTCGTGGTCACGGTCAATGGCGATCCAGTCCACGCAAACGAGGTTCAGTTGGCTGCTCAACAGATCGGTCAAGCAATGGCTCGTGCGGGTGAACAAGTCGACGGAACTCGTGTTGGCCAAGCTGCGGTGCAGCAGGTCGTTGATGGAATACTGCTCGTTCAAGAGGCTCGCCGCCGTGAGGTCAAAATAGATCAGACCGAGGTTGCAGCTGCCCGTGCAAATGCCGAAAAACAGTACGGCGGACCGGAACAGCTCAAGAAGGCTCTCTTGGAGCAGGGCTACGACATGGCGTATTTCGACAAAATGGTCGGCCAGTCGACTCTTGTCAATCAGCTCATCGCCGACGTCTCGAAGGGATTGGAAATTACCGACGAGCAGGTCGCCACGTTCTACAAGGAGAACCAAGAGATAATCAAAGTTCCCGAGCAAGTGAAGGCCAGCCACATTCTCTTTAAGGTTGCTGCCGATGCAAGTGAAGCTGACATTGAGGCCGCAAAAACCAAAGCCGAAGGCGCCCGAAAACGAGCGCTCGCGGGTGAGGATTTTGCCAAGCTCGCAACGGAGCTGTCTGAAGGTCCGAGCGCGCCCGGTGGTGGAGACCTTGGTTTCTTTGCTCGAGACCGCATGGTCAAGCCTTTTGCTGATGCCGCTTTCGCCCTTGAGATTGGTGGTACCTCCGAGGTTGTATTGACCCAATTCGGTTACCACGTCATCCGCGTTACGGATCGTAAGGCCGGGAACATGCCACCGCTCGACGAAGTCAAAGATAGGATTCGCCAAGGCCTCCAACAGATGGAAAGTGACAAGCTCGTCGATGCTCTACTTGTTAAGCTCCGCGCTGCCGCCGAGATCGTACCTGTAGCACCGTAAAGTTGCTGTCGATAGACCCCGCGTGGGTTTCTGAAAAACAAAGATCACGATAGAGGCGCACTACGGTGCGCCTCTTGTGTGTAGCACTCCCTTGAGAGGCACCCACCCCGACCGGGCCGTGCAGGGAAATATCGGGAAGAAACTGACGTCAACTCGAAGCGTTTCCCGTGTGCTCCAAAGGAGCAGGGAAAACCTAGCCTGGGGTTTTACCCCAGGTTGGTCGTTGTCACAATGTTAGGCCCGGCAGGGGCGATGTAAGGGGCGCCTCTCCCATAGTGAGATATGCGGGCTAGGAACAACCTCTTGTCTTCATCGTCAGAGTCAACATCTGCTCTCAAACGGGTCATCGCTGAAGATCTAGAAGTGGATGGAATAAGGTACTTACTGTCCACGGTCGTGTGCAAGTACTGCGCAAAACAGCCTAGGGGCCTGAACGACAATCGACGATGAAGGTGTTGTAACATATTCGAAGATAATGGTGCATCGGCGGTCCGCGGTAGATCATTGTTGAGAACCTGCGGATGGGTTAGGGCGAAACGTGACTGGTAACAAGAGACGAGGATGGAACTTCCTTTCGACAGGTGTCGTCTCTGTCGTCGGCTTGTTCGCTGTTTTTCTCGGTAACTACCAACGTGTCGGCGATTGGGCTCAGGTCCCATTCATCGCACACTTCAAAGCCGCCCACTTCCTGATGAGCTATCAGAGTTTTGGTTTCGTCAAACGCGGGTTGCCGGGAACGCTACTCGAGCTCGTATCTCCGGCCTTCGGCATCGATCTGATCACTTTCGTTGGGGTTTTGATGGGTGTTGCAGCCGTGGCGGTGGTTGCAGGTTTGTGTTTCGTGAAGCGTTGTTCCCTGGGGGCGGCTCTCGCCATCGCGCTTTCGCCTTTCACGTTTCAGAACCTCGGGTTTGACTTGGGGCGCCAGGATCACATTGGGCTAATCTTCACCGCGGGAATCGTTGTATTCGCCGAGCGTCAGGGTGCCGAACTCAAGCGGCAATTTTACTTATTGGCTGGCGCGGCGATGGGCGCCGCACTCCTGAGTCACGAGGTCGCGGCGTTTTTTGTGCCCGCGCTCGTAGTGTACCTCTGGGAAAAAGACCGTTCGCTGCGGAAACTGGTTCTGTTCGTTCTTCCGGTGTTACTCGCGTTGGCGTGCCTGGGGTTGTGGGGGCAATACGAAGGTGAGACCGAGGCCCTGAATAGGCACTTCCGAGAGGCCGGTTTGGAAAAGGCGCCCGGGGAGGTCTGGACTCGGGATGTGCAGGAGAATGTTCGGAAATGTGTGTCGGTTTATCGGAACCCAAAAATAGCTGAAGCATCTGTGCTTGTCTCCGTTGTATTGCTCGGGGCGTGGTTTTTTGCCTGTGGTCAGCTGTTGGAGACCAGAATCTCCGGCTTGTTGTTACTGATGTGCTTGGCGCCGGTGGGTCTATTTCTGCTCGGTGCCGATGCGGCCCGATGGTTCGCGCTTTCAGGCATGCTGGGGACCATCATGATGCTGGCGAAGGCCGGGCCCAGTTCTGGTCTCGGAGCGGGTTTGGGGGATACGGCGGGAAATACGTGGCGTGTCTGGCTCAGTGGATTGATTGCGCTCTGTCTCGCGCTTTCGGGAGCGGCTGGCATTTTGGGACAGGTACTCATGTCCGGGGAACCGGTGATCGGACTGCTCTATCAGATGATCTTGTAGTGCTGCCGTCAGTTTATTCAGTAGCCCGATTTCACCTCAATTTCTGTTATGACGAAGGCATCTCCGAGGGTTCTATTTGGTGAGCTGAAATTGGCTATGCAATTGATACTGCCTCCTGTTTCCTTTGTTTCATGCCGCCCGGCTATGAGTGTCGGATCACTGGAGTCGCGAGATTCATCTCAGCCTCCCGGATTCTGTTAGAGTTGGGCGAATGGACAATAGAAGTCACTACCAATTCGCGCGCTTCTGATTTCTAATATCCCGGTGCTTCACGTTGCATCAATAACAATGAACTCGAAAGGGCCTTCATGAATCGTCCAACTCTGCCGATTGCCGAGACTCCCCGACGTGGCCCATTTCTCCTCGGCGTCTTCCTGATAACGTTTGCGGTTCTCGTCTTCCAAGTTGTTCAGACGAGAATTCTTTCGGTTATCACGTGGTATTATCTGGCGTTTTTTGCAATCAGCGTCGCTATGCTCGGCATGACGGTGGGGGCAGTCTGGGTATATCTCAACCGTGACAAACTGACACCGGAGCGACTGTCGATCGTGCTTGCGGACTCGTCATCGCTGACTGCAGTGGCGATGCCAATATCCGTCATGGTCCAGTTCTGTTTGATCACCGACCTTTCACCGACCGTCACGACTGTCTTTTCGTGGTCACTGCTCATGGCGGCGATGACAGTGCCTTATGTCTTCGCTGGCATTGCTGTGAGCTTGGCGTTGACGCGGAGCCCGTTTCCAGTTTCTATTGTGTACGGAGTCGATCTCCTCGGCGCTGCCCTCGGCTGTGCCGCTGTGATCGGAATTCTCGATGTGCTCGATGGGCCATCCGCGACCCTTTTCGCAGGGCTTATTGCGGGTCTCGCTGCCTATTCCTTCGCTCGAGGCAGCACTGCAAGCGAGCAAGCAGTTATCGGGCAGCGCAGCCGGCTGCTGCGCCCGTTATCGGTAGCAATTCTTCTCGCTATTTTGATTCCAATCAATCTTTCCGGCCCATTTGGCGTTAAACCGATCATCGTCAAGAGCAAATATGAAACTGGTTTTGCTACTCGATTCGAAAAATGGAATTCGTATTCGCGGGTGGTTGCATATGTACCAGTCGTGAGGCGTCCGTTCTTATGGGGGCCATCACCTTTTAGCGACCCAAACTTGGTAGTGCAGCAGGCGTATCTGGATATCGACGGAGAGGCCTCGACTCAGATGTTGCGCTTCGACGGAACGAAGAGATCTCT
>PJEL010004698.1_pt1 | contig 11179 bp, 11 predicted proteins | sample 1853271 | NCBI WGS metagenome assembly PJEL01 (sample SAMN08108733, study PRJNA415343) | Invertebrate metagenome, whole genome shotgun sequencing project. | host: Globobulimina | place: Sweden: Gullmar Fjord | collected 2015-08 | reverse complement strand
CGCTCGCGGTGTTACTCTACCGGCTTGGATGTTACTTGTCGCTCGTAACATCCTAAGCCGTAACATCCACTATGCTAAAGTCGGTTATGTTCTGGCAAACCCGACATAGTGTACCACAACCTAGAGTGGTGCACTAACACTAACCTTAACGTGTGGGTTGGTGCGTGGGTGATTACCAGTGGATGCCACGAGTCGACACGATGTTGTTAACTTAGAGATTATGGTTAGTAGTATTCCGTGGGGTATCGGTATCTGAAACCAACTCTACGATAATGAACGCAAAGGAAAGTGGTGGGAACCCAGGAGCCAAAAAGCATAATGTTAGGAGAACAGTGGATGTTGGAGCGACGATGGTAGGGGTACAAAGTGTAGTAATCCTCCTCAGTATTCCAAGCCTATAACCCATAACTCTTAATAAACCTAACCCTAGTAACCAAATCCAAGCGATGCATAGCCGTAGTACGACGTCTCATCTGTGGCAGTGTTGCCTTCCTATGTGTTGCGTGCAACTTCATCATGCGTATCACGTCAACATTCACTAGGGTTTTGTTATCATACATATATATCGCTGTTTCTCAGCCCAGTGGACTGAGCATATATGCACTCAATTCCAGCCTCCGTGCACACACCCTTCCTCTGTTGTATTTTGGTTTTTTTCGGTGCTGCGGAATCTAGTGGTGGTGCCCGTGATGTAATACAGTTGTCTGCTAATCCCGTTTGCGATCGTGTAATTCCCAGGTGCACTACCTCAATACTCGCATTTACAGCTGTGGGTTGCCCCGATGGAGTGTCTCAACAACACTTCAACCTCACAGGTCAACGATCATTACGTAAATGGTCAACACCACTACAGACTGTCATGTTTGATGATGATGTGTTGTGGGTTGAATCCTAATCGGAGGGTATAATATACTCTAACAAGTTTTCTTTCATCAGCTCATACACAAGGCGAATGCCACCGTCATTTTCAATCCTGGACTGTCCTGCTTCGTGTATTTGCACTTTCTGGGTTAAAACCTCCGTAAACAAGCAGAGATCAGCGGTGAACGTGATCTCATGGTCACCTGAAGGAACAACACGGTAATACTAATTTCATTTGGCTGCAATGATCCAAGCTGATGTGATGGATCTTGCAATCTGACATGACGACAGGTGTATAACTGGAAACTGCTCTGGAGAATTCACACTCTGGAAAGATGGGGCATATAATTTTGAGCGAATTATGCAGGTAGTACTATGATGTAAAAGAGGATGCACCCGTTCGTTTTGCCCCCAATGTATTTGGGAAGGTCCCTTTGTGGGTAGGTGTGATGAATGGTAGCTCTTTGCTATGTATGTACTATTGCAGAGCAGTACGCTACCTACGGCCTTGGCATCACATTTTACTTGCGTTTTTTTTTGCCTTTCTGCAACTCAGGCACATGACACTGCTATCCGAGCTATGACTTGGAGCCACTCGGGTAAGCTGGGGATATGAGCAGCAGCAGCATGCATGTGCTAATATGTAATTGCACCTCTGTAGGTCGGCGCGGCTTAACCTTAGCTCTTTGTTTTGTCTCCTCTAAGGGAGCTACATGGTTACAGCAGACCAGGGTGGAGTTATCAAGTATTGGGAGCCTAGTATGACAAATGTAAGATAATAGAAACGTAAAAGAAATTCTTGTTTGTTATACTCTCTTTTACCTACTTCTTAGCTGCTATATCTATCCTTCTTATTGTTCTGGTCTGATCTGATTCCGTGCAATGATAATTATAGCACCAGGACAGACACTCTGCATCTTACCGTTATGTAGCTGCTCTGAAGCTGCTCTCTCCATGTTTTGGACCAACCGTTAGCGTGCTTCCTGCTGCTGCTTTAATTATATACTTACTACCCCTATTTTTTCTTTCCCCCTTTGAATTCTGCTCTTTTAGGTGCAAGCCTTCACTGCCCACGGTGGGCAACCAATACGGGGACTAAGTTTTGGTCCCAGGGACACAAAGTTTGTGTCTTGCAGTGATGACTCAACTATCAGGGTGTGGGATTGGGACTTATACAAGGTAATAAGGATGCTGCATTGACACTACTATACTTACTAATTGCCTGATTTCACACGTGGTGACTGGTCGATCGACTTGAATTATTTCCTGTATCATGAGCCTAGCCCCTCACTCAAAGCTTGAACTTCCCTTCCCCTAAAGCTAATCTAACCCACCCAGTTTGAGCTTATAGCAGTACGTACTCTGCCTGCCTACGACACAGGCACAAAGCACAGTACCCTGCGCCCATCATCGTGGAAGCCGAAGCTGCTGTTTTCAATTTTCAACCCTCCTTTCTATTTATCCTTTTCAGACCCTATCATTTATATTTCTGACTATGAACTCACCACCCTTAGGAAGAACGAGTCCTTCAGGGTCATGGGTGGGATGTGAAGAGTTGTGATTGGCACCCTTACAAATCACTCATTGCAAGTTGTGGCAAGGATAACCTCATCAAGGTAAGCGTGCATGCATTGCATACACCAGTGGTCGAGATTTGATTGTGAGAAATATTATGAATCATCCTGGTACCCCACAAGTGCGATGATATATTGAAAGCCAGCAACCACTTGTGTCTCTTTGTTTAACCTTCACCTTTTTCAAAGCTATGGGATCCACGAGTAGGTACAGCTCTTTCGACCTTGTATGGCCATAAGAATACAGGTATATTATTTAACAATTATGCTGATTTTCCATGTTGTTGAGGGTGGGGGCGGTCGGTCAGGCGCATTGGTTGTGTTGTGGCTTTGTTGCTGCTGCTCTTATTCTGCCATGCTCATATCTATGGCCTGCCTGCCACCCCCCAATTTAGATTTTTGTTGTTTTGATTTCTCTTATCAGTAATGGATGTCAAATGGAACAAATGCAATGGCAACTGGCTTCTTTCATGCTCTCGAGATCAACTCATAAAGCTTTATGACATACGCACAATGCAAGAGATGGCTACCTTCAAAGGACACGGAAAAGAAGTCATACGTTTAGTAAGTAGTCGTGGCCCGGGCTGTGCTGTGCTGTTGAGATTCATTCGTTTCAATGAAATGATGAATATTTGTGTTGTTCATTCCCTCATATTTTGACTTACTTATGATAATTATCCTTGTCCTTTCGCACACACGATAATAGGCCTGGCACCCCTTCCAAGAGACTCTGTTCTTGAGTAGTTCATTTGATGGATCACTTATATACTGGATTGTTGGGTCTGAAGATGCCCAAGCTGTCATACCGTACGCTCATGATGACTCTGCCATCTGGGATATTGCATGGTAAGGGTGTTGAAACGTTAGAAGGCAGCACACCTAAAATGTAAATTTACCACTACATACTACCTAGCATTATATCGTGGGTAACCCCTCCCGATACTTACATGCTCATGTGTACAACAGCTCAAAGAGCTCTTGGAATCAATCCCAACGTGTGATGATTATGGAATGAATTTTATTTTAGAACCATTACACTCCTCCTACCGTGTGTGCTTCTACGTTGATATACTCCTCAATTCCCCGCCACCCACCTATACTCATCACCCTTTTTGTTAGGCACCCTCTCGGGCACTGTGTGGCCACAGGAAGCAATGATTATACAGTGAAATTTTGGGCGAGAAGTAGGCCAGGAGATCCCCTAGGCATACTACCAGAGGTGCTGCTTCTGCTTCTGTCTGCTGCCTAGACTCCCTGCTTCTCTCTCTTAACTTTAACAATATATTACTCCAAAAATGGTGGTGGACTTGCCACATGGGGCATGAGGCATGCAACTTAGTGTGGGCACTATATCTCTAAGTCGCTTGCCCTTGTTCTGATGCGTATATACACCAGGTGGATGAGGAAGGTAACCCAGTGCCTGGGACGGGTGGAAATATGTTTGATACTGGACACCAGAGGAGAGATGACGTGATTGCAGAGGGTGGTAGGGTGATGGGTGTAGGGACGGGGGTGGGTAAATCAGCGATGGTTGGAAACGGTGGGCTTGGACAGGGTGGACGACCCGGAGGAAGATTACCACCTGATGGATACGTGTGCAATAAGTGAGTAATAGTGTAGGTTTTGTATTGTCAATTTTTCGCAATCTATAAATGTTGTTTGCCCTTTTCGGTTCCTCTGACACACACAATAATGCCGTCGCCCCACCGCAGATGTCATATTCCAGGGCATTACATACAACATTGTCCCCAAGCAAGTATTCCTCCTGTTCACTATATTTGCCACAGGTAATTATTAATGTCCCCCACCTTTCCATGAAACGCTGCCACCAGCGTTGGGCCATTGAATTGCCCCCTGCGAATCTTGCTTCTCATTTCTTTCAATCCTTCTCATATGTATGAACCAGCTGTGGTCAAGGGGGCCACTATCGCTCAGAATGCCCACAGAAGCTTGATAGGGGAGTAATGACGGGTATGAAGCGCAGGGTAGATGCAATATGAAGAAGAAGAAGTGGAACGTCACGTATAAGTAGTAGTAATAACTCCTACGCTCTCTATATTCAATGTCGTTGCTTCTACCTCTATGTGCAGAAAAAGAGGGGAAAATGTATGTACAGCTATGTTGGTGTATCCTGCCGAGAAATGGATACTGGCACCCACCTACATTGCCTTTGATGTTATATATCATTGTTGCTGTGTCACATTGTTGTTATCAGCAGAGTTATTATTTTTCTATTACAGCTGCGCTGTCGTATCCACAGACAGACTCCAAGAAGCTAGGTGGTAGGCAGGTGGCATCATGATTTTCAGCACGGTCAACAAAATATAACCAAAAATAGGTTAAGTCCTTTTGTACCGAGGTCTTAATCCATCATCTCCTGTGCTCTAAGCAAAGAAGATGCATCACCCTCATTCTCTTCTGAGCCAGCTTCGAACAGACAAGACCAAAACCAAAACAGCACCACCAATTTTCCCTTCTCTAAGCACACCACTCAACTTTACTCGTTGACCGACCGATGACCTAAACTTGGTAATCAGAAACTGGAAACTGGAAACTCCCCAGGAAATAAAAGCTTTTCCTTTCACCCAAAGGCAAGAGGCAAGAGGCTGCTTTGAATTTGAACCCCTCAACTACTAAAACTGGAACAACATAGAGAGCTGCTATTGACAACAGCCAGAACTTGTACCAGCTCCAGCTCAACTGAAACAGAACTGATAGCACAAGGAAAAAGAGATTATAGTCAGCTATAGTTCCACTAGTTAGCATGGCGAAGCTGCCATCCATGTCCAGCCATATGGGAAACGAATAGAGTATGGCGGCCTATCGTCATGACTGTGGACACTGTGGCCCAGCTCCCTGGACTGACGACTGGCTAGGAAGCATAGTTTCGCCTAAGTTTGGCATGGGTATACCATCAGCGTTGACCTGCGGAAGTAAGTAGTAGGAAATATTTAATTAAGATGCTGTTGATGATGCCACCGATGAAAGTGTGCAGCAGCTCGGGCATACTGCAAAGCCAGCAGCTGATATATATATTACTCTCAAGGTGTAATGTAACCCTTTCCTATCACCACAAGCTCTCTCGGTAGAAAAAAAAATGCCACAACTACCTGAAGACCCGGAGCTAATTTTTCAACAATATTAGAAGGAAGGTTCCCATTCTCCTGAAGGCCCTGCAACAAATACCCGGGGTAAGAGAAAGGAGAATGATGTATGTTGTACAAATTCACTAGAAAAGTGATTAAGGTAACAAAACAAAATAGTGGACACACACCTTCATGAGCTCAAAGAGACGTGGGAAATTACCTGGCTCTGTGTCATACACAGAAAGAATGTGCTGCAAGATCTGCAGGTGGATTATTGTAGTCGAATCAAACAACTTGCGAGTCGTTGGTTTCTGGGCAAGTCCGTTTACACATCCAAACCTGTATATACAGTGGATGGTGTTTGCACATACAACCAAATTAGGTTAGACGACCCTCTAGATTAGATTGCAAAAGGGGATAGGATAGTCTTCTTCACCTGGTATTGCTTGCCGTAGCGTTGATAGTCATCATGCGAAATCCTGACAAGGCAAGGTTTAAATTGTAGTACCTAATTAGGGGTCAAGCGCGGTGCCATCTCTGTCGTCATTGAAAATATTCAGAAAATTGGTTGATTTCCTACTTTTCTCTGTTGAGAGCCAACCATTCAGGGTAAGCTTTGTAAAGTTCCTGCATAATGTAAAAATTGAAACTATATCAACACCAAAAGAATGAAGAAGTCTGAAGTGATATCATAACAACCCACCTTCAATGGCTCATACATAAGGTCACGACTCAGAAGTTGCTCCATTATGTCATCAAAGACCTGGTGCAAACATTACGATCAAGTCATCAGCGATCAACGGTAGACAGGAATAACAAAAACCTCTGTTTCAGAATACAATCTAAAGAGTGCCCTAACCCTTTGTACACCCCTATTGATGTAATTACACTCTACACTAACCCGAACCCTAATCCTAACCCTAACTAAAATATATTAGTCTTGTGCAAACACGTGCTGCTGTCTTCAATATGCCTCTTCACCATATCTCAAACTGCAGCAGTCTCACATCACATTCCATGTACTACTTCTTCTTAAAATCTCTCCCTCAGTTTTCTGCTTGACCAACCTCATTAAAGTCATCCTTTTGTCCCAGTTTCTCAAACTCAGCCATCATGGCTTCCATCACATCTTCTCCAGCATTCTGAAGTACGTAGTAGTAGGGCCCGCGCTCAGATACTAGGATTAGGCTTCCCAAGTGGCAGCCATGGGTATGGGCATAAACATTACCTGAGCAGCTGAAACATGCTGTCCCTTCACACCTTCAACCTCCTGTGGGTTTCTGCAGCATCAGATACACGACCAGGAGAGAGCCGCAGCACTTGGTATATAGGTATGCGGCTGACCTTGCTCACCGAAGCCAGTGTCCTAGCCACACATTTATCTATGTCAGTTTCACCTATATATACAGACAGGCAGACAGTATCAGTATCAGTATCAGTATCAGCCACAAATAACAGCCAATGGTTTGGGAGAGGCGTGGCCTGTGGAGTTGCTTCTGATCCTGATGCACCTTTTCTTCCAACGTTTTCTCTCTCTGCCAACCTAGCAGTCTCTTGAATTAGTTGTGCACCCTCGAGATGATCCCCCATCTGACACATAGCAGACTGGAGTGGCTCCACCATATTATGGTCCTGAATATGGGGTAGGTATAGAATGTCTGAGAAGAAAGAAAAGGAGAGCAATGGGAGAGATGAAATGCACCTGCAGGAATTCCTTCATGACGTTCGTCAGAGCTTCAGCAACCTCCTCTTCTTCCTTATCAGCATCATCGCTGGGCCCTGTCAAGCAATCCAGATGACCAAAAAGCAACAAGGAGAAAAGTGGTAAGGGAGGGCGTCTCTCGAGTGCGTATAAACCTCCAGCTGGACAATGCTGAATGTAACCATAACCTTACTACCACCACCAGCCATGCCTATATACATGTCTAGAGCACCACATGATGAAGTGGAGGTAGGGGGTGCAATTTTGCGAGCCATGGAAGGATCAACCATATTAGACAGGGAAGGAGAAGAAAAAACTGAACAATAGACTACTCACAGCAATCCTAATCACACCAAGGACGGTGATGTACGTAGCACCAAACCCCCCAACCTACTCTTTCTCCTCTCTCTCTCTCACACACACACACGTACATTGTTATCACAAGCAAAATGTTAAACAGTATGCAATAAACAATCATAGAGAACGCATCCCATTCCAGCGTTACGCATCTCTTCAATTCATTTGTTGCAAAAAGGTGAATTGAATCCTCCACAACATTCAAATAACCATTCTTTCACTCCATTTCTGCCTTTCTCTCTCTCATGTATTATATCTCCAATGAACACTGAATGAATAAACAGCAATTGAGGTGTACACTCCACATACACATCTTCAGTTCATTTATAGCAAAATGAAGAATCCTCTTAATAACTAAATATTGCACAGCCTTACACCAAGCGGGCGAGACGCATCATACTGTCAGCTCACAACACACTCCCCCGGAACATCCAGTTCAACAGGGATATATGCACTACATCCCTCCCCTACCCAAAACATTCGATTAAACACAAATGCAGTAATAACCCAAGAATTGAACCCAGAGCGATTCCAACCGACCGACCTCCATCCGTTGATGAATCCAGCGAAGCCTTATGCCCATCAGAAGGCAACTCGTAGGAAGTGCGGGGTTGGTTGGTGCCACTGACAGTACGATAAGTTTTTCCGCTCTCTCTTTCCCCACTCTCCTCGAGCTAGAGTGCATCCAGCGCACATTTGAGTATATCACGCAGGTCTTCACGAGTCTTTGCCATAAATTGATGGCGCGAGGTTAGGGTTAGGGTTAGGGGTAGGGTTAGGGTTTTGGGTTAGGGTTGAGATTAGGGTTAAGGGCTTAGGGTTTAGAGTTCGGGTTTGAGGTTTGAGTAAACTGTAATTACATCAATAGAGGTGTACATAGAGTTAGGATTAGGGTTTAGGGTTAGGGTTAGTAGTTAGTTTGTAGTTCTCAGTTATCTTTACAATACACATATTTAGATGCACCATGAGTTGCTGGGTCTACACACACACCCCAAACTAAGCTGTCACATTTAAACAAACAACAAATTAGCTTTTAGTTATATCAGTGGACTCCTTGAGGAAAAGCACTGTGTTGGCAGCGCAGCTTGGTTTCTACCCTTATACTGGCAATCCTTTTCACCTTCACCCAGTTACCCTATCTCGACATACACCTCAATTGGTGTAACTACACTCTACCCTAAACCCTAACCCTAACCCCAACCTTAACCCTAAACCTAACTCTAAACCCTAAACCCTAAACCCTAAACCCTTAATCCTAACCCTAATCCCAACCCTAACCCCAGCCCTGACCCCAAATCCCGTTATCATGTTGGTACGGGTAATGTAAAGAGGGCACAAAGCATTAAAGTGAAATTCAATAATTCTTGCTCTCCACTGGACTGCAGAGCTGACAGGTTGGACGGCATAAGTAATTTTCTTCGTAAGAACTAACAGCCGAGGGCTTGTGAATTGAAGAAGCAGAAAGTGTAGGAACTTGCATGCAGGACACTATATTGAGTTGGTATCAATCATCGAGAGAGACCCATCCATCATATCAACCTTTGCTGTAGCATTAGCGATATCTTTGTTAGGTTGGGGAATCATCGTACAGAATGGTTTTTCGTTGCACTACCTTAATTTGCATCTCACCGTCATTTGCGGACGTGGATTGCGAAGACTCCTACAATGGTGTTTGCGTGAGTGCCGCAGCTCCTGGCTTGCGAAATTATGGCTCTAATGTGGTACTAGGCCTGGATGATAGAGGAATTGCTGTGGTATCTCTTCCCAGTGGCCAATGGATACGTCATTGGCCATCTGCTTATCATCAGGTGGTGCATGTAGTAGGGTTGTATGGATTGGATATGGTGGTCACGTTAGAACGAGAGCTTTGCACCCACCAGTTATATTTAGTGGTATATCGTAGCGACGGGGCACAGTTATTCACCTTGCCACTTGCGACGTGCACGGCTGTGATGGGTGAGTTTTTGCTTTGTTGCTTTGTTGCTTTGTTGCTTTGTTGGTTCAACCTCACTACTCCTACTACTATTCTTCATGTAACCTAGCTACACGACATTTTATATAGGTGCTTGTCCAGTGCGCTCGTGGATAGCTGTTGCCACATCTTCAGTAATCAATGTCTGGTTAATTGAGAAGGGAAGTGGGACGCTTGATCATATATTTGAAATGAACCTCTCCAAATCTCTGTTTGGGGGGCTCACTCTTACCCAGTTAACCATTCATGGAAACTTCATCGCATTTTCAACCAAGATGGAAATATTCGTCCTTCATGTTGTGATGTGTGGGGAGAGAGCAAATAGAAGATCTCGAGATAACCATGGCATCTCTCGTAGAAGAGGGTGTAGCTCGAGTCCATTCTCTAATAATACACCTTCTTCATCAGGTGAGTGAAGAGAGCAGCTGCTCTGAAGCTCTGAAGCTCTGAAGCTCTGAAAAACGAAAAGCAATTGACAAATTTGTTGTCCATGCTTGCTGAACTGCTTTGGATTTTCAGACAGGAGATCAGAGGTCCATGGTCTAGAAACTGTATCAGTTACAGATGAAGATGACGTACTCCTCTGTTTGTTTGAGGTATATTGAGCGGTGTAGATAGATATACCATCCTTCCTTCCAAACCGAAAATGGGATATTGCCCTGAAGTGCCATACGTATTGCATCTCAGGCCGCCGGGGAGGACGTGGAGGCGGGGGGGGGGCACATGCCGACATTCGATGATGATTCTGCAGAGTTGACATCCAATGAGATCGATTCTGCTGTTCGGAATGCAGATAACCTCATGTCACTTCAGCCCATAAACCTGCGGAAAAACCTGACATATCACTCTTATCCATCCCCTGATAAGTGCCAGATTATACTTGCAAGGCGTTGTAATCCAGGAACGAAAATCACGGGCATTGAGATGTTGGAACTGAGACAGCAGTCCGTAGCTGCTGGAAGTGAACTTGAACATGATGGTATGGCAAGTTGCTGCCTTTCACTTGTTGTTTCAACATCACAGGGCGCAGCACTCTACCATCTTCATTCTCTGGAATGTGATCGACGAAATTCTATCATGTCTTCTGATAACCATTGGGCATCTCAGGTATATGTATGTGCGACTATTTCCAAACTTAAAAGGCTGGCCGGCCACTTCTCTCATTCGCTTACATGCACTATTCTTTTGTTGTTGTCTCCTTGTACTCTATCTGGCATAGGCTGCTTACATCATTATCACACATTTCAGGCTGAAATAAAATACAGTACTCGATTTACTTGCAAATCGAGCATTGCAAAATCATCTCGACACTTCCTTTTTGCCCTTACTGAGGATGGACTCGAGACATGGACCCTATCTTTGTCCTGTGATTGTCAGGGAGATGTTCCTGTTCCAGCCCTACTTCATGTGCAGGTGGTTCTGCTGCACTCGGGATTCATATTGTATAAATAACAGCTTGTCTTCGTATTATTAATCACTTTTTAATCACAGGACCTCACCGCTGCAGGCTGCACACCGCATCCGATTGTTTGGTTAATGGTAATCTTGGTGGGGATTTGAAAAGGGTGGGTGTGCGGGGGGGGGGGTCCTTGTAGCTGTGTGGCTGATGATGTTCATTGCACCCTAG
>PJEL010004697.1_pt1 | contig 11179 bp, 7 predicted proteins | sample 1853271 | NCBI WGS metagenome assembly PJEL01 (sample SAMN08108733, study PRJNA415343) | Invertebrate metagenome, whole genome shotgun sequencing project. | host: Globobulimina | place: Sweden: Gullmar Fjord | collected 2015-08 | reverse complement strand
GGCCCCATAAATAGCCAGGTATTAATGCTCATAACCGATGCCGAAATGCCGACTATGGATGGCTACATGCTAACCACAGAGATACGTAATGACCCTGAATTGAAGGATTTATACGTGGTGTTGCATACTTCATTAAGCGGCAGTTTTAATGAAGCCATGGTAGAAAAAGTAGGGTGTAATGCCTTTTTATCTAAATTCCAGCCTGATGGTTTGGCAGCTGCAGTTGAGGTGCGTGCCAAGCAGTTGTTTGGCTAGATATCTCACGGTCATCATTAACAAAGTCCTGCATTTGCTTATACTTTGCTAGAGCACCCTTAGTGAATCCAGTTGTGTCTACCTATATTTTTAAGGGTGGTTATAGGCGTTCCTGTGTACACTGCCTTGGACATTCAGCAAGGAAAGTCCATGGCCGTTCATATAAGTCAGTTGTTTTATCACCCAATAAAATCTCTTCAAGGAATATCGACTCCTAAGTTGAATGTCAGTTCTTTTGGTCCTCATAATGATCGTCGCTTAATGCTGGTTGATGCGCAGGGGGGATTTGTCACTCAACGCGAGTGCGCGACGATGGCCATGATCAATGTGATAGATTCAAATGGTGTATTAAATTTGAGTTTTATGGGTCAGAGTATCTCTTTTCCTTGGCCTGATTTCTCTTTAACGTCCGAATCAAGGTCTGTACAAATTTGGGAGGATAATGTCAGTGCGCAAAAAGTAGATCACCCTGTAAATGAGTGGCTGAGTCAGGTATTACAACTTCAGGTGAAATTGGTTTACATGGATGACAATACTCATCGCCAAGTGGATTTAGATTATGCTGATTGGGGCGTGCGTACTGGGTTTTCTGATGGCTTCCCTTTTTTACTGGTGAGTCAGGCTTCTATTGATTTTTTACAGGGTGAATTGGAGTTTGATTTAGACGTTAAGCGTTTTCGCCCCAATATTGTAGTATCGGGCTGTGAACCGTTTGCCGAGGATCAATGGAAAAAAATACGAATTAATCAAATTGAATTTGATTTGGTCAAGCCATGCTCTCGCTGTGTGATCCCAAGTTTGAATAATCAAACTGGCATAAGTCAAAAAGAAGTGATGCAGGTAATGGTGACTCATCGTAAACGAGGTGACCAGGTCTTTGTGGGGCAGAACTTATTGCATAGTGGATTAGGTGATATTCAGGTGGGGCATAAAGTTGAGCTAATATCTTAATGCTTGCTAAATAGTTCTTTTGTTTAAAATAGTTCTATCTCGTCACCGTCATCGGTAGCGAGGCCTTCTTCGTTTTTATTGAAATGATGGCGGTATATTTCCAGCGCCTCTTTTATGCTATGTCCTCTTAATATGTGTTCAAACATAATTCGCTCGGCTTCCATGGTGTAGGAGTTTTTAATTTGCTCTTGCAGGGTGTGCCAGCGCTGAGGGTCATATAGAGCGCCAGGATCATTTATTAAGCCGCCTAATTGATCAAGGCTGTTGCACACGTGATCTAACCTTTGAGTGATTCGATCATAAAATTGAAACGCAACAACAGAATCCTGTACATCGTTCTCTAAATTTTGTGCTGTGCTTTCTATTATTTCTTGAAAAACTTTTAAAGACCCCGGTGTAACCTTTTGTGTGACTTCGCGTATTTTTTTTACGTATTTGGCCATACGCGTGAAGGTTTGCGTGAGCGTATCGACACTTTGTGCGCCGTCCGTCATTGAAGATTCAACTTGAGCCACCGCCAACGCCAGCATGGTGATGGTTTCTCGAATCTGGCTCCAGTCTAGGTCTGGATTGTGAGAACTGGAACCGTGTTGTTTTATTTCATAGTGATTGCTTGGGTCGGTCACTCTGATATTTCCATCGGGCTTTTTATTAGCATAGCTAACCTTTATTGTTGCGCCTGCTTGATGCATTGGAAATATTAATATTAATAGGTTTGCGGTTTGACCAAGCGGCCAGGGTCGTGGGATCAAAAATGGGCTGTAAAGCGCCCAGCCGATAGGAATAGATAGTGCTGTATGTCAAAACCCGTTGTACATAGTCCCGTGTTTCGCTATAGGGAATATTTTCTATCCATATATCTAAGGGGCCATCAAACTTTTTAAGCCAGCGCTTCACGTTTCCAGGTCCTGCATTGTACGCAGCCGTGGCCAGTACTCGGTTACCTTTATACCGCTTTAGCAGCTGCTTTAAATAAAAGCTGCCCAGCTTAATATTATAGGCAGGTTCAATTAAGCGTTTTTTAGAATATGTTAAACGTTGCCGTCTGCTTACCGATTTGGCGGTGCTGGGCATAAGCTGCATAAGGCCGGTAGCTCCAACTGGGCTTCTGGCATCGTACATAAAGGCACTCTCTTGGCGAGCCACCCCATAAATCCAATTCTGGCTTAAGTGTGTGCGCCGTGCTGCCTTTTCAAATAACTTTTCATGGGCAAGCGGAAAGCGTAATTGCAAGTCATGCCAGCTTTCTTGCTTTGCCAAGGTAAAAATAGGGCGGTCAGACCAATCTAGGCGTCCAGCAATAACGGCTAACGCTTGGCGGCTATCTTCATTGAATTGATCAAATGCATACTGCCACTCTCTGCGAGCATAGCTAATGCGGCCAATTTCTAAAAATGCCATAGCCCGTTTAACAGAGGGGGTCATTCGGGTTCTTTGCAAAATTGAGGCGGGCACATGAGTTGGGTCGTGGTTCATACTGGCGCTCACACCCAGTTTTTGGCTGGCCATAAACCCATAAAAGTCCCTTTCACTGGAGGCTAGGTTATAGAAGAACTCGCTTTTAGAATGATCCGAGCCCATTGATTCAAGGCCCCTCGCTTGCCAGTAGTGCCACTTTGCTTGTTCTTTGATTCCACTGCTGGCGATTTTATAAAGATGGCTGTATAGCGGCCAGTTTTGAGAGGTGACGGCTCCCTGTAAAAAAGCCTCTTCAAGCTCAAGTGTTAATAATTGGTTTTGCTTGGCTTGCTCATACCAAGGAAAGCTTTGTGGGCCCGAGATTTTAGCGCCATGGGTGACTGCAGTACGTGTTAGTAATGCGACTTGCTGTTCATTGAGGTCTTTTAAAAGTGGACTCTCAGATAATTCAAATAAGTGCTCGGGGTGGTATTTAAGCGCTTTTTTAAGAAGAATAATGCGGGCTCTAGGTTCCAAGTTGAGCAATTGATCGTCTTCAAAAATGTCATGGGGGCGCCTCCACAGGCTTTGAACCAAGCGAGCGCTTTTTCTAAGTTTGCTGGGGAGTTTTTTCTTTAGGTAGCGCACCAATTTGTATTTGCGTTTTTCTTGGGCTTTTAGCAGGCGCTGCCATACAAGGTCGTCACTTAAATACCCATAGCGACTCCAATTGGCAAATACACGATCACAAGCCTTGGGCAGTGAAACCCCTAATAACCAAAGCTCTTGGCCTTCTAACAATGCATCAAAGTGCTGATTAGTAGACTCTAACGCGGTAACACGGTGGCAGCGTAAGCTTAGGTTTTCCGATCCGTCGTAATACTCTAAAAATAAGCGCCATTTTTTATTTTTGGCTAAGTGCCAAATCCAACTACGTTGTAATAGTCTTGCGCTAGGTTGCCCTTCATATTTAAAGAGAAAGCGATCCAGTTGTTCGATGGGGGTTTTGTGAAATTGCTTTTTAATTTTCTTGGCGTGAAGGTAGGGCAGAAGAGGGTGTTTGTTGAGCGGTTTAATGGCTTTGTAATATGCGCTGATTTTGCCCTTGTTTAGGAGTTTTTCGGCATGTAAATACTGCTGGTGTTCTTGAGCCTGCAACGTCATTGCCAAACTGCTTACACTTAAAAAGCAGAATATAAAGACCTGCTTTATCCCCATATCAATCCCCCCATTACTTCTTGAGCATAGCTTACTATGCTCAAGGGGGATTAACATTAAAGTACTGTTTATAGAGTATTTTGTGCTAAGTCAGCGCTAACGGGTTTGTCTTTACGTTGATCTTTTAAAACCAACAAACAAGGCGTTAAAAACAACGTCAGCACCGTGGCAAAGCTTAAACCACCTGCAATGGCGGTAGATAATTGAGTCCACCATTGTGAGCTAGGGGCATTCACCAGAATCTCACGGCCAATTAAATCAATGTTTAGTTGGTACACCATAGGAATCAAACCGCACACGGTGGTGACGGTGGTGAGTAATACAGGACGTAATCGTTGAGCGCCTGTTCTAAGGGCTGCATCCACGGCATTTAGCCCGTCTTTGCGCAAGTGAGCGTAGGTATCAATTAATACGATGTTGTTGTTTACCACGACCCCAGCCAGGGCGATCATGCCAACACCGCTCATTACAATGCCAAAGGACTCGCCGCGAATCATTAAGCCCATGAATACGCCCACAAATGACAGTACGATGGCACTTAAAACCAGCCCAGCTCGGTATATGCTGTTGAATTGAGTGACTAAGATAATGGCCATGAGGAAGATGGCCAATAAAAAGGCGCTGCCCAAGAAGCTCATGGTCTTGGCCATTTCTTCGGCGTTACCTTTAAAGCGGTAATACACCCCGGGTGGTAGTGTGGTTTGTTCAAGCACAGCTTGAATTTGTTGACGCTTGGCAACGTCGTTAACACCCTCGTTAACACCGGCTTCAATCATGTAGCGCAAGCGACTGCCGGTGCGCACGATGTTTCCGCTTTTAGCTTTTGCCACCTTGTCGGTGAAACTGCTAATGGGAATAAGCTTGCCATTGGTGCTTACACGTAAATCGTCTATTTGATCCAGGGTGCGGCTGGCGGTGGGGTAGCGTAAGCGAATGTCTAGCTCATCATTGGCGTCATCTGGACGGTAAGATCCAAGATTTAAGCCTGATGTCACCATTTTCACCAAGCTTCCTACAGAGGCGACACTTGCTCCTAGGCGGCTGGCAGCTTCGCGGTCTACTTTTAGCTCCCAGTCTATGCCCTCAAGTGGGCGTGAATCCTTAATGTCTCGCAGATCTGGGTCTTTATCCATTTGAGCCCGAATTTCCTTAACCACTGCCAGTAGTGTGGCATTGTGGTCCCCTGATATCTCCAAGCTAATAGGAGCGCCGTTGGCTGGGCCGTCTTCTTTTACCTTGGTCTCAAGGATGATGCCTGCAATATCTTGGGTGCGTAAGCGGATGTCTTCCAGGATTTCTTTGGCTAATCGTCTTTGCTGCCAATCAACTAGCTCAAGTTGAATGCGGCCCACAAGATCGACGGCGGATTTGCCGTCATTGGGCGGGCTAATAAATGCAGTGGTATATAGGGTTTTAATTTCATTCATGTCGTAAAGGCGTTTTTCCACTTGTCGCACCAATACATCTCTTTCTTGTAGGGATAAATTCCCTCGTGCACGAATGTCTACCAAGGCTATTTCTGCGTCCACTTCAGGAAAGAATTCCACGCCTTTACCCAGGGATGAATATAAGAAGATGGTGGCGATCATAATGGCAATGACCCCCATTAGAGTTTTTATTGGGGTCTTTATTAGCTTGGATAGTAGTGTGACGTAGCGACCTGTCAGACCATTGAGCGAGGCGAAGTCACCGTTTTCAGCTGCCTTCATAGTTTGAAGTGTATGCGGCTTAATAGCCCCAGGTTTGGCCAGCCAAGCTCCCAGTGCAGGGATAACAATAAGTGCCATTATTAAGGATGCGGTGAGTGTGATCATAACGGTTAAAGGAATGAACATCATAAATTCACCCATAACATCAGGCCAAAACATAAGGGGTAAAAATACAGCCAGAGTGGTGGCGGTAGAAGCAATAATAGGCCATGCCATACGCTTGGATGCTTCGCTAAAGGCGTGTTTTTTAGGGCTGCCTTCGGCCATGCGACGGTCAGCGTATTCGGTGACGACGATGGCGCCGTCGACCAGCATGCCAACACTCAAAATGAGTGCAAACAATACCACCATATTTAGTGTGTAACCCATAAAGCTTAATACCATGATGCCCATTAGGAAAGAGCCTGGAATGGCAAGGCCAACCAGCATGGAAGAGCGGGCACCCAGTGAACCCACGATTATGATCATCACCAGAATGGTGGCAAAAAAGACATTGTTGAATAAGTCAGATAGGGTGTTCTCTATGTGTATGGACTCGTCTTGGTTGAAAGTTACATCAATGCCGTCAGGCCATTTTAGTTTTTCTTTGTTGACCAGTTCCTTCACTTCTTTCAATGTTTCTATGATGTTGCTGCCTAAGCGTTTTGATATTTCCAGCGCTAAGGCAGGCTTGCCATTTATACGCGCCAAACTGCGTGCGTCTTTGTAAGTGCGTTGACCGATGGCAATGTCAGCAAAGCGAACGACTTTTTCACCGTCTACTTTTACCGGCATGTTTAAAATGTCTTGAGTGTTCTCGATAAGCCCAGGGACTTTAACGGCAAAGCGGCCAGAGCCTGTATCTAGATTACCGGCTGCCACCAGTTGGTTGTTGTTGTTTATGAGTTGAAATAATGAATTGTGATCTATGTTGTAACTGTCAAGTTTAGCTGGATCAATAATGATTTCAGCTACCTCTTCACGGTCTCCTTGAATTTTTGCTTCCAGTACGCCGCTTAAGCCTTCTAGTTTTTCTTGTAAATCGTCGGCGATGGCAAACAAAACGCGCTCGTCAACATTGCCTGCTAGTCCTACGACCATAACGGGAAATAAGGATAGATTGATTTCTTTAACTTTGGGTTCGTCGGTCGTAGAAGGAAGCTCTCCCTTGGCTGCGTCAACCGCCTCCCTGATGTCAACGAGTGCCTTATCTATGTCTATATTAGATTGAAATTCCAATTGAATAGATAGGTGTCCATCAGTTGCAGTGGAGGTGATCTCTTTTAGGCCATCTAGGGATTTAAGCTCCTTATGCATGGGCTGATAAAGAATGCGGTCGGCATCCTCCGGGCTAATGCCTTCGTGGCGGATCGAAACATAGGCCAAAGGGATACTGATATCGGGTGTGTTTTCTTTGGGAATGTTTTTTAGCGATACTAGGCCCACAATCATGGCCAAGCAAAACAGCAATACCACTGTTCGTATGCGGCTCAGGGCCGCGTTGATAATCGAATTCATGTTTATTTGCCCTCGGTGCCGGGTTCAGACATGGGGCTTGAGGCCAAATTTAGATCGGTAGCTTCGCTGTTGTCTAAAACAGGTTTATTAAATACCGCCCTTACTTTTTCTCCTTGGCTTACAAAGCTTTGCCCGACCACAATTAAATCCACTGGGTTGGGTAAACCTGATACCCAAACTCCGTTAGATTCTGCCTTTATAAGTTTTGCAGGTGAAAACATTACCTGATGATCTTTAGTGACATGCTTGGCACCTAAAATTCCATTTTCATTAAGGCTAAGTAGGGCTGGAGTGATGAAAATGGCAGGGGTTTGACCGGTGGGGATAAGAATGTCTGCGGTGCTGCCGTCGGATTGGCGTTCACTTGGGTTGTCTATTTCCAATTCCACTGTGAATGTTCGGGATGCATTGCTGGCCTGGCTGGAAACATAGCGAATAATTCCGTCATGCTTTTTATTGTCTATGGTTAGGCCGGTTGCTTTATTACCCGTTTTAATTTGCAGTAAGTCTTTTTCAGCAGCAAAGCCTTTGATGATGAACGGGTTGAAGTCTAATAGGGTAATGATTCCATCGCCGCTTTTAAGGTAGCTGCCCAGCTCCACTTTACGGTTCTCTAAAACACCAGAGAAGGGTGCACGGATTTGAGTGGCTGCAAGTTTTACCTGTAATGATTTTACTTGTGCCAAGGCAGAGGCTAATTGAGATTCACTTTGTGCAAGGCGGGTTTTGTTTTGTAGGCCCTTGTTTACTAAACCTTGATTGGCTTGGTGCTCTAACTCTCTTTGCTCTAGGAGCGCTTTGGCCATGTGTAATTGCTGTGGTTTATCTTGAGGGTCAATTTCGACGATGAGCTGCCCTTTTTTAACAAAGCTGCCTTCACGTTTGTGTATCTTAATCACTTTCCCTGAGATCTCACTGGTAAGAGCCACACTTCTGTTGGGGGCAGTCTCACCATGGATGATCAGTTCTGGTGTAATGACTTCAGAATGAAAGCGCTCCACCTGAACGGCAAAAAAGTCGCTTTGAATTTTTCCCACAACAGCGTTTTTTTCAGGCAGGGCTTCTTTGCCTAGAATACCCGACAGCATCCAAATGCTTAAGAATGCTGTAGCGCCAATGGCAATGTAATGTCCGCGATTTAAATGCATACAAATGTTCCATTTTAAGTAACTAAAAACTATGGGGAGATTATATAAGATACGCCCCCATAGAAAGTAATTGTTTGTCCTATAAATGGAGTAAATCCCTCGGTGGCCGAATATCACCTAAGTAATACATGTGAGCTTAATGATGAACTATTAACATGACTTAATATTTAACCTGTTATTAAGCAAATTTTGCTGTGAATGCCGTACAATGCCGTCATTTTTGACTGATACCGAATAATTGAGGGCATATGGCTGTTGTCATTCTGGATAATGTGAGTCTCCATTACGGAGAGCAGGTGTTATTAGAGAAAGTTAATTTCACTATCAATGAAAAAGACCGCTTGTGCCTAGTGGGGCGAAACGGTGCGGGTAAATCGACCCTAATTAAGTTGCTGCTTAAGCAAAATTTACCCGACGGTGGTGCTATTCGAATTGCTGACGGGATTCGGGTGGCTGAGCTGCCGCAAACTTTACCTGCCGCCGATGAGCGTTTAGTGATGGATGTTGTGTTGAGCGGTAAAGAGCAGGTGGGGCAGTGGCTTCATGACTACCATGAGCTAAGTATGATCGCTCAAACTGATGCGCACATGAAAAAGCTAGAGTCTTTGCAGCATAAAATAGAATCTCAAGATGGGTGGCTGTTGCAGCAAAAAGCCGACGCCATTATTGAGAAGCTTAATCTACCTGCCGAAAAAACCATGGCTGAATTATCGGGAGGCTGGCGTCGTCGAGTGATGCTGGCTCGTGCATTGTTAAGTGAGCCTGATTTATTGCTTTTGGATGAGCCTACTAACCACCTTGATATTCCCGCCATAGAGTGGCTTGAAAAACAGTTGGCTGATTTTCCTGGGGCTGTATTGTTTATTACCCACGACCGTGCATTTATGGAAAGAGTGGCTAAGCAGGTGATCGATTTAGATCGTGGCAGTATTTACCGCTATGACGGCAGTGATTATGAGGGTTTGGTTAACTGGCGTGATAAGAGAATAGAGGATGAGGAAAAAGAAAATGCCTTATTCGATAAGCGCTTAGTGCAAGAAGAGAAATGGATTCGTCAAGGGGTTAAGGCTCGTCGTACGCGCAACGAAGGGCGAGTACGAGCCCTTAAAGCCATGCGTAACGAACGAAATGCTCGAGTGGATCGCCAGGGTAAGGCTGCTTTTTCCATGGATTCGGCGGAGAAATCCGGAAAGCTGGTGCTGGAAACGAAAAAAATCACTTACGGTTTTGAGAGTCAAAAAATCGTTACAGATTTCTCATGTGTTATACAGCGCGGCGATCGAATTGGTTTGCTGGGCGTGAACGGTTGCGGCAAAAGTACCTTGCTGCGCTTGTTTTTAGATCAGTTGCAGCCCCAGTCTGGCAGCATACGCCAGGGCACAAAAATTCAGGTAGCGTATTTTGATCAGTTGCGCGGCGAACTGGATATGGAAAAAAACATTGTTGATAATATTTCAGAGGGTCGTGACTTTATTGAATTGGCTAGCGGTTCCAAACATGTATTAAGTTATTTGGGGGATTTTTTATTCTCGCCAGCCCGTGCACGCACACCGCTAAAAGCACTTTCCGGAGGGGAGCAAAGCCGAGTAATGTTGGCTAAATTATTTAGCAAGCCTTCTAATGTGTTGGTTCTGGATGAGCCCACCAACGACTTGGATGTTGAGACTCTTGAGATGCTAGAAAATAGGCTGATGGAATATCCGGGTACCTTGTTGGTGGTGAGTCACGATCGCTCCTTTTTAGATAATGTAGTGACTTCATTGCTTGAATTTGAAGGTAATGGGGTGATTAGTGAGCATGTGGGCGGTTACAGTGATTGGTATGGTCGTGGCCATAGACTAAAAGATGGTGCGGATATTATTGTTGATGTGCAGCAAGAGAAAGTGGCAGAGGAAAAGGCTGAACCTGGCTCAAAGCCAAATAAAAGTGCCAAAAAGTTAAGTTATAAGCTTCAGCGTGAGCTGGATTCCTTGCCGCTTGAAATTGAAACGCTAGAAGCTGCCTTGTCTGATTTGCAGGCGATAACTGCGTCGGCAGATTTCTATGACCAAGATAGTGAGTTGGTGAGTAAAGCACTGGCGGATGTGGAGAAAGCACAGCTAGAATTGGATGGCAAAGAAGAACGCTGGCTTGAGCTTGAAGCCATGCTAGACGAGAGTTAATTATGATTACGATAGCCGTTATAATTTTCGCGGTCTTGATGGTGGTGGGCAGCGTGGCGTGGGTGCGTCCAAGTAGGCGCGATGTGAAGCTGGCTGAATGGCGCATGCAAGCGCGGCAAGCGGGTTTGCACGTGAAACTGGATGCTTTGCCAGCCGAGCCAAAAGACAGTGGTATACGGGATGATGTAAGTGGGGCCAGCTATTACCTATATCAAGCGTCGGTGCCTAAAACGGATCAACTAAACTGGGCAGTGGTAAAAGCCCAGGGTTGGTTGCAAGAAGGGCTTCCTCAGGAGTGGAGCTGGTATCAGCAAGAGGTGTCGTTAGATGTCGTTGAGTTGAGCAAGTTACTTGAATTGTCTCCATTGCCTATTCTTGCAATAGAGAGAACCCCTAAATACAGTCGTATTGTTTGGGGGGAGACTGGTACAGAGTTTAATGCTCCGCAGTTAAAGCTGTACTTGCAAGAGATACAGGCTATTTCTTAGCTTGTACGCTCCCAGCGTAATGCTTGCTGATGGTTTCTAGGCTTTTATTAATGCGGTCTCCGTAGCTGTTCACAATGAAGGGTACGGTGTTCTCATTGTAGTTGCTGATAGATTTGGCGATGAAGGCCCATTTGGTGTCAATCTGGTCCAGTGTCTTATTTATGCTTGAGCTCTTCTGTGGGGCTTCTTTGAGCTTGTTAAGTAAGGTAGTAAATTTCTCCCCTTGCTTGACCATGCCACCTTCATTGATATCTATGATCATTATCTGTCCTAAGCCCGATGTGGCTCTTGCTGCATATTCAGTGGTGAGGGTGCGAATGATGATGCTCATCTCTCGGCTGTACTCGGTCCAT
>PJEL010004696.1_pt1 | contig 11180 bp, 15 predicted proteins | sample 1853271 | NCBI WGS metagenome assembly PJEL01 (sample SAMN08108733, study PRJNA415343) | Invertebrate metagenome, whole genome shotgun sequencing project. | host: Globobulimina | place: Sweden: Gullmar Fjord | collected 2015-08 | reverse complement strand
TTAGAAAACTGGGGTACTTGTTCTTGGTCAAGACTTAATACAGACTTAGAAATATATTCTACAGATTGGGAAGCTGATGACAGAAAGGAAGAACTTTTAAAAAAAGCTAATTCAAATGCTTGGTGTGTTAAAATAACAGAAAAGAATATATCATTTGTAAAAAAGTTTATAAATGATCCTACATTCTCATTTAGTATAGGAGCACATTATGGAGTAGATGAAAATGGAAAAAAGGATGGATCTTGGACTTCAGCGGCATTTAATCGTAATGTTATTAGTGATGAAGAATTCTTTGAGAATCATTTTAGTTATCTTTATCCTATGCAAACACCAGTAAGATTTAGTGAGAGGATAGAAGAAAAAGGAACTGTAAGTGATTATTATATATATGACCCTACAATTCCAATAAGTATGATAACTCATGGATCTATAAGATTTGCTGAAAATTATGATGCCAGAGTTGTTGGACATTATAAAGAATACTATTTAGTTAGTTATTTAGACCAAAATGGAAAATATGTAACATTAGGATTTAAAGAAGAATCTTTACGTCCTAGAGGAGAACAGATATTTTATAAGAATACTGAAGAAGGAGAAGTAAAAGAAATTGATAATGAAGACGAACTCATCAGAGTAAAAGTTACCTCAAGGGTATATGATTTCGATGATGAAGTAGATTAAATAACTTGGACATATTGTCCTATACATTTTTAAACAACAATAATTAAAATTAAAAGAAGATGAAAAAGAACGCATCAAAGTACGTAGTGTTAGTTGACAAGTTTGACAAAGAAAGTAAAGGCGAAGCAGCTGTTATTGCTGAAATCAATGCTGAAGTTCATGAGAGTGAATTAACTGCTATGATTGCTCATTTAGAAGCAAAAAAGCTTAGAGCTAGTAATGCAATTAAACTTGCTGAGAAAAATCTTGAGAAAACTTATGCTCATCAGACTGACAATACTGAGAATTGGATTGACAATTCTGAAGTAGCTGAGGACAAGTTAGAAGCTGCTAAGAAAAACTTAGCTAAGATTGAGAAATCAATAGCTCGTCATGAGAATTGGGTTACTATATTTCAACCTAAATCAGCTAAGTAATATTAGTTGAAATGAATAAAAAAGGATAACAGATTAAGTTACTGTTATGGGGTTTATTACCCCATCCTTTTTCTAAATATAGCATTTAGCTATATGTATAATAGAAAAAATGCTGAGTCTTTACAAACATAAATATGCCTCAGTGTTTTTGAATTTGATGATTAGGTAAAGTAGTCAACAAACTATATATACTCTCAATCACCTCTTTTTACTGTAATTTTGAAAAAACTTTAAAAAAAGAGGTGATTTTATTTGGAACTATATATATTTTATAGTATATTTGTGAAAGTTAAACTTATTAATAACAGAAATTAATGAAGGTAGATATAAATGAAAACAAGATAGTGATAAGCTATCAGCTTGGTGGTCAATATTTTAAGAATAGAGGAAAATACACTAGTGCTAAGGTTTCTCGAAAAAGAGGAAAAGAAGGAAATTTTGAATTTGTGACAGATGTTAGAAGTAAGACTTTAATAGAACCAGAATATGAGGATGCTTCCATAACTCTTACATTAGGCAAACCTTTCTTAGAGTATTGTTTACCAACTGAAAAACCCAAGAGACCTAATTTAAAAGGCAAAGCTTGGGCGAGATGGATAAAATCCAGAGAAGGCAGATTATGGCAAGATCATAATAAATTAACGGACAAGCAGAAAATAAATTTACATGTTGAAAGATATGTAGAGGATTTAACAGGAGATAGAGGTAATTTAATCTCTTATAACATAATTTAAAAACTAGTACAATGAACTTTACAAAAGAACAAATGCAAGAATTTGACTTGCTGATTGGTAAGATGACAAGAGATAATAAACAACTTACTCTAGCTCATGTTCCAGGTATTAAAGGTGTACATGATATTGTTAATAACATGTCAGTACCTAGCCTAAAAGCTTCTCATGATATCCTTGAAAAGATAAATGCAAGAGAAATTTCTGGAGGTAAATGGAATGTTACACCATATCAAAAAAGAAAAATTGCTCAGAATGAAGAATGGATGTCATTAATTTACATGTCTGTAGTATACAGAGAAGATCTTGAAGCAAAAGCTAAGTTAGCTGCTGAAAGAACTGAATTAAATACTGAAGTTAATGAGCTTGAGGAAGAAAATAAAACTCCTGAAGAAAGAATTGCTGAAAAGAAAGCAAGACTAAAAGAAATCAAAAAGGAGATGAAGAAGTAGAATAAAGTTTGTAACAAAAATGAGTCACTTACAATCACATTATATATTTTAAAGGTGGTTTAAAAAAAATAAGTGACTCTTTTTCACAAGGGGAAATAGCTTAACTGGAAAAGCATAGTTAAAAAGAAAGTAGACGAAATGTTTACTTATAATAACATATATTCTAAAACGTAGGTTTGCAACACCGAAGATGATGGTTCGATCCCATTCTTTCCCCTCTAAACTAACATTAAAGATGAAGATCAAAAATGAAAGACAACAACAACAAAAAGAAAGCTACACAACTTGGAATGCCTCCAGGTACAGCAGCTAATAGATTAAAGAAAAATCTATTATTTAGATTTATTCAAAAACTTGGATTGGATAAGTGCTTTCAATGTAAGGAGATTATAGAAACTGTAGATGAAATGTCTATAGAACATAAGGAACCTTGGTTGGATTCAGATAATCCTAAAGATAAGTTTTTTGACTTAGATAATATTGCATTTAGTCATTTAAAATGTAATATAGGTGCTGCCAGAAGAGATAACGTAAGAAAAGGTAATTTCTCCAATAAAAGAGGAGTAACCTACGATAATGATAAGTCTCAAAAAAGAAAAAATAGATGGAGAGCTGTGTTAAAAATAGGAAATAAATTAGTTAAATCTCCAAGAGTATCAAGCGAAGAAGAAGCTGTAGCAGAGTATGAAAAATTATTAAAACTAAAAAAGAAGTAAGATAATGGAAGTTGAAATGAAAGTAATAAAAGGTGGTCTAAGTAATATGTTAGACACACAAGTTAGTGTAGGTAGAAAAGAATTTGATGTTAAAAATGTTGGATTTGGTACTGGACTAGCTGGTATGTTTATGTCATCATTAGATGGTGCATATATTATTACATTTCCAGATGAACATTCATCTGTAGCATTACCACTTGAGTATGTAACACCAACTCAAGAAGAATTTGAAGCTATTATTCATCAAATGGATACTCACGAGATTGAGTTATTCAATAAGAATACAAATGCTAAAATAATAGTTAGAAAGTCTCAAAGAAATATGGACCAGAATATAGTATGGCAAGTATTTAGAAGAGATAACTTCACATGTAGATATTGTGGTGAAGATAAAATGCCTATGACATATGATCATGTTATGCTATGGGAAGATGATGGAGACACTACTTTAATGAATGGTGTATGTGCTTGTAGAAAATGTAATAAAACTAGAGGTAACTTATCTTATAAAGATTGGCTAGAATCTACATATTACTTAGAAGTAAGTAAAGACTTACCTGATTCAATTAAAGAACAGAATAGAATACTTGGTGTAATCTATACTAAGTTTCCTAAGAAAATATCAGGAAGAAAACGATAACTTAAAAATTGTAAAAAATGACTATAATTAAAAAATGTACTTGTGAACATGAGTTCCAAGATGAAACATATGGTGTAAATAATAGAGTACATAATATTTCAGGCGATGGTAAAACAGCGTGTTGTACAGTATGTAGTCCTTCTTTTAGAAGAGATAAGAATACTCTTACAAGACCTGCAAGAAAAAGAAAAACAATTTAATAAAGATTTAAAGACACTTATAATACCAAAATCTAAGCATAGGTTCGAATCCTATATTGCCCTTAATTGGACGATTAGCTCAGTTGGTAGAGCAACAAAATGACAATTTGTGAAAATAAGAAAAGTGTCTTTCTTATACTGGGGGATAGCTCAATGGTAGAGCGCGTATTGTTTTGAGTATCTATTAGATACTTACAATATAATTCTTTAACAAGTCTATGAAAGGACGAAGTTTCAGGTTCAAATCCTGATCCCCCAGCAAATATGGCGGAATTAAAATAATGGATTAAAAGTAGATATCCTTAATTTACTTACAATACTTATATAAATATAAAACAGAATGTAAATTTGTATAATGTAGGTTCGATTCCTACTTCCGCCACTAAACATTAAATTAATAATAAAACAATGGAAAATTTAGAATTAGAAAAACAAGGTAAACAAGTACTAAAATTAAATGTATTGTTAGCAATAACAGATACACTTAGAATAAAATATAAGAATATGGTAAGTGATTTTACTAAATTCTTTAGTAAGGCACAAGGATCTTTTATGGGTACTCGTAGCACATATGTAGCTCGTGAGGGTGCTGTTGATGATCCGTCTAAGAGAGCATATCAACAAGTTATAACTACTGTTGAAGAGAAGTTTAAGTATTTCATAAAGGAATCAGGTAGCTTCATAAATGCGTTGTTTTCACAAGAGAAAACGAATTCAATGGGAGTAGCTACTGCTGAGTTAAAAGTAGAAGGAAAGTCTTGGGGTATATTTACATCTTTAGAATTACTTAGACTTAAATCTTTAATAGAAGCTAGTGATTTAGGTAATTTAACAGGAATGTTAGAAGGAATACCTGTAAGATCTGACTCTCAAATTTGGAAGGCTACTGAAGCTGAAGAGTATTCAAATAGAGCTGTTTGGGAAACTGAATTAATGTCTGGGATATCTAGAACTACTGAAAAGGAACAGTATATCTTACATGATCCTAATATGGCAGCAGGTAAAGTTGCTAACTATTCTCCTCAAGTTGCAGTAAAAACAAATACTATTGAGATAGGTGACTATACAAACCAACATTTCTCAGGCCAATGGTCACACAGAGAAAGAGCTGGAGTATTGAAAAGACGAAATGACCTTTTAGTAGCTGTAGTTCAAGCATTAAAAGAATGTAATGATTGTGAAGTAGTTGAATCTAATTTAACTGCTGAAAAAATATTTGGATATATTCTATTTGAATAATCCATAAAGATTTGGTTCAAGCTTTATCTTCAACATTAACTTTATAAACTCTGACAGTTTAGCATAAGTGTTGTACCAAGAGATTTAGCTTGAGTTTGATAGGTAACAAAGACCAGATATTAATCTAACAGCAAATGGCAAATGTCGGTTTGAGTCCGATTACGGCCTCTAATTTAAAATACATTATATAAGGCCGTATAGTTTAACTGATTAAAACAGCTATTCAAACAGCATTAACTTTAGGATATCTGAAAGTTAAGTTACAAAAAAAATCTCTCCCCACTTGAAGGATATTGACCTGGGGAGAGATATATATGCGGATGATGCAACGGTAGACATCCTGTGGTCAGAGCATGGGTAGTAAAGGTTCGATTCCTTTTCTGCATACTATAAGTCACTTACAATCACTCAACACAGTGCTGTCTGGTACAGCGCTAGCCTTTTAAGCTAGAGTAACCGGTTCAATTCCGGTCCGTTAAGTGACTTTTTTTCATATATTCTCAATAAGAGAGTACAATACATGCCCCAGATTATATAGAAAGTAAGTGTAGACTTACTTATAATAATATATTCTGATATAGTATCGACTCGTAATCGATCTGGGGCGCAATATTAATAAGATGAGTATGAAAATACTTGGGTAAGTCTACTTGGAAAGTTCATGACAGTACACTGTAGGACATCTTATTAATAATAATAAATGGCGGGTTAGTGAAATTAACAATTTTGAAGTAAGCGTATGGTTACTTACAATATCTTCTAATAAATTTAGGTAAACACATCAGTTTTGGATATTGAAGATTGCTGGTTCGAGCCCAGCACCCGCCACATTTTAATTTAAGGAAAATAATATGGAAAATGAACATGATTTTAAAGTAGGAGATGTAGTAGTCTCCAAAGTTAACTATGAGGATAGACTTGTAGTTAATACTGTATATGATGATAGTGACCTTGTATGGGTTAAAGATAAACATCATGAACAACATCCTTTTCAAGCACCTATGCTGATTCACGAAAGGGATATTCCTAATGATACTACTACTATATTTGAAGAATATGTAGATGATGAGGAAGCAGAAGAAAATGACAGAATTTTAACAGATAAAATATTTGGTAAAGAGATATCAGATAGAGAAATGTTTGAGTTAGGTCAACATTTATATGTAATGTTAAAGACTAATTCACCTGCAAGAATACTTAAAGTTAATGGTAATCTAGAACTTTTTATGACAGAAATAATAGGTAATGAAACTTTCATTATATACAAAGATAAAATAATTAATGTTTTAGAAATCAGTAATATGATTCTCGAAACAATACATTTTTAAGATTTATAAGCTACTTACAATATATTTTAATATAACATGGTTAGCTCATTTGGATAGAGCGTTCGATTCAGGATCAAAAGGTAGTCGGTTCAACTCCGACATTATGTAAAAATATAAGTAGCTTTTTTTCTCACTTAAAAACAATTAAAACAAAGATGGAATTCAAAATGAACAACAGAAGTGAGAATCCTTTTTATGGCCAAAAAGAGCTATTAGCTTTATGGCAACAGGGTTCAGGTAAGAATGTAAGTAAATCAACCTTAATCAATCTTTTAGATGCTGCATGGAAAGCATCTGAAAATGATATTAAGTTTAGACAGGCATTCTTTGTAATAATCCTTTCTTATGGTGAAATCACTAACAGGCATCACAATATCTTGAAAGATATTAAGAAGCTTGATAATGGTGGTGGAGCATGGAGAGATGGATTTGTATGGAGTATGGAGTGGATGAGAAAAAATACTCCAGAGCAATATTATGTATTTTTAGCTAAAGATATCTTTAGACAATTTGTAGGATTACTTTCAATCTTAATCAATAAGGTTAAGACTTTAAAAGGTAAGACAACAGTTCTTGAGACTGTCGATACTATTAAGGAGCATGATATTACAAAATTAGCAAGTTATCTTGCTGAGGTTATTAAGTTAGGTAATCCAGCCGAAAAGAACCTAATTGCTAAGGCTTTGACCAGACCAAGATTTTCTAAGAGACAGAAGACTAATAGAGAAGGTGAAAAGATTGGTTCAAGAGATCTTAAGCCAGAAGTATTGGCTAATATGAAGTCAAGAGAATTACTTTTAAAGGCTATTTCAGACATTTTAGGATGGAAATATGTTCAACATAAGAACAACATTCATTTCACTGATTACTATGCTTGGAAGAAGGAATTTGGTGGTGCTTTAGAGTCTGTATTATTCAGCTCAGGTAGGATTAAAGAGTTTGATCATGATGAATTTCATAAGTGGTTAGAAGGATTACCAGCAGGTGCTAGATACAGAGTTAGAAGAAGATTACTTACTAAAGAGAATGGATTAGTTGGTAAATGGACATCTAAATTTGGAGATATTGATTTAGGAATGTGGTTCTTAGAATGGGAAGCACTTAAAGAATCTAAGCAAGCGGAAGAAAGAGTACTTACTGAGAAAGTAAGACAAGGTACTGCTAGTGAGGATGAGGTAATCAAACTTGCTAAAGTAAAGAAAGAAGCTAAGGTTAATACTGGTGGTTCTGATATTAAAGATGAGATGGAAAAACTATTAGCTGGTACTTCTAATAAAAGAGAAGCTGATACTATGGTTCATTCATTGATGAGTAAGATGGAATTACAAGTTCCTGTCGCAATTATTGCTGATACATCATCTTCAATGGGATTTAGAGATAGAATGATTAAGACCAAACATGGTGATTTCTATCCTTATCAAGCAGCTAGATTGTTAACTACGTTACTGATGTTAAAGAATCCTTCACAGGACTTAGACCAGTTCCTAGTAACATTTGAAAGTAGGGCTACATTCCATCATGGTAAAACAATTGGCTCTGTAAGAGAAAATCAGTTTACTATGCCTAAATCAGTGGAAGTAGATTTGATTGATAGAACAAAACCTTTCTCAGATAACTATGATAATATTAGCAAAGTTATAAATCACTCAGGTGGTACTAATATTGCTGATGTAGCTGTTAAATTCAAAGATTGGGTTGAAGCAGGTGATACAGAGGCTGAAAGATTAGTTAGAAGAGAGACTATCCAACAGTATCCTGTATTCATTATTGTATCTGATGGTGACATGAATTCTAGCTATAGTTCTAAGAGTTCATTTACTCAGTATCAACAAAATATGAGACAATGGACAGGTTGGGAAGGTGTAACTGTTGTATTTGATGTAACTACATCAACAACTAAGAAATCTGATAAATTTGATAGTATTGATAACTTCATTCATTTCTATGGATGGAATGTAGGAAACTTAAATGCATTATTCACAAAGTTACATGACTTGGATATAATTGACATTTATACTCCGTTAGACACTCTGTTAAAGAACAATAGGTATGATATTATCAAGTCAAACGTATTGTAATAAATATATATCTTTGAGAAATGTGAAAGTTTCTCAAAGATTTCTTCCAAAATATTTGGAAATGTGAAATTAATTTTGTTAATTTGTAAAATTAAAAGAGATGATTATAGGTTTAATTACAATATTCCTTTATTTACTAAGCATACTAATGGTTAGTTTAGGTAGTAAACTACTATATGAGTATGATATGTTAGATAGTTGGGAAGCCGAAACAAATCCAGCATGGTTTATACCATTTGTAAATACATGTTATGGAATAGTTATGTTAATAATGGGTGGAGCGTTAGCTTTCGAACATGAGTTTAATTTAGTAAGTAAAGCATCAAACAGTAAATTCTTGAAATGGTTATTTAATAAGGATTTATAAAAAATAAATAGTCTAGTTAGCTAGACTATATATCTAGGTGTATATCAGTTGGTAGATAGCCTGCTTTGGGAGCAGGAAGCCGTTGGTTCGAGTCCAGCCACTTAGACGTTGTACGTAGCTCAATTGGTTTAGAGCACCTGATTGTGGGTCAGGAGGTTGTGGGTTCAATCCCCATCGTACACCCCATAATATTATAGTAGTTTAGTTAGTGGAGTAATTCTCAGCAGAGAAAAGAATAAGCTTACTAACTATTATAATGTTTTACTAAAAATAATAAAATGAAAGATTTTATTTATATTCATTACTATCACAAGAGAGTAATAAATAATCTTTTAGTGGTAGGTTTATTTAGGAGATGGTTTGGATTTAAACTATTCTTCTACATAAATATTAAGCGGATTTAGCATAGTGATTAATGTTCCAGACTTCCACTCTGGGTACGAGAGTTTGATTCTCTCAATCCGCTCTATATTAACTTAATAAGAAAATTATGAGTAAAACTAGTAAGAAACTGACCAAGCAAAAGAATCTCATGAAGAAGAGAGCTATCAAAATGGCTAATAGAGCTAAATATGAAAGCTGGAGAGATGCTGGTGAAAACAGTAAAACTAAGAGACATAGGAAAGGTAGAAGACTTGCCAATACAGTAAGTCATCCTGAAGGTCCTTGTGGAAACATTGGCTGTAAAAAATGTGACTCTTATAGAGTACATATGGCAGCCTAGTATAAACTATTAAAAAAGATTAAATGCTATTTGAAATATTAAACGAAGCAGCTAAAGTAGTAGGAGCTGTAACTGGTACTATTTTAGGAGTATCAGCAGCTATTATAGCTGAAGCATTAGGAATAACAGAGAGTATGGTTAGAGAAGCTAAAAGACAAGGCTGTGAGACATACCAAGATATTAGAGACTTCTACAACATGTAGGAGTCTTATTAAGCTTCTAAAGCATTGCTGGCGATGCACTGGATTTGTACTCCAGCTAATCGGGTTCGATTCCTGATGGAAGCTCCAATGGGCCGCTAACACAACTGGCTAGTGTACTTCCCTTGCACGGAAGAGGTTCTGGATTCGAGTTCCAGGTGGTCCACTAAATAATCTATTCCACTTCCTAGCGGGAGTCTATGACTGAGAGCGGATTGTATTGCGGTAGCTCAGTATATGTAGGATAAGTCAAGAGTAAGCATACATGAGGACTTTATGATAGATTATTTTTTAAACTGAGAGGTAGCTAAGTGGTTTAGCGCCGGCCTGTTAAGTCGTAGTACGTGAGTTCGAATCTCACCCTCTCAGCTACAATAAATGGAGAGTATCCGGCTGGATGAGGAACTAGTTTTGAAAACTAGCGGGTGTTAAAGCTTTGGGGGTTCGAGTCCGTCACTCTCCGCAGTATTAATTAAAAAGAAGAGAAATGTTATTTATTTATTTTATTATTGGAATGATGGTTGCTGAATTCAGTGGAATTAGAAGTAGTATATTGCCGCCTGAATCAAAGTCTTCAAGTAGAGAACAATGGCATTATGTAGGAAGTAAGCTTTTAATAGCTGCTATCTGGCCATATATTGCTTATAAAATCCTTACAGACGAGGATTAAATTAATGTTGGGAGTATTGGGCAATTGGTCGCCTAGCGGACTGTAAATCCGTGGCCTTCGGGTATGTAAGTTCGAGTCTTACTACTCCCACTAACTTAAAAGAGAATTATGGCTAAGAAATTTATTGCAGGTACAGGAGTATCTGAAGAACTTAAACAAGAAGTTCTTGAGGAAACTGTAACATTCTTATCATTTGTAGAGAAGACCACTAAAAGTACTTCTGTATATAATAAGGTAGTAGATCTCAAGGACAAAATTAAAAGAAGATTTAGAGAATATAAACTAAAATAGCGGGATGTCAGAAGTTGGTATCTGGGCAGTCTCATAAGCTGCTGCGTAAGCCTCATGGGTTCGAGTCCCATTCCCGCTACTATGAAAAAAGCAAAAGATATATTAGATGAAGAATTATCTGATTATGATTTAAATATAATTGGAGTAAATTCCCAAACATGGAATAACATCATAGATGCTATTAAACAGGCTCAAAAAGATGCTATAGAAGAAGCTTTTAAAAGAGCTTTAGAATATGTGAGAATTTTATATAAATAATTAAAATGATATGGAAAATAACGAAGGAATAATTTTAAGGCATTTAAAGTATGAAGATCCTAAGTCAATTATTAGAAACTTAAGGGGATTAGCAGAATTACAAAACAGAGAAGTTGTAGTAGGAGCAGATGAAGAATTTTTATGTATATTACCTATGATTAAGAAATCTCCTATATTAGTAGCTCATGC
>PJEL010004694.1_pt1 | contig 11181 bp, 10 predicted proteins | sample 1853271 | NCBI WGS metagenome assembly PJEL01 (sample SAMN08108733, study PRJNA415343) | Invertebrate metagenome, whole genome shotgun sequencing project. | host: Globobulimina | place: Sweden: Gullmar Fjord | collected 2015-08 | reverse complement strand
AAGCACACGGAGTTGATAGGGATTTTATCATTAAAGGCTACCTAGAAATAATCAATGATACCAACCATGTATTTAGTTTAGCAGACGTTAAGAACGCTGATACAGACACCGCTAAGAGGTTTTACAGATTAAAGGAACTTACAAGCAATGCAGACAAGATTAGAGCTATGGAGCAACTAACAAAGATGCTAGGACTAAACGAGCCTGATAGGATAGAACAAGACATTAAAATAGAGATAGTAGAAAAGAAGAGGGATTGAGTCTCCGCCGTGTGTAATGCCCTAACTAACTAATTGATTATCAAGCATGGAAGTAACCCCGATATTCACCAAGAACAGGAACACCAATAAGAAGATTATAATTAATCGAGGTGGTACACGTTCATCTAAAACCTATTCAATTGCACAGATAAGCGCACTATGGTTAATAACTGGTGAATGTGGCAAAGGTAATTATATCAAAGAGGGCGTATGGTCAACAGTACGTAAACATTCAACAACATTAGATAAGACAGTAATACGAGACTTTGACGAGATTCTAATCAATAATGATTGGTTTAAGTTGGTTAAACACAACAAGACTAAGAAGACTTATAAATTCGGTAATCGTACAGTTGAGTTTATGGGTGCAGATGACGAGCAAAAGATTAGAGGTTCTAAACGTGCCATACTATATTGCAATGAAGCCAATGAATTAGAATATAAGAAAGAGTTCTTCCAGTTGCTCATGAGAACCACAGATAAGGTATTCTTAGACTTCAATCCTGATGACGAGGATATTTGGATTAACACCGAATTAGAGCAAAGGAGAACAGTTGAAAAGGGAGACGTTGAAACAATCGTAAGCACATACAAAGACAATACATTCCTACCTCAATCATTGGTAGAGGAGATTGAATACCTACAAGATACCGACCCTGAGTTTTGGAAGATTTACGGACTAGGTGAATATGGTAATATCACAGGGTTAATATTTGACACTCATAAAGTAGAGGCAATACCCGACAATGCTAGATTATTAGGATATGGTTTAGATTTCGGATTCACACTAGACCCAACTGCAGTGGTTGCATTATACCAACACGATAGAGATATTTACTTTGATGAGATAATATACGAGAGAAACTTAACCAATCAAGATATAGCAGACAAACTAAAAGCATTAGGTGTAGGGCGTAATGAGGTTATTTGTGATAGTGCAGAGCCTAAGAGTATTGAGGAACTGCATAGGATGGGTATAAACGCCAAGCCATGTGTAAAAGGTAAAGATAGTATCAAGTTCGGGATAGGTGTCTTAAAGTCGTTTAAAATACATACCACACTATCAAGTCATAATCTAATCAAAGAGGATAAGAAGTATAAATGGATGACTGACAAGAATGGTGATAGCGTTGGTAAGCCTATTGACTTGTTTAACCATGGATGGGATGCAAGGCGTTATATTGGCACAACTAAATTGAAACAACATAAACGAGGCATTTACAATATTAGTTAGTATATTTGTTTAAAAGAAAAGATTATGAAAGATACAATAATTACAAGTAAAGATTTGAAATGGTTATATTCTAAACTTGAAACTACGGAAGAGGTAGAAGAGGTTTCAGAATACATGAGAGCAAATAAATTAGTTATAACCTTAAGAGATTGTCACGATAGTCAATCAGGGTGGAATGGTCAAAATGTAATATTAGAGGGTAAGGATTTATCAGGTAATGGTTATTGTTTTAATGGTAAAGCTTTATTGAACCATGTCAGGCATCATAGGAATCATTTAGAGTTATCTAAGACGGCAGAATATAAAACTTTCTTGGAGCTATCTAAAAAGTATTTTGATACGTGGAGATACTTAAACAACTAATTAACCCTACAACACTAATACAAATTAAATTACATTATTAAGTATGATACCAAAAGATTGGAGCGAAATTAACATAAAGCAGTTTATACAGTTGTACCCAACGTTTGACACTAAGGATATGACCGATATGGAGATTATAGATAATAAGGTTAAACAACTATCTATAATTAAAAACATTGCTTTAGAGGATGCGGAGAACTGCACGGTAGTAGAAGCCAATAAGGTTAAGTTACTTTTAGAGACTCCGATACCTGAGAAGATAGCAAAGACGTTTAGATTAAAAGGTATTGTTTATCAATTCAACACAGATGCCAACGCTTTAAGTGCTGGTGGTTATGTTGGTAGTATGAACGCAATCAAAGACGACCCTATTAAAAATATGCACGTTAGTATGTTTAATCTTGCAAAGCCTGTTAAGTATTCATGGTTAAGAGCTAAATGGATTCCTTACGAGTTTAAGAATGAAGATATAGGAGATAGAATGAAAGACTTTTTAGATATGCCTATTAGTGTGGCTTATCCTATTGCTGTTTTTTTTTTGAATCTCTCAAAGGACTTAATGCCCGTTATGCAGGATTATTTGAAGGAGAGTCTAACGAAGATGGAGAAGAGCCTAGACGGAGTAAAGGAGGATTTGCTAAGTATGGATGGACAATAACAATTAAACACCTAGTGACAGAATTAGGGTTAAAACCAAGTGAGGTTTATGATATGCACGTACACGAGTTCTTATACTGGTGTATGTATTTTAAAGCAGAGAATGAGGAGAGAGAAAGACAGATGCAATTGCAACAAATGAAAAATAGATAGATTATGTGGGATGAAGAATGTATTAGTGACGACAACCAATCAGATTTAAAAGAAAGACGTAGGTTGCACTTAATGAAATTAAAAGCAGGTAGGACTCGCTCAGTAAGAAGGAAAAAGGGAAAACAAAAGAAAACACATAGATAGAGATGGATGTTACAACACAAACGTTAACTGATATGATTGATAAAATACCAATTGGACATGATGTAACTGGATGGGTATTTACCATGAATCCAAAGGATTACCATAAACTTAAAGAACCTAGTATGTTTAATGGTTACGATATTGAGCTTACAGAACTTATTGCTGTAGGCAATGTATATCTAGGTAAATCATTCGAATTGAATCCATGGCAATAGACGATAGCTTATTAACATCCACAGGTCAAGGGGTAAATCCTTTTGAAGCAACATTAGACCAATGGAATAATGAGACTATTGAACGTTTACAAAAGTCATTAGATGAGAAAGCAAGTACAGGAACAAGCCAAGCGTTAAGACAGTCAATAGTACCACAAGCAATTAAGATAACAGACAACGGTCTAAGTGTTGAAATTGTAATGGAAGACTATTACAAGTACATTGACCAAGGAGTGCAAGGGGTAGGCGGTGAAAAGAAAGGAGGCGGCATATTCGAACAGGTTGCCCCGAACTCTCCTTTTAGTTATAAAGAAGGTGCTAAACCAAGTGCAAGACATTTTGAACAATGGGCGCAAGTTAAGGGTTTAAATCCATTTGCAGTTAGAGAGTCAGTATTTAGAAAGGGTATAAGACCTAATCATTTTTATAGTGATGTAATGACTGAGGAATGGATAAATGAGTTATCTAGTAGACTTGAAAAGGTAGGAGCTGGAGCAGTAGAAATATTAATAGTAAATAGTATAGAGAATGGCAATAACGATTAAGACAGATTTAAATGATTATTCACCTGTCTATAATGATATGACGGTATCAGTTGACTCAACCAATAAATTAAACGCCTCATTTAGATACATCTTTGATTTGTATATTACAGGTGTTGCTGGATTCGTTAGATTTAAAGTGGATGGAGAGCCGTCATTAGCTTATGGTATATTTGATTTTCATAGAGCAATTGAAGAACACGTAAAAGCATACATACTAACTTTAGACCCTGCAGGATTTACAGGAGCATTTACTCAGATGTTAGATAGCATTGTAGAGTATCAGATTAAGTATGGTGAGGAATATGATGTTGCAGGAACAGTTACAGAGTTTCCCGACTTATTAATAGGTGGTACTAAATACGCCTATGAAAGTTCACTACCTTATGATGAATTTGTAGATTATGATTTTGATGATATTGATTTAAAAGTTAATGGTCAATGGTTAACCACAAATAAAGATACTAATAAAATAGACTTTGATACGGTAGGTTATAGCGGTGTTATTAGTTCAGATGAAACTATACCCGAATATTTAGAGATAAAGACATACGATAGTGCAGGAGCATTATTAGGAACATGGCAAGCACAGAATATATTACCCGCTACATTCCAAGGTAAGATGTTATTAGTAGCAACGGGTACATTTAGTTTGAATCAGATAACGAGTGGACTAGTTTTAGGGGTACAGCCTATTATTATCCCAACAGTAGCAAGTTATACCCTACAAGTTTTAGATACTTTATTTGCGCCCGTTACAGGATTACTTACATACACTATACAAGAACAATGTAACTATCCATTACAAAGGTTAATGTTTGAGAATAAGTATGGCGCATTTGATGGGTTTACATTTGACTTAGTTAGCAAAACTACAAACAACATACAAAGGAAGAGTTTTAAATATAACCCTAACCGAATAGATGGGGCAGGTAATTTATTATACAATCATGCAGACCGAACTAATGTAGATTACTTAATTAAGTCTAGCAAAGAAATAATACTTAATGCAGACTGGATAACTGAGGAGGAAAGTATTTGGTTACAAGAATTAGTAGAAAGTCCTGAGATATATTTACAAGGAATAACCCCAAAAGGCATACATCAATTGTATTCAGTTAAAGGAGTTAAGACAAATATCTACCCAATTAAGACACAAAAGGTTGATGGGTTGTTCAATATTGATGTAATTATTCCATTATCAAATGAGAACTATAGACAACGAAAATGATAAAAGAACAATTATTTATAGATAATGTTGAGATACCTTTAACGAGTTCTTTAAATCCTTCTTTGAATTTTAGTATCTCAGATATTAGCCAACCTGACAAAAGAAAATCAAACCACAGTAAAACAGTTAAAGTACCAAACAGCAAGATTGCTAATGGTGTCTTTGGTAGTGCGTTTGAAATTAACTTAGTGGATGGAAGTTTTGACACGTCTAAAAAAGTTGATATGCTTTACCTTGCAGGTGGTCAGGTTATATTAGAAGGTTATGCAAGATTAAAATCAATTGAGACTACCGACAATGTAGATATAAACTACAATTTACTTTTAATGGGTGAGGTTGCTAATTTGTTTAGTAAAGTTAAAGGTAAGGATTTAAGAGATATTGATATAAGCGAATATGACCACCCTTTAGATGATGGGGCGGTTACTGATAGTTGGGATACTCAAATACTACAGAACGGAATATTAATACCATTCCAATTAGGTAGAGGTTATGTTTACCCGTTAATTGATTATGGTTATACTAACAATCAAATCAGTTATGATATAGAGGAATTGTCTCCAGCTATTTATGTTAAGGAATATTGGGATAGAATATTTGATGCAGAAGGATTTACATTTACAAGTGTATTCTTAGGATCAACTTTCTTTAAGAGTTTAATTATACCTTCAGACCCGACAATGTATAATCTAACTAATGCGGAAATATCAGCAGAACAATTTGCAGTTAATACCCCTTTGATAGTTGAGACAGGAACAGTTAATACAAATAACCTGCCCTTAGAGACTCAATCATCATCTAAAGTAATCACATTCAGTAATGATGTGGCAGACCCGTCAGGACTCTATAATAACGTTACAGGTGAATATACGTTAGCATCTAATGGTACGTTTAACCTAAATGCAGTAATTGATATAAATACAACGTTCACACCAAATGATTTAGTTTCTCTTACAGTAGCAACAAGTGGAGTGCGTGGATATGTATCTATGATAAAGAACGGTTCTACAATATTAGACCAATTTGATTTTTCAATGAATCCAAGGGTGACAAGTGTAGGGGTTAAATCTACAAGTGCAACACCTACAACACCTGATGGTGATTATTATTATATTGATGGTGGAGGTAATAGAGTAGACAGACCACAATCACCACCTGACAGATACCAATTAAACGCAGTAGGAGTTAATCTTATTGTTGGTGATGTTATTACAATAGAATATACTGCAGGGTTTTACATGGATAATTTTGCCCTTTATTATTTCTCAGGTGGTGGAGGAACTAACGGTAGTGCTTATTTAACTATGGCAGTCGGTTCATTTAGTAATGTATTACTTAATCAATCAGTTGGTCTTAACAATACAGTTGAAGTTAATAAAGCGATTCCTTTTAATTACAAACAGACAGACTTTTTATTAGACATTATTAAGATGTTTAATTTACAAGTACAACCTGATAAGGATATAAGAAATAACTTTATAATTGAACCGCATGATGATTATTATTTAACATCTACGGTTAGAGATTGGAGCGAGAAACACGCAATTAACAAACCATTCACTTTAACACCTACAGGGAAGTTAACTAATTTAAATTACTCATTTGGGTACAAAGAAGATAAAGACGAATACAATCAAAGGTATTTAGACCAATGGCAAGAGACTTACGGATATAGAGAGGTAACAGCGATTAATGATTTCCTTAAAGGAACTTATAAGACTGAATTAACACTTAGTCCTACACCTTTAGTTGGTGAGCCAAATGGAGAGATAGCAATACCAAGAATTATAAAACTAGATTCTAACAACCAAGCATTACCAACTAAATTTAACAGACGTATATTATACTACGGTGGTTTATTAGGTAATCCAAACGGGGGTAATTTACTTACACCATGGCAATTAGACTGGGCAACTAATCCAATTCCAGGAGGGACAAATCAATATACATATCCTTATGCTGGTCATTTTAACCACCCTTACTTAGCAACTTTAGATATTAACTTCGGATTAGCTAAAGAGGTTTATTATGACGATAACGTTGCGCCTATTACAATAACTAATAATAATCTATATAATGTTTACTATCGTAATATGATGGATGGAATACTAGACCCTAACGGTAAAACGTTTGAAGGGATGTTTCATTTAACGCCTAGCGATATTTATACATTTAGTTTTAGAGATTTGTTTTACCACAATAATGCACATTGGCGTTTAATGGAAATTAAAAACTATAATCCTACCTCAGATGAATTAGTTAAATGTGTATTTCAGAAAGCAAGAGACATAATACCGTTTGTTCCTGATGTTGTCCCAGTATTGGGAGGAGATGAACCAATAGGAAAGAGTGGCGTTGTTATAGACGACTCTGAACAGTACCCAGTTAAAAACAAATTACAGTTTAACCAATCAGACGAAAACAACTACAACGATAAGACAACAGTTGTAACAGGTCAAAATAATTACGTAAATAGAACTGCTGAGAATATTGAAATATTAGGTAGTGATAATACGGTAATGTCAAGAACCAAAGATATAAGGCTGGTTAATTCAGATAATAATATTATCAGTTCAGGTGTTGAGGATGTGACATTAATTAATACAGATGGTGTTACAGTTACAGAGTCAAATACTATTTATATTGATGGTATGATTCAATCTAAAGAGGTTCTAACAATATCAGCAGACACAACATTAGACCCAGCGGTTAGATACTACTGGGTTGATACAAGCGCAGGAGATGTTGTAATAACAATACCTACAGGACAAGTAGACGGTCAGTTATGGATTATTAAGAAGATAGATAAAAACAATAAAATAACAATTAACTGTGCTGATTTACTAGACGGTAAAGCTACTCAAATAATTAGAAATTTAAACACCTCTATAGATATAGTTTACGGAGAGGACGAAACAACATATAAAATAAGATAATGAGTAATATAGAAGATGTTAATATACAGTGGCAAGACACAGGTAACATTGATGCTTTTGGTAGAGCAAGAGTTTCGCAAGTTACAACTCAATACGATAGTAAGCAATTACACGATAACTTACCCTTATTTGTTGATGAGGAATTATTAGGAACAGCTACAAGTGTACATGATACAGACGAAGCAAATACAACATTAAGCACATTAGCGATAACTGATTTTGCAATAGCACAAACCAAAGAAAGGTTTAACTATCAATCAGGAAAGAGTCAATTAATATTTATGACTTGTACTAATTTTGAAGTGCAAACAGATGTAGTTAAAAGGATAGGTTATTTCAGTACATTAACATCAACACCTTTTGAAGGGAAGACGGATGGATTGTTTTTTATGAGTGATGGAGAAATAAGTATTAACATTTACAAGACTGGTTCACTTACAGAAAAAACTATACAAAGTGCATGGAATTTAGACACGTTAGACGGAACAGGAGAAAGTGGAATAACAGTTGATTGGTCTAAGAATATTATTTTTATAATAGATTTTGAATGGTTAGGAGTAGGTCGAGTTCGTTGGGGTTGTGTAATAGATGGGTTAATAGTTTATTTTCACGAATCTAACCACGCTAATAACACTACAGGCGTTTATATGAGTTCACCTAATCAACCATTAAGATGGGAGATAAGACAGAATGGAGCAACCGCAGGTACATTTAAATTTGTTTGTGCCTCAGTTAATAGCGAGGGTAGTATAAATGCTTTAGGTAAAATACTTAGCGCAAATGTTGGTAACTCTCATATTAATGCTAATAGTACGTCAAGTAAATATGCTATTATCGGTATTCAATTACAATCAACTAAAGTAGACACACTGGTAGACGTGTTGACATTTAGCGCAATGAGTATTACTAATGATAATTTTTTATGGGAGTTGTGGTGGAATCCATCAGTAGCAGGAACGTTTACTTACAACAATATTACAAGTAGTGCGGTTGCTATTGCAAAGGGAGCGACAGGGGGTAGTAACACGGTGACTGGTGGCTCATTATTAGATAGTGGTTACGGAGCTAGTCAAACAGCAATTAGAAATAGAATCGAAAGCGCACTTAGATTAGGAATGACAATAGGAGGGAGTTTAGATACGGTAGTTTTAAGTGTTCAGCCGTTATCGTCAAACCTAGATATTTTAGGTAGTATAACATGGAGAGAATTAATTTAAAATTATGGCAACAAATATAACTATAACAACAACAACCTGTACTATAGATGTATTATTTAATGACTTAAGTAGTACCCATATGAATGGTGAGATAGGTGGAGATTTTAAACGTTCTGAACTTATAGAAGTTTGGCATGAAACAAACCCAGTCGAACACGTTAGATTAGTGATGCAAACAGGTAAAGAGTGGAGGTTAGCACTAATAGGTGAAGGTGATATATTGCCTATCACATCCGTAAAAGTGGATGGAGGGGCAGTAGTGACACCTGCTACAATATCAGAGCTTAAAACGGAATTAATAAAACTATTTATATAAATGGCACAAGAAGCAACTATAAAGATAAATCTTGAAGAGGGTAACGCAGGGCAAACATTAAAAGACTTAAAGAAAGACGTTGATGCGGTTGATAGTTCCGTAGATGAATTGAATAAAGATCTTGTCCAAGGTCAGAAAGAAGCCACTAAAAGTACAGTATCTCTTAAAACTCAATTAAGGCAACTTAAGGATGAAATGGTATTGTTAGATGATAACAGTCCAGAGTTCCAAAAGATGGCGCAAGAAGCCTCTCAAATGGAGGATAAGATTAAGGATGTTGATGCTAAAGTTAAATTACTTGCTAGTGATACTAAAAGGCTAGATGGATTAGTTGGTGCAGGTACAGCAATCGCAGGAAGTTTTCAAGCGGCTCAGGGTGCAATGGCTTTATTTGGTGCAGATTCTGAGAAGGTACAAAAGGCAATTCAAAACGTTATCGCAGTTCAAGGTATAATGAACGGGGTAACTGCTACGGCTAACGCATTAAATAAAGATGCGGTTGCTGGTATGTTCTTACGTTCGGCTGTTACAAAGGTAGTTACTGCGGCTCAATGGCTAATGAATGTTGCAATGAATGCCAACCCAATAGGATTAATTGTGTTGGGTATCGCAGCATTAATTGCTGGTATTATACTGGCAATTAAATACATTGATGTAATAATAGAATCATTTAAAGAGTGGAGAAAATACCTTTTGCTTTTATTGGGTCCTATAGGTTGGGTTATTCTAGCCTACCAATTAATGCAGGAAGAGGTTGAGACTTTAGAAGAGAAAAGAGCAAGACAAGCCAAAGCGGAAAACGCACGACATAAGCAACAGTTAAAAGATATTGATGAGTTACGCGAGAAAGAAGCCAAAGCACATAAAGACAAATTAACCGCAATTGATTTAGAGATTGACCGATTAGAGGCAGAGGGCAAGAGTTCATTTGCTTTAAAGTTACAAAGGTTAAAAGATATTAGAGACGAGGAACAAGCAATATTAGATAGTAATAATGAGAAGTTACAAAGTTGGATAGAACACTATCAGAACTTAGCACGTATTCAAGGTCAATCAGATGAAGAGTTTAAAGCGAGTTTAAAAGCACAAGGTATTGATTTAGATAGTATGCTTAATCAAGTACTAGATAATCAACTTAAACAGAAGCAAGCAATATTCGCAGCCAACACAGAGATAATTGCATTAGAGAGAGAACACGCAGACAAGTCTAAAAAGGTATCTAAAAAGTCTAGTGATGATAAGGTTAAGAATAAAGAAAAGGAAACAGAGCGACTAAGAAAGGAAGAGGAGAAAGCGTTTAACGCATTTTTAAAGACTAAAGAGAAAACAGAAAAAGAGTTTTTAGATAGTCAATTAGAAGCCGAGCAAAGAGAGATAAACGCCGTAGATGATAAGTACTCTACATTAATAGATAAGGCGATTAATTATGGTGAAGATACAGCGATACTAGAAGAAGCAAGAGAACAAGCGTTATTTGATATTAGGCGTAAGTTTGACGAGCAAGAAAAAGAGGCAAAGCAAAAAATAAAAGACGAGCAAGATGCACAGGACGAAGCAGACAAACAGGCAAGACTAGAACAAGCAGACCAAGTAATAGCAAGCGCACAAGAGGTTGTAGGTATTATAGGAGACCTACAAAGTGTTGCCAACTCAGCAGAACTTAAACGTATAAAAGAAAAACAGTCAGCAGGTGAGAAGTTATCACGTGCTGAAATGAAACGTTTGGTTAATGATGAGAAACAAAAAAGAGCATTAGCAATTGCAGAGATAGCAATACAAACGGCGGTAGGAATTGCCAAGGCAGTAACAGCTGGAGCAGGCTTACCATTCCCTGCAAACATACCCGCAATAATATCGGGAGTCTCAGCAGTTTTAGCAGGTGTAGCAAGTGCAACAAAAGTACTTAACGCACC
>PJEL010004693.1_pt1 | contig 11182 bp, 6 predicted proteins | sample 1853271 | NCBI WGS metagenome assembly PJEL01 (sample SAMN08108733, study PRJNA415343) | Invertebrate metagenome, whole genome shotgun sequencing project. | host: Globobulimina | place: Sweden: Gullmar Fjord | collected 2015-08 | reverse complement strand
TTGCCAGCGTGGTTGAGTACTTCATAGTCACTTAAGCGTAAAAAGTCATCGAGCTTGCTTGCCCAGTCTGCCATTTTCATTAACTTACCATTACGGGCTTGCAGCTCTGCAAATTCTAAATATGAGTTAACTAACCTGTTTAGCGTATCAAGCTCTTGCTCATTTAAATAGTTTTTGCCTGTGACCACTTCTTTCCGAGTTGGTTCTGCACCTGCAAAGCTAGTTAAGCCTAAATGAGGTTTGCCTGCGTCAATACGTTTAAATACGAGTTCTGCTGCGGTATTACCATGTGCCGCCCAGTGCATTTTATTTTGCACTTTCGCAAAAAAATCAACACTAGTTTGTGCTTTGCCATCGTAATCAATGCTGGTGGCGTAAATGTCGCACACTTTACGCCAGAATATTTTCTCTGAAGAGCGTATGTCACGTATACGATTTAACAGTTCGTCAAAGTACTGCATGTTATCTGGATTTTTAAGACGCTCGTCATCCATTACAAAGCCTTTAGTTAGGTACTCTTGTAATGTTCTTGTTGCCCATTGGCGAAATTTAGTACCTTGCTTAGAGCGCACACGGTAACCCACCGCTAATATGGCTTCTAAATTATAATGTGCTACATCACGAGCAACTTCGCGTGTGCCCTCTTTTCGAACTATTCGGAAATTCCTAATGGTTGCATTTTGTTCAAGTTCGCCCTCATTATAAATGTTACTTAAGTGCTCATTTATAGTGGGTACACTCTTTTGATACAACTCAGCAATTAAGCTTTGAGTGAGCCAAAGCGTTTCAGTTTCAAAGCGACATTCAACCTTGGTTTGCCCTTCATCTGTTTCAAATAAAATAAACTGCCCAAGCGGCGGTGTAATGCTGTTAGTCATTAGGCTGCTCCCAGTTCCGTACGTCAATTTTACCTGTTACTGCAGCTGAGATTAGTGCGGTGCGGCGTTCTTTTAGTAATTCGATTTGTCGAGTGGCTTTATCGATCAGTAATCGATACTTCTCTTTCTGGATACAAATATAACCATAGATTTCAGCTTGCTCTGTCAATGGTGGAGAAGCCGCAATAATTTCATTAAGAATGGCGATGTTTATCACTCCCATTGTTCCGCCGCGCGATAGTAATTCAAACTGTTTGAATACCATCTCACTCTTAAGTAACTCCCTTACATAGAAAGCATTTTGGCTATTCTTTAACTTTGCTTTTATTAATCGAGGATTGATAATTCCCTCTTGAGCTTCATTGGGGAAAACCGCAATTTTACCAAAAGTGCCGACACAACTTATAAGCAGGTCACCAGATTCAACTTTGTAGCGCGATAATTGGTCAAAATCTTTCTTAGATATAAAGTAGTCACCTAGTTGAAAGTTATTTGGAATGACTTGCTCTTGTCCATAAACTTTATAGCCAAATGGTTGATACATATCTTTAGTGATACTGGAACCAAAGGGGCCTGCGATAATGCTCTCACACAAAAATTTGAATCTTGCTACATTCCAATGTTCAGGCACTTCCCCCAACCACTCCACACCTGAATCTTTCATTGGGGCTTGTTGATTGAGGCCTTTTGTCACTGCATGGCTGATCACCGCTTGCCGCTTTTCTTTTAGTAGCTTAATCAGTTGCTGCTGTTTTTCAATCAAGGTATCGATTTTGGCGGTTTCGTGATCGAGGAAGTTGGCGATTTGGGTTTGTTCCCCCATAGGCAATGACGGAACTGAAATACTCACCAGATCCGAAGCATTTATTGCGGGATAACTAACGCCAACGGAACGTGCTACGACTTCTTTGATAAAGCCACTAGCACGAAGGCAATATGCGGCATAACCTTTATATAGCTTTATGTTTGGGCGAATAACCGCAAAGCCAGTTGATACAACCATATTCGAAGGTGGATTATTGATTGGAGCAATTGCTTCAAGGTATGTTCTGACGGTAGATACTATAACGTCTCCATCCTGAACTAACCGCCTAGCTCTGGAAGGTGCTTTGTCATATGACATTGTCTCTGTACGAGTAAGCCCTTCAGTTGCAGAAACACTGCCAATATCGACGTAACAAAGCTCAAAGTCTTTGTTTGTATTATCAGGTAAAACATCATCATTAAAACTGCATAAATATTTTAATGGCTTGGATCCCCAATGCTTGGGAACATCTTCCAACCACTCAACACCAGAATCTTTATACTCAGGATAAGCATTATATTTGCCAGCCTTTAACTCACTCATGTGAACCTCCAAATTGAGATTTAAACCAATTAGGCAACAAGTTGTTGCCTAATTGCCCGCGCAAGGTTAAAAGCTCGGCATTCACTTTAACAACGGCTTTTTGCTGGCTTGATGCCACCTTATGTTTAAGCTCAGTTAGCCATTGTTTATATTCTGCTCTTTGCTGTGATTTTAGGTGTTTGTTTTTATGCATTCTCATCATCCTTCAAAGCCCCAAATGGATGCGTTGCCCAATTTTCAGGAAACCCCATATTTCTAACAGGTACTTCTGGGTGCTTAACTATTAATTGAACAAGCTTGTCTGTCCATTGGCTATCGGGGCTTACTTCTTTCATTAGGTGTGCCAGCAACAATAAAACTGAATATAAGCGTTTTGCAGGCTGTATATGGCTATTAGGCAATACTGTGGGTAACTGCCATTCTGCGTCTCTTAGTAGCTTGGGTGCAATAGGTAACTCCCTATTCCATAAGCGAGCATGATGTGCACAACAATTTCTAATAAAGGTAAGTGTGTGTAACCAACTCGCAAACTTATCCTGAGGAACATTAAAGCGCTTAGCTATAGCTTTTCTGTCGGAGTCTTTAACTAACCCTTTATATAAATGAGAAAGCTCACCCAGTGTTAGCTCTTCAATTACTGCCCAACACGGTGGTAAATTAGGCTCGTTATAATGGCTCACATAATATCGGCAATAGTTTTCACGTTGCTTTAGATTGATTAATTCCGCTTTTTTTTGGGGGGTATGTTGCGGCGAATTATTAATTTTTGCAGCTTCTCTAGCCAAAATACCACGCTCTTTATCTTGCTTATCACTTAATGATTTAATTAATCGATTATGATCATAATTGCGATTAAAGTGATTGCGGTCAATGTACCAGTGAGAGCCGCTATAAGGCTCATCGTCTTTTTGATACTTTGGGCCCATAACATTATTAAACATGGAGCGGGTAGCAACTTCAATGCGCTCAACCGCATCCATAATTAACAGCCTAAGCTCTCGGTCAAAAGCATACAAAGCAACCACTTGTTTAAACTCACTGCCTTCATTAAATGGGTGTTCTTCATGGTGTAACTTTTGAAAAGGTCGCATATAGGCTGATAGTCTAAAAAAGCTAATAACCTCTAAATAATGTTTAGCTCGTTCAGGCTCTTTTATACTTAGCCCGCGCTGCTGGAGTAATGCTATTTGCTCATCAAGGCTAATCGAGGGTTTGAAAAACGGGATCACATCAATTCCCTATCGACACTTTTTACTAGATTACATGTATGTTTTAAATAGGAGGAAGTTATTAAGGCGCAGAAAAAAGAAAACCCGCACAATTTCAGCATGAATTTTGATAAATCAAAACCCATAGGCTTGGCGGGTATATTGCGTATTATATTAGTTTTTAATGACGGTAAGGTCAATAAAAATAGTAAATTAATAATAGTTATTTGTTGGGTTTTAACCCACCATAAGGTTAGCTTTAGCTGCAAAGTCACCATATTAGATGACTTCAGATCACAATATTTCATTACGAGTGCACCTCTTGCAACAACTTCATTATGTCACTGCTCACGGCATCAAGCTCTGCATCAATCTCGGTTAAATCACGTGGTGGTTGGTACTCATAAAAGTGGCGGTTAAAGGGAATTTCGTAGCCTACTATGCCTAGCTCGCTGTCTTTATCATCGCACTTGGTGTCGTTAATCCATGCATCGCTTACGTGGGGGGCTACCTCGCGGTTAAAGTAGTTTTCAACCATTTGGGTTGTGCTAATACTTGGCTGAGCTGAGCCATCTAAATAGGCCTTTTTTAACGGAACGTTTTCGTTATCACGCAGGTCGCCATCTTGCTTATAAGTAACAACTTTACCTTGCCACTTTGTCACATTACCTTGATATTCAAACGCACCATACATTGGGTTTGCTTGTTCTTTAAATGGTTTATCAACCACGCATTCTGCATCTGGGTTTTTAAAGGTAATGGCATCAAGTAGTTGTTTTTTCTCTTTGGTTTCTAGCTTAATATCTAACGCTTTAAGCGCTTGTGTATAGGTTATATCAAACTGGTTAAAGTCGTCTGATTGCAAGTGCTTACCACCAGCATCCTCACCTAATTGCGTTTGTAGTTGCTGTGCTTTTTCCATGAGTGATTTTTGGAATAACCAAAGTTTAGGCTCTAATACATCTTTGATTTGCTTTTCTTTCAACTCAGGGAAGTCGGCTTTAATAATAGCTCTGGCTTCAATTTCAACAATGCTTAAATCACCATACTGATCGTCAGTAGTCCACTGTGTGCCAAACTTTTCATATAGTGCCATCATGGCTGCATTATAAGGTTTAGGTGCAAAACGCAGTGATGCAATGGCTTCATCAGTTACTTGAGCTGACAATCTTAATGGGCGCTCTATAGTGATTCGGCGATAACCAAACTCATAGGTGTTAAATATTTTACTGGCAAAGGTTTTTGCTACACCAGCTTTAGGGTTAGTCGCTTGGCGACCTCGGCTACTTTTAGCCTCTGTAGGTTTAATTAAGCCTAGCTCTTCAAGTGTTGTTGTTTCTACTTGTTCAAAGTTACCAAAGCTGCGAGTGATTATTTTAATGTCGTCTTCGCTCATAATATTACGTTTTGAGCCAAGGGATTTACGCATTTTACCGCATAGGCTAACACCATTAATTAGTTGAACCTTATTTTTACGCTCTGGGTTTTGCTGCTGCGCTTTTTTATTCGACAATATCCATACGTAGGTAGCAATACCTGTGTTGTAAAACATATCGGTAGGTAAGGCTATAATTGCCTCAAGTAAGTCAGACTCTAAAATATAACGACGAATTTCACTCTCACCACTGCCTGCACCACCTGTAAATAAAGGTGAGCCATTTAGAATAATACCAATACGTCCTCCATTATCTGAAGCATCGCGCATTTTACTAATTAGGTGCATTAAAAATAATAGCGAACCGTCTGACACTCTTGGTAAGCCTGCGCCAAAGCGACCATCAAAGCCCTTAATTGTATGCTCTTCTTTAATATCACCTTCAATCTTTTTCCAATCTACTCCGAATGGCGGGTTAGATAGCATATAATCAAACTTATCTTCTGCTAGCTGATCATTCGATAAGGTGTTACCGAGTTTAATATTATTTACTTCCTGACCTTTGATAAGCATATCGGCTTTACATATCGCGTAAGATTCAGGATTTAACTCTTGTCCGAAAGCAACCATACGAGCTGCAGGGTTAAGCTTTATAACATAGTCCATGCCTGATGATAAAAAGCCGCCAGTTCCCGCTGTTGGGTCGTAAATGGTACGGATAATCCCTTCTTTAGTTAGAGCCTTATCGTCTTCCATGAAAACTAGCGATGTAGTTAGTTCTACAATATCGCGTGGGGTAAAGTGTTCCCCCGCTGTTTCGTTAGAACTTTCAGCAAAGCGACGTATTAACTCTTCAAACACTAAACCCATATCGTGATTTGATATAGCTTGCGGGCTTAAGTTGGTCGTTGCGAATTTTTTAACTACTTTAAAAAGTAAGTTGGCGTCATCTAATAGCCCTATAAACTCATCAAACTTAAAGTGCTCAAATATTTCGCGGGCATCGGCTGAAAAGCATTGAATATAACGCTCAAGATTGGCTTTAATATCACCCTGCCCCATTTTTCCTAAATCCATAGGCGAGGTATTAAAAAAGGTTAAGCCGTTTGTAGCTCTGACCAACAGCTTTTCTTGTGCACCCTCTGGGAGGTTTAACGTTTTAATGCGCTCAAACTCGGCGACTACTGCATCTTTACTTGGTGCAAGCACGCACTCAAGGCGACGTAATAAAGTAAAAGGTAAAATAACACGGCCATATTGAGACTGTTTAAAGTCACCGCGAAGGAGGTCGGCTACTGACCAGATAAAAGCAGCTGTTTGAGAAAAGTTATTATTAGTCATTTAAATTATCTTTTAAAAGTTTTTTGTCGAACAATTTATATGTTTCAACATTAGGATAAGGGCAGACGAAACGTAATTTATTATCATATTCATCACTATAAAAATAAAAACCAAATATTTCACTGTCACATAACGTCTCATGTATTACCATCAGAGGAAATATTTCTGTTACAGTAACTTTTTCAGTGACGATTAAGTCATTATGGGCTAAGTACAACCTCCCTGAAACCATTGGTTCAGAAGTTTTAAGCTGTGCAGTCTTACTAGGGTTCAGCCCTAAACCTTTTTGAACTTCGACTTCATTTAAGAACCCCTCGCCATCGAATTTTGCTTGTATCGGTGTAATAAGAGTTGTTGTTTCAAAAAACTCTCGAAGCTCAAATTGCATAGATTTAATTAAACGTTGAACATTTTCTTTAACGTCCTTAATAGCGACAGCTGAAGGTAAACCTCTATGTGCTATATCGTTTCTTATATCATTCGCTTCACTAAGCAATTCGATAATCCTGCGACTGCAAACTAAGCTCACAATACCATTGTCTAAATTCTCATTATCAATATATTCACTAAGCCTATTGTGGCCGAAAGCCATTGTTAATCTTTTAAATCCTCTATTGGGGCAATAGAGCTTCTTCTTCGGTGGCTTTTTTGAACCAAAAACAATGGATACTAAGTACAACCCAAGATATTCAAAAAACTTTATGTATGCTTCACTTCTCTCTCGATCATTAAACTTTGATTCTGCAAGTTCCCAAAGTATTGCAAGCGGAGTGGGTAAAATAGATGAGAACTCTTTTTCATACCTATTTGCCACACTTTTATATGGCGATAGCTGCTCTTGAGCAGATTGGAAGTCACTTAGCAGAGAGTTTTTAAGTAAAGAAACACGGGTTAATACGGATTCACACTCATTCCAAAAATCAATTAGTTTTGATTGATTAACTATTGGAGGTATAGTAATTCGCGCATTCAGCCAAGCTGATAAGTTTACGTTTTTTATAGTAGAGGCATAAGCCGGAAAATTTCCATCGAGCCAGTCCTTCCCCTCGTCTAGCTGTATGAATATATTATAAAAGTCAGGAAGTAGTAATTCTTGATAAAAATCAAAACGTATTGGTTTCACTTGTTTACGTTGTTCCGTCAAACCTGAAAATTCAGTCACCTTACCAGTATAACTATCCAATACATACATTCCATCATCACAAGGCAGTACTACTTCTTTTAGACGAACTGTATTACCCTGAAGTGATTTGTCTCTTGAATGATTCTTTTGAAAAAAAGATCTAAAATTTATTCTATAGCCAATAATACCAAGGTCATCATCTTTTATATTAGCTTTCACCCAAGCCTCCTTTGAGTGAGGCTGTATGTGATCTAAAAAATATTTTTCTGCAAGCCTAGAAGAGCTTAACTTAGAATCAAGTGGAACTTCTTCATGATCACGAAGGTCGCCATCTTGCTTATAAGTAACTACTTTTCCTTGCCACTTTGCCACATTACCTTGGTATTCAAATGAACCATACATTGGGTTTGCTGAATCTTTGAATAATTTATCGACCACACATTCTGCCGCTGGATTCTTAAAGGTGATAGCATGGAGCAGTTGTTTTTTCTCTCTGGTGTCGAGATTAATATCTAAGGCTTTAAGCGCTTGTGTATAGGTAATATCAAACTGGTTGAAGTCATCTGATTGCTGCTGCTTACCACCAGCACCGTCACCTAATTGAATTTGTAGTTGCTTCGCTTTTTCCATGAGTGACTTTTGGAATAACCAAAGCTTAGGCTCTAATACATCTTTAATTTGCCTTTCTTTTAGCTCAGGGAAGTCGGCTTTAATAATAGCTCTGGCTTCAATTTCAACGGCGCTCAAATCGCCGTATTGACTTTCACCTGAGTTGTCAGTCCAATGATCACCAAACTTTTCATAAAGCGCCATCATAGTTGCATTGTAAGGCTTAGGTCCAAAACGAAGTGATGCAATGGCGTCATCTGTTACTTGCGCTGACAACCTAAGTGGGCGTTCTATGGTGATACGGCGATAGCCAAAATCACAGGTATTAAATACTTTACTGGAGAGGTTTTTCGATACTTCAGTTTTCGGATTCGCGGCTTGACGACCACTGCTACTTTTAGCCTCTGTTGGTTTAGTGAAGTCTAGCTCTTTAAGTGCTGTTGCTTCTACTTGCTCAAAGTTACTATAACTGCGAGTGATTAGTTTAATGTCGTCTTCGCTCATAATGTTACGTTTAGATCCAAGAGACTTACGCATTTTACTAAACAGGCTTGAGCCATCTATCAACTGTACCTTACCTTTACGCTTAGCCTGTTTCTTATTAGAGAGAATCCAAAGATAAGCGGCGATACCCGTGTTGTAAAACATATCGGTAGGTAAGGCTATAATTGCCTCAAGAAAGTCAGACTCTAAAATATAGCGACGAATCTCACTTTCACCACTGCCTGCGCCGCCCGTAAATAAAGCAGAGCCACTTAGAATAATACCAATACGCCCTCCATTATCTGAAGCATCGCGCATTTTACTAATTAGGTGCATTAAAAATAGTAACGAACCGTCTGATACCCTTGGTAAGCCTGCACCAAAGCGACCGTCAAAACCTTTTAAAGTATGCTCGTCTCTAATGTCGCCTTCAATTTTTTTCCAATCGACCCCAAATGGTGGGTTAGAAAGCATGTAATCAAACTTATCTACTGCTAGCTGATCATTCGATAAGGTATTACCTAGTTTGATACGGCTTACGTCTTGTCCTTTAATAAGCATATCGGCTTTACAAATAGCGTAAGACTCTGGGTTTAGCTCTTGACCAAATGCGCGCATAACCGCACTAGGGTTAAGCTCACGTACGTACTCCATAACTGATGATAAAAAACCGCCAGTACCCGCTGTTGGGTCGTAAATGGTGCGAGTAATCCCTTCTTTGGTTAGGGCGTCGTCATCTTCCATAAATACCAGTGAGGTAGTTAAACGCACTATATCGCGAGGGGTAAAGTGCCCCCCTGCGGTTTCGTTAGAACTTTCAGCAAAGCGGCGTATTAACTCTTCAAACACCAAACCCATATCGTGGTTTGATAAAACTTGTGGGCTTAAGTCGGTCGTCGCGAATTTTTTAACTACTTTAAACAGTAATTTAGCGTCATCTAAAAGCCCTATAAACTCATCAAACTTGAAGTGCTCAAAAATTTCGCGGGTATCGGCTGAAAAGCATTGAATATAACGTTCAAGGTTGGCTTTAATATCACCCTGACCCATTTTGCCTAAATCCATAGGCGAGGTATTAAAAAAGGTTAAGCCGTTTGTGACTGTGATTAACAACTCTTCTTGTGCATCTTCTGGCAGGTTTGATGCTTTCATACGCTCAAGTTCAGCTAATACAGCATCTTTAGTTGGTGCGAGCACACACTCAAGACGACGTAGTAAAATAAAAGGTAAAATAACACGGCCATATTGAGACTGTTTAAAGTCACCTCGAAGCAGATCTGCTACTGACCAGATAAATGCAGCGATTTGAGAAAAGTTATTATTAGTTGTCATTTTAATCTTCCATGAAATAATCGCTATCAAGCGCTTTTACTTCAAATACATGTTTGGTGCTTACGCCTAAATTATGGGTGAGCATGAGTTCGGTTAGTTGTGTTCCATCCACCAGCACTATGCGTTTTTCTATCATGCCTACATATCTGAGCGCATCTTTACTAAAGCTGCTGGTGGTAATGAAAACGCCCTTTTTAGCACGGTGCATATCAAGCGCACCTGCAAAGGCTTGTATATCTGGGCGACCAACTGTTTTATTGGTATAACGTTTGGCTTGCAAGTATATCATTTCAAGACCAAGTTTATCTTCTTTGATTACACCATCAATGCCACCATCTTGGGTGTATTGAGTAGCTTGGCCTGCATCTTTACGCGAACCGCCGTAACCCATAGCAAGCATTAAATCGACCACTAGGTTTTCAAAAAATACGGGGGAGGCTGCTAATATCGCTTTTAGTACTTCGTCACTTAGGTTGGTGTTGAGCGTATCAATTGCAGCTTCTATAAGCTCTTCTGGGGTTTTATCAGCGTTATTACTTACTGTGCTGGTGGTGTTTACTTGTGTGGGCTCGTTTGCGTCTTTAGATCGTGTTTTAAAATCGAGGAAAGCATCGAACTTACTTAAGTATTGGTTATTGATTGGCTCCCCCGACTCTATTGCAGCTAGACCTTTTTGTGTGATTTTGCAAAAAGCTCTTTTAGGCTGCTCTATTAAACCCGCTTGAACTAGGTAAGTTTTAGCCCATCCCAAGCGATGATAGGCATAGGTTTGCTTACCACTGGGTATGCGGAGCTTTAGTTGATCGGCACTAAGCCCAAGCTTTCGGTAAACTTCGGCATCAATATCACGCAGTTTAACTGTTTTACCATTGGCTAAGCATGCAAGTAACGGGGTCATAAAAGATTGGTAATCAGGGAGTGGCATAGTGTTCCTTTACTGGTGAAGTAGCAATAATCCATTATTAAGTAAAAGATATTATATAAAACTGACCCGTTTATCAAAACAAAGGCTACTTTGACTCTTGCATGGTAGTGAAATGGTAAATTTAAAGGCCAAAGGTGATCGAATACGAGGGCGATCACCTTTTAGAATTAATACAAGGCTTGCCACAAAAATCTTAAGCTATTGAATTTAAATGACAAATTAGAATGTCTTTGATTGTTTGGTAGCTTGATCGGTTACTTTCCTTTTTTTATTTTGCCGTGTTAAAGCGACTCTGCAGTGTACCAAGCCCACCAAAATCCTTAAAAGTCGAACGACAAAGTGCCTTTATACCTCATAAAATGTTTATAAATTAGAAGTCTAGATTCGTAACTGTCATCTTTATTAAGCTTTTTGAGAGTTTCTAACTGTACTAAGCACAACGCTTTATATTCAAAGTCAGATAGCTCTTTATCTAAAGGTATACCATGCATTACCTTAGCTCTGCCACCATGCTTAAGAGCATTTATGTTACCTTTTGGCGCACCTGCACCTTTTCTTTT
>PJEL010004692.1_pt1 | contig 11182 bp, 8 predicted proteins | sample 1853271 | NCBI WGS metagenome assembly PJEL01 (sample SAMN08108733, study PRJNA415343) | Invertebrate metagenome, whole genome shotgun sequencing project. | host: Globobulimina | place: Sweden: Gullmar Fjord | collected 2015-08 | reverse complement strand
ATCAAGATCCTCACCATCCATGCCTTCTGCCAGTCGCTGCTCGGGCGCTTTCCGCTGGAAGCCGGGATCGCCCCCAACGCCCGGGTGATGGACGAGCACGAGTCGACCGACCTGCTGGAAACCGCAAGGGTCGAGGTGCTGGCCGAGGCGCTGGACGGCCAGGGCCGGCTGTCCGACGCCATTACCCTGCTCACCGCGCACCTGCAGGAAGAGCGCTTCACCGAAGTCATCGAGAAACTGATCCACGAGCGCGGCCGCTTCACCGAGGTCAGGGATGCGCGCGGTGGTATCGACCGGCTTTGCCTGGACGTCTTCGCCCTGCTCGGCGTCGACCCGGAGGAGACGCCGGAGGCTGCGACCGCCGCCGCCTGCGCCGAGGGCGCCTTCGACCGCGCCGGGCTCAAGTTGGCGGCGGAGGCCTGGAGCAACGGCACGCCGAAGGAAAACAAACAAGCGGGGTCGCTCTTCGAATGGCTCGCGGCCGATGAGGCGACGCGAGCCGAAACCTTCGAAGTCCATTGCCGTCTATTTCTCACCAAGGATGGACCGCCGCGCAAAAACCTTCTGACGAAAAAACCCGCGGCCGCTTTTCCCGCTGCCGTCGATGTGCTGCAGGACGAAGCCGAGCGCCTGGTGCTGGTCTCCGAGCGCCGCAACGCCATTACCGTGGCGCGGGCGACGCGGGCGCTGCTCATGCTGGGCAATGCCATCATCGCCGCTTACCAGCGCCACAAGGAAGCGCGGGTGATGCTCGACTACGACGACCTGATCCACATCTCGGCCCGCCTGCTGGCGCGCCAGGGCGGCGTGTCCTGGGTCCTCTTCAAGCTCGATGGCGGCATCGACCACCTGCTGGTCGACGAGGCGCAGGACACCAGTCCGGAGCAGTGGCGCCTGGTGGAGATGCTGACCGGCGACTTCTTCGCCGGCGCCGGGGCGCACGAAGATCGCAATGAGGCGCCGCGCACGGTCTTTGCCGTCGGCGATCCCAAGCAGTCGATCTATTCCTTCCAGCGCGCCGATCCGGCCGAATTCGAGAGAATGCGCAAGCTGTTCCAGGAGCGCGCCCAGCGCGCCGGGCACCGCTGGCGTCCGGTCTCGCTGGCGGTGTCCTTCCGCTCCAGCGAAGCGGTCCTGCAGACCGTGGATGCGGTCTTCGCCGCCGCGGCGGCGCAGGACGGCGTGCTGTTCGGCGAGCCGGAGATCCGTCATACCGCCAAGCGCCTGGGACAGGCCGGGCTGATCGAGGTCTGGCCGCCGGCGCCGCCGGCCGCGGCGGCGGAAACCGAGTCCTGGGCCTTGCCCTTGCCGGGACACAGCGAAAGCCCGGCGCCACAGCGCCTCGCGCGCCTCGTCGCCCGGCGCATCTGGTACTGGACCCTGAGCGAGGCGGGCGCCGAGGATCCCGACTGTCGGCTCGCCGCGCGCGGCCGGCGCATCCATCCCGGCGACGTGATGATCCTGGTGCGGCGACGCAACAGTTTCATCACCGAACTGGTGCGCGAATTGAAGAAGCTCGGCGTGCCGGTGGCCGGCGTCGACCGCATGCGCCTCACCGAGCAACTCGCGGTGATGGACCTCATGGCGCTGGGCCGCGTGCTGCTGCTGCCCGAAGACGATCTCACCCTGGCTTGCGTGCTGAAGGGCCCGCTGGTCGGCCTGAGCGAGGAGCAACTTTTCGAGCTGGCCTACGACCGCGGCAAAGCCAGCCTCTGGGACCGCCTCGGCGATGCGGCAAAAGATGATCCGGCTTTCGCCGCCGCGCGGCGCTTCCTGGAAGACCTGGCCGCCCGGGCGGACTTCGTCGCGGCCTTCGAGCTGTACTCGAACCTGCTCGGCGCCGGGCGCGGCCGCGAGAAGCTGCTCGGCCGTCTCGGCCCCGACGCGGCCGATCCGCTCGACGAATTTCTCTCCCTCGCCTTGGCCTACGAGCGCGAGAACGTGCCCTCCCTGGAGGGCTTCCTGCACTGGCTCGGCGCCGGTGAACTGGAAATCAAGCGCGACCTGGAACAGGAACACGGCGCGGTGCGCCTGATGACGGTGCACGGCTCCAAGGGCCTGGAGGCGCCGGTGGTGATCCTGCCGGATACGCTGCAGCTGCCGAACCCGGACAGCGGCCTGTTCTGGGTCGAGGACGGCAAAGACAAGCCGCCGCTTTCGGTCTGGCCGGTGAAGACGGAATACGACCTGCCGATCCTGGGGCAGGTAAGGGCGGCGCGTAAGCGCGCCCAGGAGCAGGAGTACCGCCGCCTGCTCTATGTCGCCCTGACCCGCGCCGAGGATCGCATCTACCTCTGCGGCTGGAACACCAAGAAAGCGGCTCAGTCGGGCAACTGGTACGAGCTGGTCGAGGCCGCGCTCGGCCGCCTGGCCGAGGCGGGGCAGGCCGAGGCCGTCGACTTCGATTTCACCGAGGACCTTGGGGCGGAAGGCTGGCGCGGCCCTGGTTGGCGCCTGTCGCGCCCGCAGACGGCGGCGGTGATGCCGGAAGAGACGCGGCGGACGGATGCCGGCGCCGCGGCGCCCCTGCCCGACTGGGCGCGCCGTGCCGCGGCGCCGGAGCCGGCCCCGCCGCAGCCGCTGGCGCCCTCTCGCCCGGCGGAGAGCGAACCGCCGTCGCGCTCGCCCCTCGGGCTCGACTCGGGACATCGTTTCCGCCGCGGCCTGCTCATCCACCGCCTGTTGCAGAACCTGCCCGAGTTGCCGGCGGAACACCGCGCGGGCGCCGGCGAGGCCTTTCTCGCCAGCCCGCTGCACGACCTGCTACCGGCCCAGCAGGAAGAGATTCTGGCCGAGGTACTGTCGGTGCTGGAAGCGCCGGAACTGGCGCCCCTCTTCGGGCCCGGCAGCCGCGCCGAGGTGCCGCTCGCCGGCCTGGTGGAGACCGCGGCCGGGCCCCGGGCGATCGCCGGGCAGATCGACCGTTTGCTGGTGGAAGATGAGATAATTTACCTAGTGGACTACAAGAGTCAGCGCCCCGCGCCGGCGCGTCCGGAGGAGGTGTCGAGCCTCTACCTGAAGCAAATGGCCGCTTACCGGGCGCTGCTGTCGCAGATCTATCCGGGGCGAACGATTCGCAGCTTTCTTTTGTGGACCGATCAACCCCGTCTGATGCAACTCAGCGATGCGTTGTTGAAGGGTCACGCGCCTTGACGCTTCCTAGGGGGGCTCCCTACATTGACTCCAAGACGACAGAGACCTTGGGGCCGGCTTGGCGCCCGGGCAACACTGTTACAGAGGTGAGTTTCTATGAGCACAACAGCTACCAGCGACGGGACGTTCGAGCAGGACGTTCTGCAGGCACCAGGCCCCGTTCTTGTTGATTTCTGGGCCGAATGGTGCGGTCCCTGCAAGATGATCGCTCCGGCGTTGGAAGAGATCTCGGCGGAAATGGGTGGCCGGGTAACGGTCGCCAAGATCAACATCGACGACAACCCGCAGACGCCGCAAAAGTACGGTGTGCGCGGCATTCCCACCCTGATGCTGTTCAAGGACGGACAGGTCGCGGCGACCAAGGTCGGCGCGGTCGGCAAGGGTCAGCTCATGGACTGGGTTGAATCCGTCGTCTGACGTCCTAAATATAAGACTGTTAGAAGGGCGCTTTAGTTTCCAAATACGGTATCCCTTCGAAAAGTAAGGTATCCCCCCAAAGATGCCCCGAAACCCCGCCGGTCCTCCCCGGCGGGGTTTTTCTTTGTTTGCAGGCCTTTAACATGTGGCGGTCAAGGATGCGGCACTTGACAGCGCGGCGGTGAGTGCCGAAGGTCCGCGCTCGCGCCGACGAAAACAAAAAAAATTGAGATCAGGACGGAAAGCCGAGCCGTGGGAAAAATCAAGTACGACTGCCTGAAGTGTCCGGGCTATTGCTGTTCCTACCCGAACATCCATGTGAAGCCCAAAGACGTCATCCGCCTGGCCAAGCATTTCAAGGTGACCAAGAAGGAGGCGCGCAAGCGCTTCACCAAGAAGGGCACCAAGGAAGAGGGTTCCGACAAGCGCCCGCGCATCCTGCGCCACCAGAAGGACGAACACTTCGGCAGCATCTGCAACTTCTTCGATACGGAAAAGCGGCAGTGCACGATCTACCACGCGCGCCCCGGCATCTGCCGCGAGTATCCCGGGCGCAAGCACTGTGGCTACTACGATTTCCTGAGTTTCGAGCGCGATGCCCAGGAAGACTCCGACTACATCGCCATCACCAACAACTACTGAGCCGGGTCACCCCTCACCCAGCTTCGGGTAAGGCGCGGCTTTCGCCGCGCCAACCCTGCTCAACCCTCTCCCGCAAGGGGAGAGGGAAAGAAATTCGAGCTCGCCTCTTAAACCCTCTCCCCTTCGTGGGAGAGGGAGGGACCCGCGCAGCGGGAGGGTGAGGGGGAAGTGCGTGGTGACTAGCCGTTGCCGTCGAGCACCTGTCCGGCGAGATAGAGCGAGCCGCAGATCAGGATGCGGCCGGGCTTGTCGGCGGCCGCGACGATGGCCTTGAGCGCCTGCGCGACGGAGTCTGCCGGTGCGGCATCGATGCCCGCCTGTGTCGCCTGCGCGGCGGCGGCTTCGGCCGAGAGGCTGGCCGCTTCGTCGGGAATGCGCACCGCCTTCAGGCGGTCGGCGAGCGGCGCCAGCGGCGCCAGGAAACCCGCCGCCCCCTTGGTATCCAGCATGCCGTAGATGAGATCGAGCGGGCGGTCCTGCCAGGCCTTCAGGGTCTCGGCCAGGGCGGCCCCGGCGGCCGGATTGTGCCCGCCGTCGAGCCATAGCTCCCAGCCCTTCGGCAGGGCCTCGGCCAACGGCCCTTTGGTCAGCCGATGCAGGCGGCCGGGCCAGCTGGCGCCGGAGACACCGGCGGTGATGGCGCGCGCGTCGAGACTGAAGTCTTCGAGCTGCGTGGCACAGGCCACCGCCAGGGCGGCGTTGGCGATCTGGTGCGCGCCCAGCAGCGCGGGCTTGGGCAGGTCGCGCGCGCCCTTTGCGTCCTCGTAGCGGAACCCCTCCGGTGTCGCCTCGAAGCTCCAGTCGCGGCCGGCGGCAAAGAGCGGCGCGCCGACGACTTGCGCATGCTTTTCCAACACGTCGAGGACGACCGCTTCCTGCGGTCCGACGATGCAGGGCACGCCGGATTTCATGATGCCGGCTTTCTCGGTGGCGATGGCTTCCAGGGTCGTGCCCAGGAACTGCTGGTGGTCGAGGGCGATGGGCGTGATCGCGGTGAGACGCGGCCGGTCGATCATGTTGGTAGCGTCGAGACGTCCGCCCAGCCCGGTCTCCAGCAGCAGGATGTCCGCGGGGTCCTCGGCGAAGGCCAGGAAGGCGGCGGCGGTGGTCACTTCGAAGAAGGTGATCGGCTGCGGTCCGTTCACCGTCTCGCAGCGTTCCAGCAGCGCGATCAATGCGGCCTCGTCGATCAGCCCGGAAGTCAGGCGGATGCGCTCGTGGAAGCGCACCAGGTGCGGCGAGGTGTAGACCTGTACGCGGCGGTCCGCCGCCTCCAGCATGGCGCGCAGGAAGGCGAGCAGCGAGCCCTTGCCGTTGGTGCCGGCCACGTGGACCACCGGGGCCAGGCGGGCTTCGGGGTGATCGAGGCGCGCCAGCAGCCGCTCGACCCGGCCGAGCGACAGATCGATCACCTTGGGATGAAGGCGGGTCAGGCGGTCGAGGACCGCGTCGCTGGATTTACCCTGGCCGCCGGCGGCAGGATCCGGCGCCTCAGCTGCGGGGGGCATCGCCCTCCTCGGCCTCGATCGCTTCGGTGGGGGCTTTGGTTTTCGGCGGCGGCGGGATATCGACCGCTTCCGGGGCGGCAGCCTCGGCTTCGGGCTTCGGCGCGGCGCCTTTGGATCGGCCGGCTTCGACCGGGGTCAGCGGCACGACCTCTCCCATCGGCACCTTGTCGCGCAGCAGGGCCATGATCCGCACCAGGGTGTCGCGCAGTTCGCCGCGCGGCACCACCATGTCGATCATGCCGTGATCGAGCAGGTACTCGGCGCTCTGAAAGCCCTCGGGCAGGGATTCGCGGATGGTTTCCTGAATCACCCGTTGGCCGGCGAAACCGATGGTGGCGCCGGGTTCGGAAAGGGCGATGTCGCCCAGCATGGCGAAGGAGGCCGTGACGCCGCCGGTGGTCGGGTCGGTCAGCACCACGATGTAGGGCTGGCCGGCTTCCTTGACGATATCCACCGCCGCGATCGAGCGCGGCATCTGCATGAGGGAGAGAATGCCTTCCTGCATGCGCGCGCCGCCGGAGGCGGGCAGCACGATGAGAGGGGATTCCTGCAGCACTGCCAGGCGCGCGGCGACCAGCAGCCCGTCGCCGACGGCAATGCCCATGGAGCCGCCCATGAAGGCGAAGTTGAACACCGCGATCACGGTCGGTTTGCCGCCCATGGTGCCGTGCGCCACGACGATGGCTTCGTCGGGTCCGTTCTTGGCCTGGGCTTCGCGCAGCCGGTCGGTGTAGCGCTTGCGGTCGCGGAATTTCAGCGGATCGAGCGGGGCTTCGGGCAATTCGACGACGTTGAAGTCGGCGTCGTCGAACAGCATCTCCAGGCGGCGGCGCGCCGGGATGCGCATGTGATAGCCGCAGTGCGGACAGACGCGCAGGTTGGTTTCCAGCTCGCGGTGGAAGATCATCTGGCCGCAGCTGGAGCATTTTTCCCAGAGATTGTCGGGAGCATCCGGCTTTTGCACCAGGGCACGGATCTTCGGCCTGACGTAGTTGGTGATCCAGTTCATCGGCGGGCTTCTCCCGTGATTACGTGGCGCGCGAAATTACGCGGCGCGATTGCCGCGCACGCCGCTGGCGAGGGATTCTACCAGGGCAAGTACCTTGGCGACCAGACCGGGTTTGGCCTTGCCGTTTTCGTCCAGTTCCGCCTTCACCACGTCGACGATGGCCGAGCCGACCACCGCGCCGTCGGCGACGCCGGAAATCGCGGCGGCCTGCTCCGGCGTGCGAATGCCGAAGCCGACGGCGACCGGCAGCTTGGTGTGGCGGCGCAGGCGGGCGACGGCTTCGCGCACATGGTCGGTCGGCACCGAGGCGGTGCCGGTGATCCCCATGATCGAGACGTAGTAGACGAAGCCGCTGGTGTTGTTCAGCACCACCGGCAGGCGCTTGTCATCGGTGGTCGGGGTCGCCAGGCGGATCCAGTGGATGCCGGCCTCCAATGCCGGCAGGCAGAGCTCGACGTCCTCTTCCGGCGGCAGGTCGACGATGATCAACCCGTCGACGCCGGCCGCCTTGGCATCCGCGACGAAGCGGTCGACGCCATAGCTGTAGATCGGATTGTAGTAGCCCATCAGGATGATCGGCGTGTCGCTGTCGTCCTGGCGGAAGGCGCGCACCATGCCCAGGGTCTTGACCAGGGTCATGCCGGCCTTCAGCGCGCGCAGGCTGGAGGCCTGGATCGGCGGGCCCTCGGCCATGGGATCGGAGAAGGGCATGCCCATCTCGATCAGGTCGGCGCCGGCGCCGGGCAGGCCCTTGATCAGTTCCAGAGAGGTCTCCGGATCGGGGTCGCCGGCGGTGACGAAGGTGACCAGGGCGCCGCGGCCCTCGGCCTTCAAAGCGGCGAAACGCGCTTCGATGCGGCTGGCTCCACTCACAGCTCTACTCCCAAGGCGGCGGCGACGGTGAAGACGTCCTTGTCGCCGCGCCCGCACATGTTCATGACCAGCAACTCGTCGCGCCCCATCTGCGGCGCCAGCTTGCACACGTGGGCAATGGCGTGGGACGGCTCCAGCGCCGGGATGATGCCCTCGATGCGCGAGCAGAGCTGGAAGGCCGCCAGCGCCTCCTTGTCGGTCGCCGAGACGTATTCGGCGCGGCCGATGTCGTGCAGCCAGGAATGCTCCGGCCCGATGCCGGGGTAGTCGAGGCCGGCGGAAATCGAATGGGCGTCGAGTATCTGGCCGTCGTCGTCCTGCAGCAGGTAGGTGCGGTTGCCATGCAGCACACCGGGCCGTCCACCGGTCAGCGAGGCGGCATGTTCGCCGCTGGAGATGCCGTGCCCCGCCGCCTCGACACCGACGATGCGCACTTCCTTGTCGTCGAGGAAGGGGTGGAACAGGCCGATGGCGTTGGAGCCGCCGCCGATGCAGGCCACCAGGGCGTCGGGCAGGCGGCCTTCGGCCTCCATGATCTGCTCGCGGGTCTCGCGGCCGATGATCGACTGGAAGTCGCGCACCATGGCCGGATAGGGATGCGGGCCGGCTGCCGTGCCGATGATGTAGAAGGTGTTCTCGACGTTGGCGACCCAGTCGCGCAGGGCGTCGTTCATGGCGTCCTTCAGGGTGCCGGTGCCGCTGGTCACCGGCCTGACTTCGGCGCCCAGCAGCTTCATGCGGAACACGTTGGGGGCCTGGCGCTCGATATCGGTGGCGCCCATGTAGACCACGCAGGGCAGGTCGAACAGCGCGCAGAAGGTCGCGGTGGCGACGCCGTGCTGCCCGGCCCCGGTCTCGGCGATGATGCGGGTCTTGCCCATGCGCCGCGCCAGCAGGATCTGCCCCAGCACGTTATTGGCCTTGTGGGACCCCGTGTGGTTCAGCTCGTCGCGCTTGAAGTAGATCTTGGCGCCCTTATCGGCGGGCGCGTCCTTGCGCAGCTCCGCGGTCAGGCGCTCGGCGAAATACAGCGGGCTCGGCCGGCCGACGTAGTGCTTGGCGTAGTAGTCGTAGTCGGCCTGGAAAGTCGGGTCCTTGCGCGAGGCGTTGTAGGCCTGCTCGACATCCAGGATCAGCGGCATCAGCGTCTCGGCGACGAAGCGGCCGCCGAAAATACCGAAGTGACCGGCCTCGTCCGGGCCGGTGCGGAAAGTGTTCAGCGTACCCATGGGGGACGTCTTTTCCTTGTTCGCGTTTTATGGCTTGTTGATGGCGGACTTTGCCCGATTAGCGACCCAATCGCAATGCCGGGCCGCTCTGCCCGCCGCGCCCGGAATCCGGCCTTTCCGGCCGGGCTAGAGGTCGCGGGCGGCCGCCAGAAAAGTCCTGATTTTCTGCGGGTTCTTGACGCCGGGCGCGTCCTCGACCCCGGAGGAGATGTCGACCGCCGGGGCGCCGGTGACCGCCACCGCCCGGGCCAGGTTGTCCGCCGTCAGGCCGCCGGCCAGCATCCAGGGCAGCGGCCAGGTGGTTCCGCTCAGCAGGGTCCAGTCGAAGGCCAGGGCGTTGCCGCCGGGCAGCGCCTCGGTCATCGCCGGCGGCGGCTTGGCGTCGAACAGCAGGCGGTCGGCGACGGGCAGAAAGGGTTCCACGGCCTCCAGGTCGCCTTGCCGGCGCAGCTTCACCACCTTCATCACCGGCAGGCCGAAGCGCGCCTTGATCTCGGCGACCCGCTCGGGGCTTTCGCTCCCGTGCAGTTGCAGCAGGTCGAGCGGCACGTCCTTCAGGATCGCTTCGATGGTCGGATCCTCGGCGTCGACCAGCAGGCCGGTCTTGACCACGCCCTCGGGTACCAGCGCCGCCAGCGGCGCGGCCTCGGCCGGCGTCACGGCGCGCGGGCTCGGCGGATAGAACACCAGCCCGACGAAGGCGGCCCCGCCTTCGACGGCGGCGGTCATCGCCTCGGCCGTGGAAATGCCGCAGATTTTTACCTCGATGCTCATGGCGCGGGATTAGGGCGCTTGGCGCCGCTCAAGTCAACCGGATCAGTCGAAAAGCTCCAGGACCTCGCGCTGCGGGCCGCGCCAGCCAGTCAGCGCGCGGTAGACGATGGCCAGGTACTGCGCCAGCACCGCGGCGCCGACGGTGAGGCCGAGGCTGCTGATGACCTCCAGCGGGCTCGGCAGCCACCAGTAGAGCCACAGCGAGAGAGGCGGCAGGTCCAGCAGGAAGAACAGCGACGAGGTGCCGAGCTCGTAGGCCACGGCCGCGACCACGCAGGCGAGCAGGATGACGATGGCGATGAGGCAGAGACCGCCGAAAATACCCAAACTGCGCCCCGCCGAGAGGCGCCAGGCGTCCGCTGGTGAAACGGCACGCCCGACGGCGATGGCCGGGGTTGCCAGCAGCAGCCGAGCAGAGAGGTAGAGGCCGAGAGCGATATAGCAGAAACCAAAGGTGAGCGTGGGCTCCAAGACCAGGTCGCCGGCAGCGTACAACGCGTCGAATACGGCGCCCATCAACAACGGCACTGCCAGCATCCACACGAGGCACAGCAGGCTGTAGATCATGGTACCGAAGGCATTCCGCCTCCAGGGGGCGGCAGTGAGAAAACGCGGCGGCGTTTCCAGCAAGGTACAACACAGCCAGCCGTGGCCCAGCGCACCCAGGGGCACCGCCAGGATGGCCAGGGCAAAGGGCGACAGTATGAGGTCGTCCCACTGCATCATCGAGTAGGCGGAGAGGGTCGCCAGGGTCAGCAGCCAGGGCAGCGCGGCGATCTTCGCCAGGGCGCGCGGCGCGCCGAGCACGTTGCGCAAGGCCCGGACAGCGCAGGCCGCCGACCGCAGCTCGTCCGTCGCTGCCGTACCGTGGTTACCCGCGTTGCTCACTCGAACCTCGCCAGAATGCGCTTGTCCGGCGGCGGGACCCAGCCGGTGCAGGTGCGAAAGGCGACGGCGATGAGGGTGAGATAACCGGCCTGCAGGATCCAGAAGGCGCAGTTCCAGGCCGCCAGGACGGCGAGCGAGGCCGCGAAGTGGTCGGCGCCCAGCGGGATGCTTTCGAGCAGGTGGTTGAAGAGGCGCCAGGGCAGGACGACGGCCACCCCGACGATGAAGAAGAGGCGCAGGCTCTGGCCGCGGCTGTGCCGCCAGGCGAGGGTGAGGCTGTAGCTCTCGTCGGCGGCGACGGCGACGTAGACGAAGGCGAAGCGCAGCTCCAGATAGATGCTGCCCAGGTAGACTGCCCAGAAGGCGAGGCTGCCGAAGGGATCCGCCGCTGGGTCGCCTCCAACGAGATCGGAATACAACAGCAGCGGCAGGTCGATGACGATGAGCAGCAGGGAGTAACCCAGGAAGCGCAGATGGCGGCGCCCGAGCTCGGGAAAGAAGGCGACCTTCGCGCCGGTCTCGAGCAGCAGGATCCGGCGCAGCCAGGTGACGCCCAGCAGCGTCCAGGGCAACTCGGTGAGGATCTCGAACAGCGGGCCGGAATAAGGCGCGCTGATCAGGGGGGCGGCAATCCACAGGCCTATCGACAGTGCTATCGGGATGACCGCGAGCTTTGCGAAGACCGGGAA
>PJEL010004691.1_pt1 | contig 11182 bp, 8 predicted proteins | sample 1853271 | NCBI WGS metagenome assembly PJEL01 (sample SAMN08108733, study PRJNA415343) | Invertebrate metagenome, whole genome shotgun sequencing project. | host: Globobulimina | place: Sweden: Gullmar Fjord | collected 2015-08 | reverse complement strand
GCCAATCAGCGGCTCAAGGAACTGGACCGTTTGAAAGATGAATTTGTTTCCACTGTGAGCCATGAACTGCGAACACCATTGACATCGGTACGGGCCTTTTCCGAGATACTGCATGACAATTCTGATATGGAAGAGGCAGAACGCCAGAAGTACCTGGATATCATGGTCAAGGAAACCGAACGGTTGACCAGGCTCATCAACCAGGTCCTTGATCTTGCCAAGATCGAGTCCGGCCGGGCTGACTGGTTTATGGAAAATCTGAACCTGACCGAGGTGATCAAAGAGGCCCTTGCCGCAACCAGCCAGCTGTTCCATGAAAAATCTATCACCCTGGTTGAAATGGTACCAAGTTGGCCCACCTATGTATTTGCCGACCGGGACCGGATTATCCAGGTGATGATCAACCTTTTATCCAATGCCGCCAAATTCTGCAAACCCGAAGAAGGCAAGGTGGTTGTGCGCCTTTATTTTAAGGAAAAAGAAATCCGGATCGATGTTGCGGACAACGGGCCCGGCATCCAACCCGAGGAACAGAAAAAAATATTTGGAAAATTCCAGCAGATTATCGATCTCAGAAACGGCAAACCAAAGGGCACCGGCCTGGGGCTGGCTATCTCCAGGCGGATTATTGAATATCACAATGGGAGGATCTGGGTGGAAAGCACACCCGGAGAAGGGGCGAAGTTCATCTTCACCCTGCCGGATTAAAACCAATTACGGCCGCGCCACCTTCAGCAGGTCCCTGACCGTCTTCACACCGCTGCCCGGCAGGAAGGGGACAAACCGTTGAAAAAGCTGGGCGGTCATATAGGCATCGCTGAAGGCATTATGGGCCTTGCCTGTTTCAACTCCATATTTCTTTGCCAGGGAAAACAGGTCTGACTTGGTGGTCCTGCCCTTGAAGTGCCTGGCAAACCGTGATTCATTTTCATACAGCCAGTCATGGAGTGTTGAGGTATCCATGGCGCCATTCTGCAGTTTGATGCCAAACCTTTCCTGCAGGGGCCGGTTGACAAAATTGAGATCAATATGGATAAAGTGGCCGATTAAAATAGCCTCCCCGATAAATTCGACAAAATCTCTAATAACGTCAATATAATCTTCAGCGCAATCCAGTTCCGTGTGGGTCAGTTCATGCACCACGACGCTCTGGCTCTTCAGTTCACATTCGGGCTTTATAAGCCTGTACAGTGTTTTGGCCGGCAGTATTGCAGCCCCCTTGAGCTTAACCGCCCCTATTGAGATGATGGAATCCTGCTTGAAGTCAAGCCCTGTCAATTCGGTATCAAAGGCAACAAATTCAGCTTGTTCGATAAGCTTATCAGGGTCAAACCTGTTTTTAAATCCCTGCTGTTTATGCAGCCAGTCAGGGAGATCCTTGACTGAAGGACCAAATAATTTGTTTAGCAAAAAAGTCATGGCAGGATTTTGCCGCTCCAGTAATCACCCTCAATTTCACTGTAGAGTTTTGTAATTAACTGAAACGATTCCTTGAGGGTCTTTTGTTCAAAAGTGGTGAGTGTATCGGGATTGACAAAATTATCCGGCACCCCGCCTTCCTCAGCCTGGCGCAACTGGTTATGGATAAGCAGGGTAAGCAGATAGCCGAACGCCTGTTCCATGTCACCGGCAAACTTGAACCGGTGCCGGCCGGCCAGTTCATGAAGTCGCTCCATGGTCGACAGGAAGGTGGAACCTTTTTCCAGGGCAGATATCCGGGCACAATCGGCCAGCGGCTTGATGCCCTTTTCAAAAAGATTGAGTTCATTCTTGTTTTCGCCGCTTTTTTCCACCACTAAATTCTTAAAAAAACCCAGGGGAGGCAAAACCTGCATAGTATCTGCCGCCAGGGACTCCAGGATCGGCCGATAGGAGGCGGCACGCTCCTGCAGAAAATGCAGCAGATCGGTTACCCGGTCGGCGCTGCCCCGCACCGGCCGCATGTCGAAATAGCCCATATTCATGGCAGTGCCGGCCCTGGTCCCCCACTTTTCCAACTGCTCTTTCCAGGCGGTGCAGCTCTTAATATGCTCTCCGTTGACGCATTGCCCCGTACTGCTGAGATTACAGTCAAACAGTGAACTGTTCAGGGTTTCCGCCAGCCTTTTGAAATAAACTTCGGCTATTGTTTGCAGTTGCGGGTCACTGACATCCTGGTGAATAATCCCCATATCAAGCTGAAAGGACAGGGTAACCTCACGTCTGCCGGCGACGCCAAAGAAAAACAGGGTAAAATCCACCGGTGCAGGTCCATGCTCCTTTTCAAAAATATCGACCATGGAATTGGTGATCTTTTCCGTTAACTCAGTGATCAATCCTGTAATGTTGGGAGCCTTTGCACCATACCGCAGCAGGGAAGATACCGCCTTGTAGAACTTCGGTGCCGTATCCTGCAGTTCATCAGGGGATTGGATCTGCCCTATCTCCTTGACCAGAATTGTGGGCGATGAGCCCTGTAGCAGCATGAAGTCATGGTTGGTCACCATGCCGACCAAATCGCCCTTTTCCAGGACCACTATATGGTGGATATTGTGGTGGATCATGCGGATCAGGGCCTCAAAGCAGTTGTCGTCCGCCTCAATGGTGACCAGGGAGGGACTCATGATCGATTCAAGGGGCGAGGAAACGTCCTTTGCTCTGGCCACCACCTTCTCCCTGAAATCACGATCCGTAACCATGCCCACCGGCTTGCCCTGCCCATCAACCACCACCAGCGAACCTATTTTATGAACCGCCATTTCAGCAGCAGCCTGCTGGATAGTAATATCCCTTGGCACAGTCTTGGGGACGCTTCTTATAACATCTTTCACCGGCGTCGCAAAAAGCAGCTGTTCGCTATCGGTAACGCCGGAATATCTCTTTCTGGTTTCCTCGTAGGTTTTGTCGATCAAATTGACAAAGAACGATTTGAGAAAATGTTCGTTTGCCGATGGGTTTTCTCTCAGTATAGTCAGGATCTTATCCCGCGAAACACGATAACAGATGGTATCTTCGATGGCATCGATATTGGTCCGGGAGCGGTCGCCGCTGACCAGTGACAGCAAGCCGAAATGCTCTCCTTCGCCGCGGTAATCAATAACTGTTTCATCGTCCTCGCCGGAAGTCATAAATACCTTGACGCCGCCTTTCTTGATGATCCCCAGAAATTCACTGGGTGGGCCGCCTTGCGTGAGGATATGTTCGCCCTTGGGATAATATTCCATGGTAATGTCATCCACCATATCTTCAAGGATCTCTTTGGAAAGCTGATTGAACGGTACAATATTCTCAAAAAACTCTATTATCTCGTCCCTAAGCATGAATACGATTCCCGGTTTTTTTGTTATCCTGAATCCGTCAGGTGTCGGATGTATCCCAGGGTCCAGGGTTATGGGTATCTGCTGCCCTGCAAGCCAGTAGTTCTACCTAAATTTTGCGAATATGATGCCATCTATACTCTTTAAGAGCAAGTTATAACTTTTTTCCAAAAATCCTGAATCCGTGACGGAAAATTGCTCAAAACTGGTTGAGCACCGTATTTTTAAGTAATACTGGAGAGACGGCGCCAAGTTTTGTATTCATCTTGCAGCGTCAAAAAGAACCGCCTTTATGCCCCCTTGCAGGGTGCTTTGGGGCCGCCGATTGCACCCCATTTTCGGCGTCATCGTCTGCCCGGCATGGGAAACCATAGCCGAACCGACTCTTCCTCGGAGTCTCTCTTCGGTCGCTTACCTGAATCTGGGATACATCCGACGGCTCACGGATTCAGGAAAAGGTGAAAGCCCTGACTTAGAAATATAGCTGCTTACAGCCTCCCTCGCCTTTTTCAGCTTAATTATTTGCCCTGTGGATCAAAATACTCTTGTCAAAGAAAAACCAAAAAGTATACTGCTAGGTTATGCTTATTTTCGAGTGATACCTTGCTGTGTTTTTTACCGGTTCACTACACCCTACACCGGTATCAGTCAGGTTATCCGCCAATGAGAAACGAATGGTACGTGCAATGGAAAACAACACTGAACTTTTAACCCCGCAACGCTGTTGCCTGGTAATTGTTGACCCGCAGGAACGGCTTATGGCCACTATCTATGAGGCGGACAGGGTCATCCGCAACATAGTCCTGCTGATCCACTGTGCCAAAACATTGGCAATCCCGATTCTGGCCACCACTCAGTATAAAAAGGGTCTTGGCCCCTTTGTGCCGGAGCTTGATGAACTGCTGACCGAGGTGGCGTGCGCCGATAAGGTTGAATTCAATGGTCTGGCCAATGAATCGGTGAATACCATGTTCAACAGTCTGCCGAAAAGTGTCGATACCCTGCTGCTGGCCGGTGCCGAGGCCCATATCTGTATCTTTCAGACAGCCATGGGGGCCCAGCAGGCCGGGTACAAGCCCTGGATCGCAGCCGATGCGGTTTCTTCACGCGACAAGCGCAATGCCGATCTGGCGCTCAACCGTATGCAGAGCCTGGGCATGGCTGTCGGACCTACGGAAATGGCCGTTTACGAACTGCTCCATAAGGCCGGCAACCCTCCATTCAAGGCCATGCTGCCCCACCTGAAATAACAAGCGATTCATATTCATAATTAATAACAAGTACAACAAGTTGGAAATTGATATGACTGGCAACGAAATTCGCGAAAAATTTCTCAAGTTTTTTGAAAAAAACAATCATTCGATAATCGGAGACTCCTCTCTTGTGCCGCAGGATGATCCTACCCTGCTCTTCACCAATGCAGGAATGGTGCAGTTTAAAAGGGTCTTCATGGGCGAAGAAAAAAGAGATTACTCTCGGGCCGCCACCAGCCAGCGCTGTGTCCGGGCCGGCGGCAAACACAATGACCTTGAAAACGTCGGATATACGGCCCGCCATCACACCTTTTTTGAGATGCTCGGCAATTTTTCCTTTGGCGATTATTTCAAGGAAGAGGCCATCCAGATGGCGTGGGAGTTTCTGACCGTTGACCTCGCTCTACCCAAAGAGAAAATGTGGATTTCCGTTTTTGAGGATGATGATGAGGCATTTTCCCTGTGGGAAAAGATCGAGGACCTGCCAAAGGGACGGATTGTCCGGCTTGGCGAGGCAGACAACTTCTGGGCCATGGGTGATACCGGCCCCTGCGGTCCCTGCTCAGAGATCCATATCGACCAGGGCCCTGAAGCCGGCTGCGGCAGCCCGGACTGCAAGATGGGCTGTGACTGCGACCGTTACCTGGAACTCTGGAACCTGGTATTCATGCAGTTTTACCGGGATGAAACCGGCAAGATGACCCCTCTTCCCAAGCCAAGCATTGACACCGGCATGGGGCTTGAACGGATCGCTGCTGTAGTGCAGGGCAAGCTCACCAATTATGACTCTGATCTTTTCACTCCCATTATCAACCGGATTGCAGCCCTGTGCGGTAAACCGTATGGCGAAGATAAACGGATTGACACGGCAATGAAAGTAATTGCCGATCACTCCCGGGCCACCGCCTTTCTGGTGGCTGACGGCATGCTGCCATCCAATGAAGGCCGTGGCTATGTGCTGCGAAGAATAATGCGCCGAGCAGTACGCTTTGGCCGCTCCCTTGGTCTTGAGAGACCCTTTCTGGCTGATATTGCTGCGGAAGTTGTCCGGTCAATGCATGGTGCCTATCCGCATCTCCCAGAGACAGCCGGGCTGCTTGCTAAAGTGGTAAATAATGAAGAAGAGCGGTTCAGAGAAACATTGGACAACGGCCTTACCATGCTCAATGATGAAGTCACCCGTTTGCAGAAGGCCGGCGATGCCACTGTTCCAGGCGATTTCATTTTCAAGCTATACGACACCTTTGGCTTTCCGGTGGATATTGTCCGGGATATGGCCATGGAAAAGGGACTGTCCATTGATGAGGATGGCTTTAATGTGGCCATGGAAGCGCAGCGCACGCAGTCGAAAAAATCCTGGAAGGGAACCGGGCTGGAAATTATGACCGGTGGCGTAAAAGCCCTGGTTGACGCCGGCCACAAGGCTTCTTTCGTTGGATATGATGGCCACCAGGCTGAATCCGTAATAAGCGGCCTGATAAATGATGCCGGCGCCCCGGCAGATTCGGCTCAACAGGGTCAAACTGTTTCAATCTTCTGCCCGGAAACCCCTTTTTACGCGGAAGCCGGTGGCCAGATGGGCGATGAGGGAGAAATAATCGGCCCCAATGGCAGTGCCAGGGTCCTTGACACCGTGACTGTGGCAGACGGCCTGATCCTGCACGAATGTGACGTAACCCAGGGAAGCTTATCCCTTGGTGATAAAGTTTCCCTCAAGGTAACCGAAGGCAGACGACAGCGGATCGCCTGCAACCATACCGCCACCCATATTCTGCATGCAGCCATGAAAAATGTACTGGGCGACCATGTAAAACAATCCGGTTCCCTGGTGAGCCCGGACCGGCTGCGTTTTGACTTCACCCATTTTTCTCCAATCACTACTGAAGAATTGGCCAGGATTGAGACCATGGCCAACGAAGAGATCAGGGCCAACACGCAGTTAAATACCGAGATGCTGGAACGCGAAGAGGCAATACAATCAGGTGCCACGGCGCTCTTTGGTGAAAAATACGGCGACCGGGTCCGGGTGGTTTCCATCGGCGATTTCAGCAAGGAGCTTTGCGGCGGCACCCATGTCAGGGCGGCCGGGGAGATCGGCCTTGTAAAAGTAACCGCGGAAACAAGTATTGCCGCCGGGGTCAGAAGAATTGAGGCGATCACCGGACCGGCAGCCTTCAAACGATTCCAGGATCATGAAAACCAACTTGAAAAACTGGCTACCCTCTTAAAAATTGCTCCGGATAAACTCGACAAAAAAATCGAAAAACTGCTCAGCAGCCAGAGGGAGCTGGAAAAAAAGGTGAGTAGCCTGACCGCCAAACTGAGCCTCAGCGATCTTGACGGGATAATCAATAATGCACAGGAGATTGATGGTATCAAGGTGGTGGTATTCAAGGTGGCGCTCGACTCCCCGAAAACACTGCGGGAGATGGGCGACAAGATACGGGATAAACTGGGCAGCGGCGTTGTGGTCTTAGGCGGCGAATACCAGGGCAAGGCAACGCTTCTGGCCATGGTCACCAAGGACCTCACCGGTAAGCTGAAAGCCGGTGCTATTATAAAGGATGTTTCAAAACTGGTGGGCGGCAAAGGCGGCGGCCGTCCCGATATGGCCCAGGCCGGCGGGCCAAACCCTGACAAGCTCAATGATGCCCTGGGAGCCGTACCTGAAATTATCAAAAATCAGTTACCGTAATTTATACCTGTTTCCTTTACGCGGCGAAGAACATAACCAAGATAAAAATATTGACAAAAAAAGTTGACAGCCAAGCCAGGATACATTAGATAATCAGCATAAATTTATGAACGACGATTCATTCATTTTCTTAAAATCAGCAGATAGCAAGCCATTGCCGACGAGGAGCCGCTAGAAATGATTACAATAGACACTACCATGGTGATTCAGATCATAAACATTCTGATCCTCATCGTGGTCATGAACGCAGTTCTCTATAAACCGGTTCGTACTATCCTGGCTAAAAGGAAAGAAAGTCTTGCTGAACTGAGCAACGAGATCGACACCTTCAAGAAAAACGCTGAACTCCGGCAGGAGGAAATCAACCGGAAGCTGGGTGATGCCAGGAACAGAGCCAAGGAAGAACTTGACAAAGCCAAAGGCACAGCCCAGGCTGCAAGTGCTGAAACCCTGGCAGCGACCCGCCAGGAGACCACAGCAGAAAAAAATGTTCAGCTGCAGGAAATCCAAAAACAGTTTGTCGATGCCCAACAGCACCTGAAGGGCCAGATCGACAGTTTTGCTTCTGATATGGCAACTAAAATACTCGGGAGGGCTGTTTAGAAATGAGAAAAAACAACAACCGGATAAAAACAGCGATTGCTGTGTTTTCTTTCGTTGCACTTATTGTAACAGCCGCCACCGTATACGCTTCCGCTGCAGCCACCGGCCCGACTTTCTGGGGGATCCCGACCGCTAAATGGTGGGATCTTCTCTGGCGGACACTCAATTTTTCAATCCTGGCCATTGTTTTGGTCAAGCTGCTGTCCAAACCCATTGCCAACGGGCTGAAAGGCCGGCGGCAATCGATCCGGGAAGAGTTTGAAGACCTCGAAGACCGCAAGGCGGAAGCAGATAAGACCTATCAGGAATACGAGGAGAAACTAAGTTCCATAGACCAGGAAATTGATGAGATCGTCCAGAATGCCATTGCCCAGGGTGAAGCCGAGAAAGAACGCATCATCGAAGACGGCAAGCGGGCGGCACAGGATATGAAAAGACAGGCTGAAATGGCAATCCAGCATGAACTTGCCGAGGCCAAGCTGAAACTGCGCGAAGAAGTGGCCAACCAGGCTGTTGTAATGGCAGAAGAGCTGATCAGGAAAAACCTGCAGGAAACAGATCAGGTTAAATTAATTGAAGATTACCTCGCAAAAGTAGGGACCGTACAGTGAGACAGACAATTCTAGCAAGACGGTATGCCAAGGCCCTCTTTGCAGTTGGGCAGGAAGACGGCAAAAGCCAAGCGTACAGCGAAGCATTAAATGCCCTGGGTGAATTCCTGGAAAGTTCCCCGGAGGCTTTGGGCGCCATGACCAACCTTATATACCCCATGGAACTGCGGGAAAAGGTCATGGAGCAACTGATCAGCGCTGTACAGGCAGACAACAATTTAAGCAATTTTCTGAACCTGCTGGTTGAGAAAAAACGCGCCGGCATCCTGCCGGAGATTGCCACAGAGTTTCAGGGCCTGGTTGATGCCGATCAAAATGTCAGCCGTGGAAAAATTGTTTCCGCAACGGAAATCACAGAGGAACTGCGGGCAAAAGTGCAGGCCACTCTTGAAAATATTACAGGAAAAAAGGTGATCCTCACGTCCGAGGTGGATCCTTCAATCATTGGCGGCATTGTCGCCAAAGTTGGCGATCTGGTTATGGACGGGAGCATCAAAACACAACTTGCGGGTTTGAATGAATCCATTAAGGGGAGTGAATAGGCAAAATGCAGATCAAAGCCGAAGAAATCAGTCAAATAATCAAGGGACAGATCAAGGACTACGAAAGCAAGGTTGATCTGAGCGAAACCGGCTCGGTTATCTCGGTCGGTGACGGTATCGCACGTGTGTATGGAGTTGAGAATTGTATGGCCATGGAGCTCTTGGAGTTCTCGGGCGGCGTTCTCGGCTTGGCACTGAACCTGGAATCAGACAACGTCGGTTGCGCGATCCTTGGCGATGTTGAAGGCATCAAAGAAGGCGACACCGTTAAACGGACCGGCAGAATTGCTGAGGTGCCGGTTGGTCCGGCCATGGAAGGCCGCGTCGTCAACGCGGTTGGTGAACCCATCGACGGCCAGGGAGCAATCGACACCGATCTTACCAGTAAGGTTGAAGTGCTGGCTCCCGGTGTTATCGCCAGGAAAGGTGTCCATGAACCATGTTATACCGGCAGCAAGGCGGTAGATGCCATGACGCCTGTGGGCCGCGGCCAGCGGGAACTGATCATCGGCGATCGCCAGATCGGCAAGACCGCTCTCTGTGTTGATGCCATCATCGCCCAGAAGGACACGGATGTCCATTGCATCTACGTGGCCATCGGTCAGAAAAAATCTACGGTGGCCCTGGTGGTTGAAGCGCTTCGTAAACACGGTGCCATGGACTACACAACGGTTGTTGCCGCCTGTGCATCCGATCCGGCTCCCATGCAGTACATTGCCGCCTATTCCGGTTGCGCCATGGGCGAATACTTCAGGGATAACGGCCAGCATGCCCTGATCATTTACGACGATCTTTCCAAGCAGGCTGTTGCCTACCGGCAGCTCTCCCTGCTGCTTCGCCGTCCACCAGGACGTGAAGCCTATCCCGGCGACATCTTCTTCAACCATTCACGTCTGCTGGAACGAGCTTCCAAGGTAAATGATGAACTTGGTGCAGGCTCCCTAACCGCCCTACCGATCATTGAAACCCAGGCCGGTGACGTTTCCGCCTATATTCCGACCAACGTTATCTCGATTACCGATGGACAAGTTTACCTGGAGCCGAACCTCTTTTTTGCCGGCGTCCGCCCTGCCATCAACGTTGGTCTTTCCGTATCCAGGGTTGGCGGTGCTGCCCAGGTAAAGGCCATGAAGCAGGTAGCCGGCTCTCTACGGCTTGATCTTGCCCAGTATCGTGAGCTGGCCGCCTTTGCCCAGTTCGGCTCCGACCTTGATAAGGCAACCCAACAGCTGCTGACCCGTGGTGAGAGACTGGTGGAGATCCTCAAACAGCCACAATTTAAGCCATTGTCAATGGAAAAACAGGTATCAATCCTGTACGCCGGCACCAAAGGCTACCTTGATACCATTCCTGTCGATATGCTGGGGGATTATGAAGAACAGCTCTATAGCCATATTGAGCAGAACGCTCCTGCTGTTTTCGATACCCTGAAAGAAAAAGAGGCCATCGATGACGAGCTTGATGAATTGATGAAAAATACCATGACCGCTTTCGGTGATTCTTTCAAGGCATCAAAAGGTCTCAACTAATAACGGTGTAAAACAGCCATGCCGAGTCTTAAGGATGTAGAGATAAAAATTGGTGCTGTGAAGAAGACTTCACAGATTACCAACGCCATGAATATGGTAGCCGCTGCCAAGTTAAGGGGAGCCCAGCAGAAGATGGTGGATTTCCGCTCCTATGCGGAAAAATTCAATCTGGCCATGTCCAATCTTTCCGGCAACATGGAAAGCGGCCAGTTCCCGCTCATGGAAGTGCGCGAGGTGCAGACTGTTGAATTGCTCGTCGTCACCTCCGACCGGGGTTTGTGCGGCAGCTTTAACTCCCGCATCTTCAAACTGGCCGAAAAGCTGATCCATGAATATGAAGCAGAGGGCAAAAAAGTAACCCTTGTCTGTGTCGGCAAAAAGGGAAGTTCCTATTTCAGGAAAACGGGCAAAGTCAGAAATTCCTATCCCGACATAATGGGAAGTTTCCAGATGTTCAATGCCAGGGCCATTGCCCAGGATGTGTCTGCTAACTTTCTCGCCGGTGAAGCAGACAAGGTGCATGTCCTGTTTGGCAAGTTCATGAGTATTGCTGTACAAAAACCAGCTCACGAGGTGCTGCTGCCGGTTCAGCCGGAAGCTGAAGAAGGCGCGGAAGCTGAAACAGGCGCGGAAGCTGAAACAGGCGCCACGGC
>PJEL010004690.1_pt1 | contig 11182 bp, 9 predicted proteins | sample 1853271 | NCBI WGS metagenome assembly PJEL01 (sample SAMN08108733, study PRJNA415343) | Invertebrate metagenome, whole genome shotgun sequencing project. | host: Globobulimina | place: Sweden: Gullmar Fjord | collected 2015-08 | reverse complement strand
ATGGTGGACGAGACTGGTCTTTAACCAGTGACCCCCGCCTTGTAAGGTCGGTGCTCTCCCAACTGAGCTAATCGTCCATATAAGAATAGCGTCTTAATGAGGTGATGGTGGTGGACGATACTGGGCTTGAACCAGTGACCCCCGCCTTGTAAGGGCGGTGCTCTCCCAACTGAGCTAATCGTCCATCTCTGTGGGGGCGTATTATAGGGTGATCGTAAATACTGTCAATAACTAGGAGGTTATTTTTTTCAAAAACTTAAATAATTTATATTGAATGGCTTAAATCTCACCACCTTGTTTAAATAATAAACTTTCTTGTCTGTTATCTCAGATAATAGGATGTATTAATCGCCAACGCCTGATAAAATACGCGCCAAATTTTAGACTTCTTTTAGTCGCTAGCATTTACCCCAATATTAGCGGCAATAAAATGTGAGATAATGATGACATTAACGACTCGATTTGCACCAAGCCCAACGGGCTATTTACATGTTGGTGGCGCCCGTACTGCTTTATACAGCTGGTTATATGCCAAGAAAAATGGTGGTGATTTTATTTTACGTATCGAAGATACGGATATAGAGCGTTCAACACAGGAATCAGTCGACGCTATCATGGATGGTATGAATTGGCTTCAACTTGATTGGACTCATGGACCATTTTTCCAAACAGAACGTTTTGATCGTTATAAAGAAGTGATTGCGCAATTACTTGAGTCTGGACATGCGTATCGTTGTTACAGCACCGCCGAAGAAGTTGAAGCTATGCGCGAGGAAGCAAAAGCCAAAGGTGAAATAGAAAAGTACAACGGTTTATGGCGTGACCGCATAGATCATCCTGAAGATAAACCTTTTGTTATCCGTTTTAAAAATCCACTTGATGGTGATGTTGTTATTAAAGATATGGTTAAAGGCGATATTACCATCAGTAATACGCAACTTGATGATCTTATTATTGCAAGAAGTGACGGCACGCCAACCTATAACTTAACCGTTGTAGTTGATGATTGGGATATGAAAGTTACCCACGTTGTGCGCGGAGATGATCACATTTCAAATACGCCTAAGCAAATTAATATTCTTGCGGCATTAGGTGCTGAAATTCCTGCTTATGCTCATATTCCGATGATTTTAGGTGATGACGGTAAACGTTTATCTAAACGTCACGGCGCTGTGAGTGTCATGCAATACCGTGATGATGGCTATTTGCCTGAAGCATTATTAAATTACTTAGTTCGTCTTGGGTGGTCTCATGGCGATCAAGAAATATTCTCTCGCGAAGAAATGATCGAACTGTTTGATTTAACCGGCTGTAATCGTGCACCATCAGCGTTCAACACAGACAAGTTGATTTGGGTTAATCAACATTACATGAAAACGCTTGATCCAGAATACGTTGCCTCGCACTTAGTATGGCATATGGAAGATCAAGGCATTAATACTGAAGGTGGACCGGCATTAGCCGAAATCGTTAAGGTACAGGCAGATCGCGTTAAGACGCTCAAAGAAATGGCAACAATTTCTAGTTACTTTTATCAAGACTTTACTGAATTTGATGCGGCAGCAGCAAAGAAACACCTACGTGGTGTTGCTCAAGGTCCATTGGAAGTGGTTAAAGATAAATTAGCTGCCTTGACTGAATGGACAGCTGAAGCAATTCATGAGGCCATTCATGCAACAGCAGAACAGCTTGAAGTGGGTATGGGCAAAGTGGGTATGCCTTTGCGCGTTGCTGCAACAGGTAGTGGAAATTCCCCGTCCCTTGATATTACCTTAGCATTACTGCCAAAAGATAAAGTACTTGCCAGAATCGATATGGCTTTAGCAGCAGTTGCTGAGCGTATAGCTAATAGTTAATCACTTAATTTTCTGCTGAAAAAGATTGTACTAAAAAAGACTCAGCTTAAAGGCTGGGTTTTTTGTTTGTCCTTCTTTGAAAATTGGCCTGTTCGGTGGTTTGGTATAAATAGTAAAACAGTCAAGTTAAACTATAATTTATGTGAGAGATTAACCTTGTTACTTTTTTACTATTATTTTTCCAATGGAGTATTATGATTAAGTTTTTGCTCATAGCTTTGTTCTTACCTTTAAATCTATTGGTGAATTTTGCTTGTCATGCCGAAGATGATGTCGACTTGGTTTTTGTTAATCTTCCGACACTGATCAGCAATGAACCTGGAAAACAGGGAAAATATAATCAAGCATTTGATCAAATATTGCCTCATTTTTCAGGTCACTTAAACAATATTTTCATGCCGCCAACACGAGCTTACTTAGCTTTTTCGAAAGGAATGAAGGACTGCATCTTCCCTGCAAATAGTTCAACAATAAATAATCATAAATCACTTATTGTAAGTAAAAGTTTTGGTGAGGCTCACGCCCATGTTTTCACCCTTTCAGCTCGACCTGTTATTAAAGATAGCAAAGCATTAGAAGGTTTAAGACTAGGTATTCGGCGTGGCTTTGATTATGGCGGTTACAACTTTAGCTCTTCAATTGATACCATTGAGGTCGACAGTATAGAGCAAAATTTGATGATGCTAGCAAGCGAGCGAATTGATGCTTTTGTTGCTTATGAACCAGACGCGTTAACCGTATTTGCACAAAACCCTGAAATCAGTATTCATCGCGATAAGGGTTTTACAATTTATAGTCAATTTGACCAAATTGCTTGTCATCAAAGTCCAACTAATCTTGATTTTATTACACAAATTAATCAAGCAATGAACCTAACTAACATTATCGATTAAGTTAATTCCTAAAACTAAGCGCGTCATACCATTAGTGAAATTCTTCTAAATAATTACTCAGTTTATTTATTAAAAACGTTATAATGTTTTAGTTTACACAACATATTGCCTAACGGAGCAAATCTTGCAATTTTCAGACTTTGGTTTAGACAGAAAACTTCTCGCAACTATAGAACATTTAGGCTTTACTGAGCCAACAGAAATTCAGCAACATGCAATACCTGCTGCGTCTAATGGTCATGACTTGATTGCGTCGTCTAAAACAGGCTCAGGTAAAACTTTAGCTTTTGTTTTACCGGCAATGCAACGATTACAAACCCAAAGAGCCTTGTCTAAAAAAGATCCTCGAGTCCTTATTCTGACTCCAACTAGAGAATTGGCGAAACAAGTATTTGCTCAGCTTCGTTTGTTTACCGCGAATACGAACTTTAAAGCAGTACTTGTTCTAGGGGGTGAAAACTTTAATGATCAAGTGAAAACCTTAGAAAAAGAACCTCACTTTATTGTGGCGACACCGGGGCGCTTAGCCGACCACTTAAACCAAGGTCACTTTTATCTTCATGGTTTAGAGTTACTTATTCTTGATGAAGCCGATCGTATGCTTGATTTGGGTTTTGCCGAGCAACTTGATGCGATCAATAAAGCTGCTGATCACAGAAAACGTCAAACATTGTTATTTTCTGCAACTTTAGATCATGCTCAAGTTAATGAATTCGCCATGAAGCTATTAAAAAGTCCGAAACGCATAGCGATAGATCACGGACACACAGAGCATAAAGACATCACAAAGCGTTTCTATCTTTGTGACAATTTAGATCATAAACAAGCTTTGTTAGAGCATTTCCTTAAAACAGAAACATATCAACAAGTGATCGTGTTTACCGCGACACGAAGTGACACTGAACGTCTCGCGAACATGCTCATTGAAGATAATTATAATGCAGTGGCTTTAAGCGGAGAGTTAAATCAAGGCCAACGTAATCAAATTATGGATAGCTTTAGCCGCGGTCAACAAAAAATACTGATCACGACAGACTTAGCGTCTAGGGGGCTTGATCTGGTTAATGTTTCTCATGTCATCAATTTTGACATGCCTAAACATACTGAAGAATTTGTTCATCGTATCGGAAGAACAGGTAGGGCAGGGAGTAAAGGTGATGCTATTTCGTTTGTCGGTCCTAAAGATTGGTTGAGTTTGAAAAATGTTGAAGGCTTTTTACAGCAAACCATTACCTTTGATAGTGTTGATGGATTAAAAGCTAAATTCAAAGGGCTTAAACCTAAAAAGCCGGTTAAATCTAAAGAGAAAAAAACTGATGATGTTAGCGGTAATAAACAAGCCAAAGCTAAGCCAAAACGCATTAATAAGAAGATGATGTTTACCGCGAAAGAAGCCGGCGACATGCCAATTATGAAGAAAAAGAAAGTATTGCCAGTTGATCAAATCGATACTGATGACGAAGTTTAGTCATTTAATTTGCCAAATTTGACAAGAGAAAGTCGATGAAAAGAATAGTTTTATACATCAGTGACAAGTGCCCACATTGTAAAGAAGCACAGCGTTACTTAGACAGTAAAGGCATTCAGTATCGGCTGACTAATGCCAAAATGCAGCGAGGTAGAAAGGAGCTGGATGCTATAGGTGCTCGAAGTGTGCCTGTATTGAAGATTGGCGATCAAGTCATGCGCGGGTGGAATGTTAAAAACTTCGAAAAAATATATAGTGCGAAATAATAATAAATACTTTTCCTCTCTTTTTTAGCTCTAGTTAAATATTTTCTTTGTTTTTTAATTGTTTGCGTCATATTATCAAATACGACAAGCCACTTTTAACGTGCAAGAGACAAGATGAATATTAAAGCCTATATCGACTTTTTCGAAGAAATTTCTGAACTAAAAAGAGATCAACAATTTGATTTGTTAATGCGGGCGCGAGATGAGATTCTAGCATCTTATCGTTGGTCTGTTTTTAATATGGTTAGCTTATTAGGACCTGTCTTTTCAATATTATTAATTGTTGGGACGAGTTACTTCATTTTTGGCTTATCTATACTTAGTTTATTCATTTCCGTTATCATTGCTTTACTTATTTCAAAAGTCTTTGTGACTGAAATTAACTCCCGCCTATTGCGCAAAGGCTTAAAAAAGGTAATGGATTAAAGAGATAGGTCATGTTGCCTCCCGACAACACTTAATTATTCCTTGCTAATTATAACGATATCTGTATAATGCGCACCTCGCTCAACAGGGTATTGCTTTGTTTGGCGATTGAGTCGGGGTTATTTCCGCCTGATAGACTTGCCTTGCTAGATCTTCCTAACTAGCATATGAATGTGCGTAAAGTCTCCTTGGTGGTTTCCTCAGTGTATTTTGCAGGGATTTCCTGCCAAGAGAAGACAATTTATTATGACTGATCAAAACAATGCCTCTGTAGGCTTTGATGCTTTAGGCTTGCCTGAAGATTTATTATCTGCTGTTAAAGCGTTAGGTTTCGAAAATTCAACACCTATCCAAGCACAAACTATTCCTCCTCTATTAGCAGGTAAAGATGTATTAGGCGAAGCGCAAACAGGTACGGGTAAAACCGCTGCATTTAGTTTACCAGCATTAGCCAACCTTAATCCTGAGCTTAAAAAACCACAATTAATGGTGCTAGCACCTACTCGTGAATTAGCAATACAAGTAGCAGAAGCTATTGAAACATTTGCTAAAAACATGAAAGGCTTAAAAGTTGCTACCTTATATGGCGGTCAATCATATGGACCACAATTTCAACAGCTAGAGCGCGGTGCGCAAGTTGTTGTAGGTACGCCAGGTCGTTTGATGGACCATCTTCGCCGTAAAAGCCTTAAACTCGATGCCTTAAAGCTTTGTGTTTTAGATGAAGCTGATGAAATGCTTAACATGGGCTTCCTAGAAGATATCGAGTGGATCCTTGAACATATTTCCAAAGAAACACAAATGGCGTTGTTCTCTGCAACTATGCCTGCTGGTATTCGTAAAGTAGCGAATCGTTTCTTAAAAAATCCTGAGCACATTAAAGTTGCTGCGGTTAAGCAAGATAAAGCCAATATTAGCCAATTTGCTTGGAAAGTATCTGGTATTAACAAAATTACAGCCCTTGAGCGTATTGCTGAAACATTTGACTACGATGCGATGATCATTTTTGTCCGTACTCGTAATGACACTTTAGAAGTGGCTGAAAAATTAGAACGTCAAGGTTACCCCGCATTAGCGCTTAACGGTGACATGAACCAAGCACAACGTGAAAGAACCGTTGATCAAATCAAATCTGGCCAGTCGTCAATTTTGATTGCAACTGATGTGGTTGCACGTGGTTTAGATATTCCAAGAATTGATGTTGTAATCAACTACGACTTGCCAGGTGATAACGAGTCTTATGTACACCGTATAGGTCGTACAGGTCGTGCTGGTCGTAAAGGTACTGCAATCTCATTTGTACGTCCTCGTGAAATGTACTCACTGCGTCATTACGAGCGTTTGACTAATGGTGTTATCAAGTCATACGAATTACCGACTATTCAAGAAATTGGTAAAGCACGTATTGAACGTACTCGTGTTGAACTTGCTGAAATTATTGCTAAAACCGACTTAGTCGCGATGCGTGAAATTGTCGAAAGCATGGCGAAAGAGTCAGAATTACCTATGGTTGATTTGGCTGCAGCTTTATTGTTCAACAAGCAAATGAAGCAACCATTACAGCCGAAAGAAGATCCTAAACCACGTCGTGAAGCACGTGAGCGTAACTCAAGAGATGGCCGTGATAGTCGTGATGGACGTCGTGACAACAACCGTCGTGATGCTCGTGGTGGTAGAGATGGTCGTGACAATCGCTCAGATCGTGGTGATCGTCCAGCACGTAAGCCAAGAGAAAACAGAACTGATGTTGATTGGCAAACATACCGCCTAGAAGTGGGTAAAGAGCATGGTGCTAAGCCTGGTGATATTGTTGGTGCAATCGCCAATGAAATCTCGCTTGATAGCAGTTACATTGGTTCAATCAAATTACATGACAAACATACGTTTGTTCAGCTGCCAAAAGGTATGCCAAGCAATGCATTCAAGCAATTGAAGCATGTGAGAGTACGTCGTCAAGCATTAGAAATTACTGTTGCAGACGGTCAAGTTGCTGCACACGAAGGCAAGAGAAAAGAACGTTCTAGACCAACAAGCTAATAGCTGACTGGTTAAATAAAAGGCGCTTCGGCGCCTTTTTTGTTGTCCAAATTTTAGTGGACTAAGCGCTAGTTTTAGTGAGAGTTGACCCAATAATATAGTTTGTATCAATATCTTTACATCTGGTGCGTATGCCTTATATAGCCTTGCTTGATGTTTGTTGAAAAACGGTCAACGTATACGTAAAAATTCATTTACATACATGTGAGCAAGTACCATCCACGGATGCTTTTGCTTGCCATCAATGAGGGTAATAATAAAGCTATATTCATGTATGAGAGAAAACTATGACGGAAGTTAACAACCCACTAAAACTATGTGGTATTGAATTCACAGAATTTGCAACGCCAGATAGCGATTTTATGGAAAAAGCATTCTTTGGGTTCGGCTTTTCAAAAACAAAAAAATTCAAAGGCCGCGACATTGAATACTTCAATCAAAATGACATTCATTTCTTATTGAATAACGAACAAGCGGGTTTTTCTAAAGACTTTGCTAAAAGTCATGGCCCTGCTATTTGTTCAATGGGCTGGCGTGTAGAAGATGCAGCATTTGCTTTTGAAGAAGCCATTAAGCGCGGTGCAAAGTCAGCACAAGACGCAGACAATAAATTACCTTACCCAGCTATATTTGGCATTGGCGATAGCTTGATTTACTTCATCGATAAGTTCGGTAAAGCGGGTAATATTTATCAAGACGACTTTGAAAATTTAGCTGAGCCAGTCATTGTTGAAGACAAAGGTTTTAAAGCGGTAGATCATCTTACAAACAATGTTTATCAAGGTACGATGGAAAAGTGGGCCAACTTCTATAAAGACGTGTTTGGTTTCACTGAGGTGCGTTACTTCGACATTAAAGGTGAGAAAACAGCATTGGTTTCTTATGCGTTGCAATCGCCATGTGGTCTATTCAGTATTCCTATTAATGAAGGCAAAGGGACAAGCAATAATCAAATAGATGAATATCTAGATGAATACAATGGCCCAGGTGTGCAGCATTTAGCCTTTATTACCGATGACTTAGTGGGCTCGTTAGATAAAATTGATGGCGATATTATTGATACCTTAAATATTGTGCCTGAGTATTATGACGACGTATTTGACCGTATTCCTTGGGTTAAAGAAGATAAAGCACGCATTCGCGACCATCAAATATTAGTAGATAGTCAGAAAGAGAATTCTTACTTGCTACAAATCTTTACCAAGAACATTTTTGGCCCAATCTTTATTGAAATGATCCAACGTGTGGACGACAAAGGTTTCGGTGAAGGTAACTTCACTGCATTGTTTAAATCAATTGAACTAAACCAAATGGAACGCGGTGTACTTTAATACAGGTTTGACGCCTTCTTAAAAAAAGTTGAGACAAAAAAAACACCGCGACGCGGTGTTTTTTTATATTTATTACTTTATTGCTTATCTCAAGTTCAAGTTATTTAGACTCTTCTTGTAATACATCGACTTGTCGTCGTTCATCTTGCTCCGATATTACAACACGCGTAGCAATGCCATCGAGATAATACGAGACGGTTAAACGAGTTCTTTTACGCTCTTGACCAATAGGCTCACCAAATGAGTTGTTATAGAAGTTAATAATTTCTTCTTCGCTAGCGAACGTAAAATAGTTAACTACTGCAGGTAGGCGATCAATAAACTCAGCAAATACATTGGCATCTGACATCAGTGGAATAAAGGTTACAGCGTCCCCTGAAGAGCGTTCGAAGTTATAAGGAGCAACATTCGCTTGCTGTGAAACTTGGTCATCTTTGGTATTATTAGCTTCACGATTAAGTTCTGACATCACTTTATCTACCGTAGTATTTTCTTCAACGGTAATTTCTATAGATTCCTCAACACTCATATCTTCAAGGGTAACGTTTTCGGTGCCTTCAGAAGTAACGTTCGTTGCTTCAGTTTCAATGATTTCAGCGTTTTGGCTATCGGCTTCGGATAATTCTATATTTTCGTCATCAGGTTTTTCAAGCATTTCGTCTAGCGCAGCATTTTCTTTTTCTAGTTGCTCGAGTGTGCCTTGGTCATAAAGCTCTTGGTCTAGTGCTGAGTTTTGTTCGAAGAACTCATCTTGGTCGCTTTCTACTATGCTAGTGGTGGAATCAACTATTTCATTTTCTGACTGGGTGGTCGGAGGCTGATTTACTGACACGGGCTCTGTGCTTTCAGCGGTATTATTGTTGTTTTCAGTTTGTGCATGTACCGCATTTGCTTGAATTGCCATACCGGCAATTAACAATAGCTTAGCACTAAGTGTCGCTTTCATTAAAAAGATACTCCATAACTTTTTATTAAATGTAAAAGCTCTACCTTGCGGGGTCAATACTTTTTACTGTTTTGGCAAAAAAAGTGGTATAAATTCAACAAGCTTAAGGGCTGTTGAACTTTCGCGGTTAAATTCTGTTCGAGATCAATGGACTTTAATCGCGGCTATTTCTACGTAGTTTAGTCATTGGCCCTCGTTTGCTCGCCATTTTTACTATGTTATGACCTTTTATGTTTAATAATCAGATGGCAAACGTTCAGTCATGTATGACGATCCAATAAACGACTGCAAAATCAATCTATAGATATCTGCAGTCCCAGAAGTTTTTATGCTAGGTGCTGTCGATATCGATCTACCCACAACGCTGTAGCACCGCAAATTGCCACTGGCATTACAACTAAATTGACCAAAGGGATCATAGAAAACAAAGCGACAGTAATACCGAAGCTATAGCTCAATGATTTACGATTATTAAGCTCAACTTTCATTTGTTCAAATGGAATTTTATGGTTATCAAAGGGATAATCTTTATATTGTATTGCCATCATCCAAGCAACAAATAAGAACCAAATCAATTGGCCAACAATAGGCAACACCCACATCAATAAGAAAAAACCAATGGCACGGGGTAAGTAATATTTTAGTTTGCTCCATTCTCTTGATAGCGTTCGAGGAATGTCTTTAATTATGTCAGCAGCACCGCCTGATGGCGGTTGTTGCTCAGTCAGTAGTGCTTCCATTTTCTCCGATAGCAGGCCGTTAAAAGGAGCGGCAATCCAATTTGCCACAGCACTAAAAATGAAGGAGAAGAATATTAATGCAGAAAATATCACTAGTGGCCATATTAAATAATTTATCCATGCCAACCAATCAGGGTACATGTTGCTGAGTTTAGCTAGGTAATGATCCATTTCTTTAAATAAAAAGTAAAAGGCGACGGTGAAAATAAGTAAGTTCACTGCTAAAGGAACAAAGACAAAGCGACGGATGCCCTTTGTTTTGATTAGCTCAAACCCCTTAATAAAATATCCTGCTCCTGAACTTGCATACATAAACGCATATATCCTCTTTAACTACAGACTAGCGAATTATAAGCGCTATCGAAGGATTTACTAGCCTAGAGTTGTTACAAACTGCAAAGCTTTTTGGTAGAGTAATTATCAACATAATAATAAGCACTTTCTTACCCAAGTAACCTATGCGACTAAAGCAAATTAAACTAGCTGGTTTTAAATCGTTTGTTGATTTGACGAAGGTACCTTTTCCACACCAAATGACCGCTATTGTCGGCCCGAATGGTTGCGGAAAATCAAACATTATCGATGCGGTACGTTGGGTGCTTGGTGAGTCGTCTGCCAAAAATTTACGTGGTGATGCCATGACAGACGTTATATTTAATGGAGCATCCGAGCGAAAAGCGGTAGGGCAAGCAAGTGTTGAGTTGATTTTTGACAACACCCTAGGCCAAGAGCGACTTAACGCTGAATTTGTTAATAGTGCCGCTAAACTTGCTGATCGAGCAGAAATCGCTGTTCGTCGTCAAGTCAGTAGAGACGGACAAAATCAATACTTTCTGAATGGCACTAAGTGTCGTCGTCGCGATATTACCGATATATTCTTGGGAACAGGGCTTGGCCCAAGAAGTTACGCCATTATCGAACAGGGTACCATCTCTCGGCTCATCGAGTCTAAACCACAAGAGCTTCGAGTCTTTATTGAAGAAGCGGCAGGAATATCGCAATACAAAGAGCGCCGTCGCGAAACCGAGCTTAAAATTAAGCATACTGTTGAAAATATGCAACGGCTAGACGATATTCGCTTTGAAGTAGAACAACAACTTGAAAAGCTGCATATCCAAGCGGAAGCAGCTAAACAGTTCAAGGATTTAAAAATAAATGAAAGGCGACTTAAATCAGAGCTTATTGCGTTGCAGTGGCGAACTCATCAAGACGCATTAAA
>PJEL010004689.1_pt1 | contig 11184 bp, 6 predicted proteins | sample 1853271 | NCBI WGS metagenome assembly PJEL01 (sample SAMN08108733, study PRJNA415343) | Invertebrate metagenome, whole genome shotgun sequencing project. | host: Globobulimina | place: Sweden: Gullmar Fjord | collected 2015-08 | reverse complement strand
GTGGCCAACGGCCCAGACCTTTTGATCGCAGACGAACCGACGACAGCCCTGGACGTGACTATTCAGGCACAGGTTTTACAATTAATGAAGCAGGTACAGGAAGAGACCAACGCAGCCATTTTGATGATTACCCATGATTTGGGGACGGTGGCGCAGCTCTGCTCCAGGGTGATCGTCATGTACGCCGGCAGAATCATTGAGCAGGCACCGGTAAAAACCTTCTATCAAAACCCGGCACACCCTTACGCGATTGGATTGATCAGATCGGTTCCGGTTCTGGGTCAGAAAACAGACCGTCTCTATTCCATCAAAGGGCAACCCCCTAACTTGCTCGACCCACCTGATGGATGCCGTTTTGCAGACAGATGCGACAAGGTCATGCCGATCTGCCAGGAAAAATACCCGCCACAGATATCCCTGGAAGAATATCATCAGGTTGCATGCTGGCTTTTTGCAGACAAGGGAGAGATCTAAAATGACAAATGAGATATGTATCCAGGTCAATAACCTGTCAAAACACTTTCCGGTCACAGCAGGGGTGATCTTCTCCAAAACGGTCGGTGCGGTCAGGGCGGTAGATGATATCAGCTTTACGATTCGCCACGGTGAAACTCTGGGTCTGGTCGGAGAATCCGGTTGTGGAAAATCCACCACTGCCAACCTGATGCTGGGCCTGGAAACACCCACAGCCGGTGAGATCATCATCCAGGGAGATGATATAACACAACTGAAGGGTAAAGATCTCTTTGGATTTAGAAGAAAAGTTCAGGCCGTCTTTCAGGACCCCTTCAGGTCACTGAACCCACGCAAGAAGATCAGCCAGATTGTCGGGGAACCATTAATGGTGCATAAGGTTGGAACACCAAAGGAAATTAAAGCCAAGGTGATCGAACTGCTGGAAGTGGTGGGCATCAACCCGCAACGAGCTGAACTCTATCCACACGAATTCAGTGGCGGACAGCGCCAGCGCATTGCCATTGCCCGGGCACTGTCTCTGAATCCGGATGTACTCATCCTGGACGAACCGGTCTCTGCTCTGGATGTGTCCATTCAGGCCCAGATTCTGAACCTGTTGATTGACCTGCGGGAGAAGTTTTCACTGACCTACCTGATCATCTCGCACGATCTGGCAGTCGTCGAGCATGTCAGCACCCATATCGGCGTCATGTATCTAGGAAGAATTGTGGAACTGGCGCCCGCAGCAGAATTGTACCAAAACCCATTGCATCCGTACACAAGGGCACTGCTGGCGGCCTCACCTGTGGCAGATCCCGAAATCAAGCTAGAAGCAGTACTTGAAGGCGAAGTCCCCAGCCCAATGAATCCACCCAGCGGCTGCACTTTCCATCCTCGCTGTCCTGAATCCAAACCGGAATGTCGGATTGATGCAAAACAGATGAAGGAAATCACACCAGGGCATTTTGTGGCCTGTATCCTTCACGACTAAGGGTCGACTCATAAATTAATTTGATTATGTACTATTTGCATCCCTTTCTTTTTTCCCATTGTCATCCTCGCGAAAGCAGGAATCCAGAGATTATTAGAGATATCGTTTAACACCAGATGGATTCCCGCTTTCGCGGGAATGACAAGAGGTACAGCTGAATGAGGGCTGTTTCAATTTGCATAGGGATCGTTAAAAAATAACCTCACATAAACTGTTTGCAAAAGTCCTAAAAGCCGGACATTTTGCAAACAGAATGTGACAGCAACGTGTTTCCATTTCAGCAATGGGAAAGACTTGACTAATTTTCTAGCCGACCCTTCTCTACCTGACCATCTTGATACGGTGCAGATTGAAGATAAACGTATCCATGGGCAGCCAGTTATAATCAACCCGGTCCGAATGGGCATAGATCATGTTGGACCCAAAGAGGACAGCACCGCTTGAAGGCGTGCGCAGGTGGTGATGCAACTGCTTCAGGAGCTTCAACCGTTTCTTCTGATCCATTTCCCTGCCCTGTTTTTTAACCAGCGCATCGATCTCTTTTTTATTGGGGCGGCTGGTCCATGAACAGTAGTCGCTGTCGCTGAGAATGCTCAATGCAAGCCTGACATGGGGATCCCGGCCATAACCCCAGGAGTACAGGGTCATATGCCCCTCTCTCGGGTCACGATTTCGATGGAAGGTGGCCTGAACACCTGCTTCCAGCTGCTGAAGCTTGATTTTGATACCCACTTTTGATAAGTATCGCTGAATCATCGCTGAAATCATACGTGAATTGGGGACCTGACTGGTATAGGTTAGAATAATGGGCTCTCCTTTGTACTTACTTTTACTCAGGTACTGCTTGGCTCTCTTAAGATCGTATTCGTATACGATATCGGGATCGTAACCCAATTCTGATTTAGACGCGTACATATACAAGGGATATCCCTCCCCCAGAAACACACGGTCAACAATCTCCTGGCGATTGATCGCATGGGACATCGCTCTGTTGAAATTTCCATCCCTGCAAATCGGGTAATTGTCTCCTTTACAGGATAATCCGTACAAACTGGGATAGGTGGGTTCCCTTTTAATTACAACATGTTTATTACGTTTCAGCCGCTTGAGTTGGTGGGGCAGTATATCACTGACCACATCCAGTTCCCCGGTTTCGAGCATCGCCAGGCGAGTTACTTCATCCGAAACCACCATAAATCTCAAGGTTTTGTAGTCTATCTTAAAGATGGGATGATTTTTAAACGCTGCCAATTCAACATACTCACCGGATCTACGCTTCACAAATTTAAAAGGACCACTACCCACCGGATGTTTGCGAAATCTTTCACGTCCCACTTTTTCGTAATACTTTTTCGAGGCGATACCCATCCACATCAACTCCCTCCAAGGAGCAAAAGGTTCGTACAGATGAAAGATGAGATTGTGGTCATCAATCACTTCAATCTCTTCGATTTCATCAAACATGCTGGCCATCAAATTGCTGTTTTTGGGATTAACCACCTGCTCATATGTAAATTTAACATCATGGGCAGTCAGCGGATCGCCCGTATGAAAAACAGCATTTTTCCGGAGTTTGATCTTGATCGATTTATTATTGGGCATAACCTTTATCGATACGGAAAGAGTGTTCTTTATCGTACGTTTGCCGGTCTTTGGGTCAGTAGTCATCAAGGACTCATGAATATTCAGAATCACAGGGATATCACTCCCTGTTTTCATCTCCAGAACATTGACGGTCGACGGTTCATACGCCAAAGCGACCCGAACCTCGTCCTTCGGCACAGCTATTAAACTGGTTGCCATCAACAGACCAGTGGCAGCCAGGATTAATATTTTAAAAAACGCTACTACTTTATTCATTTTTTCCTCATCTTTTATCTTTTTCGGCCAGTTGGATATTCCTAGCAATTTGTCACGTTACTGGTCTACAACCATACCATAAATTCGAATAAAAAACAGATTCATTCCTATTAAATCTGTCATTTGTCAGTCTATCCTGGTTTATTATTATCAACAATCTCTATGCGTAACAACAGAATTAGGTCAGGCGGGGGAAGGCCGCTATCGTGAACTCGATGTTAGGACTGGAATAGGACTGTGGGCTCAAAAAACAGTTCAGGCAAATCGGGGTACGACTTTCCGCTTCGTTGTCGCTAATCAAACGAGAAGGGGATCGTCGAGAAAACGCGGGGTTGCAATAAAACCCAGCCCTTCAAAGTCAGGGCTGGGACAATAACAACGCTATGGTAAATCCCTGAAACGCGAATCGATCTTAATTCTAATCACTACGGCTCAACAACCAACGCCATTACCCACTTATCCATGACTTCAACAGGAGGCTTTCCTGGTGCGGAAGTAATAGAAACATTGAAAATTTTATCACCTTTGTAGGCAGTTACGGCAACAGTCACCAGGCCGAAAGATCCGGCATATTTCCAGGTTGTCATTGAATAAACAGCCTGTGTCCCATTGGCCAATGTAACCAGTCTGCTGTCTCTTAATTTGAATCGCTTTGATTTGGTCACTTTTTGAGACGCTTTTAATCCATTTTTGAAGGCCTTGGCTACAGTTTTGAAATCAGATATGGGGGCTGCATCTTTTGCCTTGTCATAAACGTTCAATGTGATCACCGGGATCTTATACGCATTGGCGGCACGGGTTCTGACTAATTCGCCCTCCAGGAGTTTATCGTTCACAGACATCACTTGAGCAGGCCAGGTCAAAGATACACCCAATTTTTTATCTCGGTATAAGCCGGGGCCATTAATGATATCAGGCAAGTTTTCAAAAGATGAACGGGCATTGTCCAAATAGGTCTTCAATATTGGAGACTTCTGCAACCAATCTTTGTTTTCCCATTTATCTAACAATAGCGCCGCCGGAGCGTTCTTAAAAACTGATGCATAATCTTTTTTTGCTTCTGCCGTTGTGATCTTTCCATTCAATTCCTCTAATGAAGCAGCAGCTGTGGCTTTGTCGATTTCTTCTGTTAGCTTCGGGTCTTCGCTTTTCCCCCATTCCTCTTGAGCTGCTTTATACTCTCCCTGGCCAAAATGATCCCATCCTTTATCCAAATGGCTCGCGCAGCCAGTAAAAAATGACGCGGCAATAAAGAGTATACTAAACATCAAGTATTCATATCTTCGTCTTTTAACTATCATATTTTCTCCCTTTCTAAACCTGTTAACATGAACACATCGATCTGCTTTAAAGAAAACGGTTGCAGAAAAATGATCGACTAAAACAAGAACCTCCGACCGTGGCCGTGAGACTCCACAAAGGGCTGACTGATTAACCAGGCAACCAAAAACTGATTTTCAAGTGAAAATACAGAAAAGTCGATTTTTTGTCAACAATTCCTTGCGCACTCACTGTTTCCATATGATGGCTTTCACTCAACAACTTAATTGTTAATTGGAGCAACTACCATACCAGATATTTCAATTTAAAATAACACAATATTTCAATATTTTATACCTACTCCTGCCCACCAACAACCAGTTCAATCTGTCTAATTCAAATCAATGAGCGGTATTTAGCACTTTACCAAATATTTTCAGGGAGAATCAGATACATTTTTTTACATCCAGAACTTCTTGGATGCCCTTCTTTACAAGAGGGAGTCGGTGGCGTGAATACCTCGCAAATAACGTGAAAGTTGGTATTGACTTTGCAGAATCCAGAGAGCAGAAGATATCCCAACATGATTCACATACAGTTACAGCCGGACTAAGCATGATACATATCGAGGAGTTTTATCCCCATCCCGAAGCAGTTGTGATACAGGTTGATGGAAAACTCGACCGCCACACCATTCCAACCCTGCAGAAGGTGTGTCAACAACATTTTGATGCAACACCGGCGCTGAGAATAACCGTTGAGATTGGCCAGCTGGACAGTATCAGCCTGGAGGGGAAACACTACTTACGCGAAATACAGGATAGAGTCAGTTTCAGAAACATCCCCGAGTTTTTGAAGCTGGAACTCGACTCCTCTTCTCACCAGCCATGAACAAATGATGGCATCAGGAAATCGTCGTCAACTGTTTTTTTATCCCATGCTTCTTGATTCTGGAGCGCAGTGTGCTGTAATGCATATCCAACAATTCAGCCGCCCCTCCTGAACCCCGGATTTTCCAACTGGTTTCGTTCAACGCCCAGATGAGATGGTTTTTCTCAATATCCAACATGGTGACACCATCATTCTGATTCGGTCCTATTTTTTGCTGTGACTGAAGATCGGGGATATGGAAGTGGTCCTTGTGACTCATAACCACAGCTCTTTCTATCACATTTTCCAACTCACGCACATTACCGGGCCAGCTATAACCTCCAAGCATTTTCATTTCACTCTCTGGAATCCGTGTAAATGTCTTTGTCGATTTTTGAGTAAATTGCTTCAGGAAGAAAAGCGCTAACAGTGGAATATCTTCTGGGCGTTTCCTGAGAGGCGGTACCTTGATGGGAAATACGTTCAGCCGATAATAGAGATCCTGTCTGAATTTCCCGGCCTTCACCAATGCTTCCAAATTTTGATTGGTCGCGGCAATCAACCGAAAATCTGATTTGAGATTCTTTGTTCCCCCAACCCTTTCAAAATTTTTTGTTTGTAAAACGCGAAGCAATCTAACCTGGACATCCATGGAAATATCACCGATCTCATCCAGAAACAGAGTCCCCCCATCCGCCAGTTCAAAACGGCCGATCCGTCGCTCACTGGCGCCGGTAAAAGCCCCTTTCTCATGACCAAAGAGTTCGCTGGCAATCAGTGTCTCTGAAAAAGCACTGCAATTTACACAAATAAACGGCTTGTCACGCCGATGGCTATTATCCAGGATAATTCCTGCAACCAGCTCCTTGCCCACGCCAGTTTCCCCCTGAATCAAAACCGTTGTATCAGCTTCAGCGACTTGTCGAATCTTGCCAAGCATTTTTAGAATCACCTGGCTTTTACCCACAAAATTGTCATAGTGCATACTATCGAGATGTTGCTCTCGATAGTACTGTTTCTCTTCCTTGATTTTGTGGTTCAATCGTTGTATTTCATCGTACGCTTTGGCATTGTCCATTGCAATTGCCGTCAAAGCTGCAAAATAGGTAAAAGTGGTCAGATCAGATTCCTTAAATGCAGATGCCAGAAACCGGTTATCATTATAAAGGACACCTACAATACGCCCCTGGTTAATCATGGGGACACAGATACAGGAACGAACTTTACCGAAGGAGGGATAACTGGCTTCATCATCAATTTTCACTTTTCGGATAATTCCCTTGGAGGTTCTTACGACCTCCTTGATTATAGCCATGTGAGGCTCGAACTCCGGTCGATTGATATCTTCAGATGTCAGATTCTTGGCAGCTCGGAAAGTAAAATCAACAGGCTGGGACCCCGGTTTAACCAGAAATACAGCACCTCGTTCTGCTCCGGTAATTCGTGTCACAGTTGAAATAATATACTTGGCCAGTTCCCTGTTGCTGCGGATAGTCACCACATCCTGCCCCAGTTTCAGGATCTCCTCCAGAAGGTTTTCTCGGCTCTGTGTGGATTTGACCAGAAACTTAAGATCATCCGGAAAATCAAGTTCACTATACTTTTCTAATATTTCAGAAGCCTCACGCGCATCTTCAACTGCCCTGGATTCCCGGTTCATCTCCAGATATAGGCGGGATCTTTCGATACGGGTGCGTGCAATATCCACTTCAATCCCGGCATCCTCAAACCATTTCAAGGAGCTGTCCAGATAACCGAGTACAACCTCAGGGGATTCTCCCTGTTTTTTGGCCAGTAGGGCCTTTAACCGAAAACTGATTCCCTTATATGGTCCGGTTTCACTGTTGATAATGACATCAATTTCAGTTGTCAAGTTCATGTTTTTGATAGGCGGATACTCACCCTCTTCAGCAGCCCGGCAAAGAAGGATCAAATAGACATGGATTCTCTTGGGTATCCCGGCAGACTCCAGAATATTAAAATAGTCCTGCAAAGATTTTCTAGATGCTTCCTTCTTATTTTTCAAGAAAAACACAAAGGCCTTCAGAAGTGTAATATCGGCTCTGATACGTTCTTCAAACATCTGCATCTCCTCTTCTTCCAATGATAGAAGAGACTGGTAGACTTCATCCACCCTGCCGAGCATTACAAGAATCTGCCCAATATTATAGACCGCATAACCCGCAATATTGTGGCGACCAATTTTAACAGCATGGGAATAGATCGCATCCAGCATGCCCAGACCATGAGAAACTTGTCCGATCAGGGCATAGGAATGCGCTACGGTTGTGGCAGCAAATAGCGGAAAGGTACCACTGGGAAATGTTTCCACGTCCTGTACAGATTGCTCGTAAATCTCAATCGTACGACGAAATCGGCCCTGCCAATACGACATGAAAGCGCTGATCGTTGTGATAGGCTTTAAGAATCGGGGATCATCGATTTCCTGAGCCATCTGCCAGGCATTCTCAAACGTCTCGGTAGATAATTCATCGGCACCCCGCAGAAACTGATTGATGGCCAGATGCATTTTCAAAAGCGCTTCAAAAGGCAGATGTTTGATAGCTTTGGTTCTCTCCAGGGCTTCCTCGACAATTGCTGTTGCCCATTCGCTGTCCTGTCTGACAGCCACAATATTCAGGTACTTATTGACCGTCTCAATGAACAGGAGATTCGATGTGTCATCATGATTGGATCGGAGATCTTCAATTGCTTTTACATAACAGGCAGTGGCTGAGGAAAAATCCACAGATTTATTATAAGCGTCGCCAGCCCTGACCAACCAGCGGCACCCCTCAAGATCATTGTCAATCGATAACATATGACTGGACAATTCCTTTTGTCTGGCTGAATCATCAGATGTATCTGCCTTGAGCAGTTCAATGATCTTCTGGTAGATTTCTTCTCTCTCACGGTTTTCCAAGCTCTGTTCCAGCTTCAAACGCTGATTTTCGTCTTTGAATTGATAGACACCAGATCGGCTTTCTTTCAACTGTCCCTGCTGGATAGCTTCGGTTATCATACTTAGCAGCGAGGTCGCTTTCAGGTCGGTCAATTCCAATAGCCAGTCAAGTGAAAATTCACCTTTAAAGCAGGCCATAACCGCAGAGAGGTTATTTTGTTGCATCATGTTCATTCAATTGCAGATAACATTTTGGGTTTACCTGGAAAAGAGGCAGTCCCTTCATAGAACAGGTAATCTAAATTATTCTTACGAGCCAGACGGCAAAACAATTATGGAGTCAAGGTTACCGAGTAACGATGGCTGGAATTTCAGAGCTTTCAGTATTATACAAGCGAAAGAGGTCTGATGGATTCGTCATTTGCGGAAGCACGCTCCTGGACAGTACAATTTGCAATTTTCCTAATTCAGCGGGAGATTATCACAGAGGTCAAAAAACTGTAAAGCATAATGTGTGATATTTCCCCTTTAGTATATATTTTAACTCATTGGCGTTGATAGAAAAATGCAAATTAATAAAATCAATCATATCCTGTTGCTTCTATGACCCTTTTCTTTTTGCTTACCTGACAAGTACCTCATTACAAACAGATCAATATTAAATTGCCTGTTTCATATAAAATTAACTATAATGGAGCAGGGACTTGAATCCGAGACAAACACATTTTGAACTGACCACTTCTCACTGGGTAGCCTTCATGACATTTTCACCAGCCAAATCAATTCTTATAATCTTTCATTTCATCATATTTGCTACAAATCTTCATGCAAAAAGCACAATCATTTGGCCGTACTTTTCATACCCGCCAATGTTTATTGTTGAAGGGGAGAAGCTTTCAGGATACGGGATTGATGTGTTAGATGTCATCATGAAAAATATGCCAGAATACAACCATAAGTACATTTCAGCGGCTCCCAGCAGAATTTTCCAGAACTTAAAACATGGTAAAAATTATTGTGCTTTCGGTGCGACCAGAACACCTGAGCGAGAAAAATATATTCACTTTTCCAGACCCGCACGGCTCGTCATCTCCGATATGATTATTATCAGAAAGGCAGATTCAACCAGGCTGATATCTGACTTAAAAATATCCCTAAAAACTCTCTTACTAAATCCTGATTTAATAATGGGAACAACAGCCAATGCCAGTTTCGGTTTGACATTAGATCGGGTCATTCAAAAATACGGAACACAAACCAACATCGAGTCTCTTTCGGGTTCGGACACAAACGAACAGTTGATTCAGATGCTGGTAAGAAAACGCATTGATTGGTTTATCTGGGACCCGGTATCTGTATTGATGTTAGCAAAAAAGTTAAATCTATCTAGAGATCTAATAATGGTGGCTATCAAAGAAACCAGAGAATTTGGCATATTGGGTTATGTTGTTTGCCCAAAAAATGAGTGGGGATCTGCTGTGATAAAAAAAGTCGATCAGATACTGCGGAGGGAAGTCGGAACAGACAAATTTTACCAGCTTTTCACACCCTGGGTTCCGGTGAATCTCAGAGCTGAATACAAGCAACACTATCAGAGATTAATGATTGATTGACGAATAAACAAACTGCTAGCTCCGGTTATCTGGATTATTAACACCTATAAGTCACCATTCATATAAATGAAAAAACAAGTACGACAATCTTCAATCGCCAATAAATTAACCATTAGTCTGACTATAGCCGTCGCAGTCGTCGCTTTGGTCACGTTTGCGTTCAACTATTATTTTGCTTCACAGTCTGCGAAGACTGATTTAACCCATCAAGCAGACGAGTACCTCGCTGCACTTGTAAAAAGCCTGGAACTCCCACTCTGGCACATTGACAAACAAACAGTTGAGAAAATGGGAACCGCCTTTACCCTCAACAATTCTGTTGTAGAACTGAAAGTAGTAGATACCAATAATATAGCCTATATAAATATTACTAAAAATTTCAGATACAAACCGATCAAAAAGACCAGTAATATCTTTCACAATGGTGAATTGGCTGGAAATGTCAGCATTTCATTAACAACAGAATATTATCAACAGTACATTGACAGACTATTAGCTTATTTGTTGCTTTTACTGGTTTTGGTCGTCATCACTCTGCTGATCACAACCAGAACCATATTAAGTGTGTTTTTAAAACAGCCCCTGGCGCAAATGAGTGCCATAGCCAAATCATACGCTGACGGTAATTACCGGCCAATCCAGCAAAACACAATTTATCCGGAGTTCAATGAACTAACGTCAACACTGTTTCTTATGGGGGAAAAGATTCAAACACAGCTGTCTGACATAAAGAACACAGAGGCAAAGTTTCGGGATATTTTTGAAAATGCCATCGAAGGTATTTACCAGGTTGACCTGACAGGTCGATTTCTGAGGGCAAACACATCTCTGTCAACAATACTCGGCTTTGAATCCCCTGACGAATTAACCGGATCAGGCTCATACAAATTGCTTCAAATGTTCGAATCTGAGCAGATGAAAACAGATTTTGAAAAGCAGATTGAAAATCAACATAATGTCAGGTTATTTGAGGCGAGACTGTATCAAAAGAACGGTTCGCTCATTTGGGCTTCCATCAACTCCCGGGCCGTTTTTGATGCTGACGGAAAACTTGCCTATCACGAAGGGAGACTGGTTGAAATCACAGAACGGAAGGCTGCCGAAGAAGCACTAAGAAAAATGCACATTGAACTTGAGCAGAAGGTGACAACCCGGACCATTGAATTAAATCAGGCCAAGGAAAAGGCCGAGGCGGCAAATATCGCCAAATCAGAATTCCTGGCCAATATCTC
>PJEL010004688.1_pt1 | contig 11184 bp, 12 predicted proteins | sample 1853271 | NCBI WGS metagenome assembly PJEL01 (sample SAMN08108733, study PRJNA415343) | Invertebrate metagenome, whole genome shotgun sequencing project. | host: Globobulimina | place: Sweden: Gullmar Fjord | collected 2015-08 | reverse complement strand
CAATTTTTAGCAATTTAGTTAACAACGCGAAACAATACAGTCCACTCGATTCAAAAATTTTAGTCTCCACGAGAGTTGTAAGGGATAAAAACTTAATATTATCAGTTACTAATTCTCTTAATGAACCTTTGAATGCTAGCGATATAGACCAATTATTTGACCCATTATGGCAAAAAGACATTTCAAGAACATCGATTGATAACTTTGGATTAGGGTTATCAATCGCTAAGACGCTTAGTAAAGCAATTGATGCGCAATTAAGTGCGAAAGTTAGTGACAAAAAAATTACATTTTTTTTAGTCTTAAACAAGGATTAGTGGATTTCACAGCTTTCACTAGACAGTTTTTAACTCAAAATAATACGCTTCTTCAAACTTAGCTGGTGAAACACTGCCTATATGTGAGTGGCGCTTTTTTGGATTGTAAAACATTTCTATAAAATTGAATATCTCAGCTTTCGCATCTTCACGTGTCGAGTATATCTTACGCTTAACTATTCGCTTTTTAATTGTTGCAAAAAAGCTTTCAGCGACCGCATTATCATGACAGTTCCCAGCGCGGCTCATCGAAGACACAAGATTATGTTCTTTCATAAATGCGAGATAGTCAGCGCTACCGTATTGACTACCTTGATCACTATGCACCATTACCTCAGCCTTCGGTTGACGTTGATATACAACCATCAACAATGCATTTATAACAAGGTGCTTGTCCATACTTTATCCATCGTCCAACCCACAATACGCCTAGAGAATAAGTTCATTACTGTTGCCACATATAAAAAACCTTCATAGGTTCTTATGTAAGTTTTGTCGCTCACCCATGATTGATTCGGAACTGGCGGGTTAAATTGGCGCGCTAATAAGTTATCTGCAATCCGCGATGTCTTACCGCCTTTAATATGGTGACGCTCATACCCAATTTGCGCTTTAAGCTTATGTTGCCGCATGATCTTAGCGACACGATTTACGCTACATTGCTCACCGGCTTCACGCAAGTCTGCATGTATCCAAGGGCTACAATATGTGCCGCCACTGGCTACATAAAATTCTTTAACCAGTTTCAACAAACGATTATCTTCAAGCGCTCTATCGCTTAAAGGTTTTTTAACCACGCATAAAAACCACTGCGATGCAGTTTAAAAAGGCGGCACATCGCCGTGATAGAAAACTCATCTTGGTGACCACGAATGAAGCCGTACTTTACTCGGGGTTGCAGGCAAAGTACCTTGGGACCTTTTTTAAAATATCCCGCTCCTCCGTGACACGTTTCAATTGTGCTTCTAATTTAGCGATCTTCAATTTTTCATCGGATGATTAAACGGCTTTAGGTTTATCTGATAACTGACTCCGCCAGTGGTATAAGGTTTTGGTAGAAATATCTATACGTTCAGCGACTTCTGCGACTGAATACCTGCACTCAGTAATTTGTTTAACAGCTGCTTCTTTAAACTCTTGGCTATAACGTTTGCCTTTTCTCATAAAACACCTAATGAGTTACAATGTAACTCATTAGGTGTCTAGCAAACTATGGGAAGTCCACTAATTAATGATTATACCACTGCCTTCCTTGCCATATAGCTATGTTCAAGAGAATATTAGAGCGACAGCCAGAAAATATTTAAAAGCAGACGACAAATAACAGAAAATTATTTATTTGAATTTTTGCAACTCGCTCTAAGCTGCCTACCATATAAATAAATAGTAGATATGGAAATGCGTTCCACATTGTGGAAACAGGGTTATCATTACATAATTCTGGCTGAATACACCAGAAATATGTATTTACTAATGAATTCTCCCATTAATACACCATAAATATGTAATTTAAAGCTATGAACTTTACATAATTATGGTACTAAAACTAAAAACACCATTATTTTGTACTCTATATTCACATAAGACTTAGTTTAAAGGCTTAACAACCATATTGAGATAACATAATTATGGTGTTTTTCATCAAATGACGAATATTAGCTGCTAGCAAATGGTGTTCTATAATCTTAGATAACATAATAGTGGTATAAAAACACCATTATTATGTTGTTTATAAAAAACAAAAAATAACAAACCATTGAAATGTTAGCACTTTTAATAAACAATTAATTTTATTGATTACATAAAGCTGGTAAAAAATACCAGTTTTATGTAAAACAATCGATTCAAATACACAAAACTGGTGTTGTTGACCAGTATTGTGTATTTTAAGTTTATTGATTACAGCTTTCTGGTGTGCAAGTGGAAAAAAAACTAAACCCAAACCCAATTTCTCGTTCAAATTTACCTAAACATATAAAACAAGGGCATAAACTTGTATTCAGCCGCAAGGACTTGTCGCAAAGAGAAGCCGATTTATTTGCACTGATGATGGCGCAAATGAAAGATTCCGATTGGGAAAAAAGCACACCACAGTATACATATACAGCAAGCCAGCTATCAGAATGGTTGAATATCAGCTCTAAGCATGTTGGCAGTATTTTATCTCCTGCTGCTGAACGACTTGCAAGCTACAAAATAGGTATAAAAGTAGAGGGGACCTCTGGCGACTTTGAATTTGATTACAAACCTCTATTTAAAAATATTAAGTATAAGCGAGGCGTGTTAACAATGGTGCCTAACGACATGCTTGAAAGTGAATATATTGAATATAAACAAGGATTTGCATTAATAACTACAAGAACATATTTAGATATAAAACAAGAATACGCAAAAAGATTGTACGAAATTTTAAGCCGATTTAAAAAAGACGGTTATGAAATGCATTACATTGCAATTGATGAGCTGAAAGGGCTCTTTGGTTTACTCGATGAAAGTGGGCGGCTGAAAAAAAATAAAAGCTCTTTTAAAAACAATGGCGTATTCATGAAACGCTGCGTAAGAGATAGCATAGAAATCTTACGTGGGCACCCTATTGCTCGTAAAGAATTTTTATTTCTAGAAAGCGAAAGTAACGACATTGGTTATGAATTAAAAACTCAAGGTAAGAAAATTTCTGAAATAAAATTTCTTATTAGATGGCTAAATAAAGGTACTACTGAAGAATTAAATACTCATGATGCGCTTAATACAGTAAAAGAACTTATTTCTAAGCAATTGATTCAAAAGGAAAAGCTATCCCCAGCAGAACTAACAAAATTAATGTTTGCTTACAGGTATTTAGGTCAGGATGCAGAAGCTAATAAAGTTGAAAAAGCTTTAAGTACTCACTCTGCACTCAATAAAAATAAAGAAAACGATAAAGAAAAACAATTAAGAGAAGAGGTGTCATCGTTGATTGAGTTGACTAAGAACATCGATTACTAGAATACACCATAATTATGTAGTCTTAATACCAGTTTTTTGATCAACAACACCACTTTAATGATCCCGAATACCAGTTATATGATCAGCAATACCAGCTAAGTGATCTTAAATACCATATAACTGATCTTAATTGGCTTGTTAATTGTTAATAATCAATAAGTTAGAAGTTCTATAGTTTAATAGTGTTTATATTTTAAAATAGGAATAATAGAATTTATAGTATCTGTGTATAAGTGCATAACATTGAAATACATGAGAATTATGAAGTGTACTATTTATTTAATTTAATGTTTACAAACTTATTCATATGCAGCATTATATGGAAACTTTTAAAAAAGCTGCACATTTCAAGGTAAGTTGATGGATGACAGAATACTAAAAATAGCCACTAGGGCAAAAGTAACCTTAGAGGCATTGTCTGAAAAAATTACAAATTCTCAAATAGAATTTGATGCTGAAAAATATGAACCTACTTATTCAAAATCTGCAGTTGCAAACTTACCAGAATTAGCCAAAGCAAAAGTTGATAAGGCTGTAGCTGAGATGGAGCAAAAAGGCTATCAGTTCCAAAAAAAACCAGCAGGTTTAAATAACGTTTATAGTATGGGACATAAAGATATTACCGCTATTTATGAACACAGAGGTGTTCCTAAATACCGTGATAAATTTAAAGAAGCCCATACAATTTTCCTTACAAACCTTAAAGGAGGCGTTGCGAAGACGGTCTCCAGCGTGACTCTCGCTCACGGCTTAAGGTGCACCCCTGCCCTACTTCACCATGATTTGAGAATATTAGTGCTCGATCTAGACCCACAGGCAAGTGCAACAATGTTTATGAAACATGACCTTTCTATTGGCGTTGTAGATGAAACCGTTGCGCAGGCGATGCTACAAAACGTAAGCCGTGAGGAGTTGTTGGAAGAGTTTGTAAAACCAACGAATGTATCTGGCGTGGATATTATACCTGCCTCTATTGAGGACGCATTTATAGCCTCTCAATTCGAAAAATTAGCAAGTGAGCATTTACCTGGACAAAATATATATGATGTCCTGCAAGAAAATATAATTGATAAGCTAAAACATGATTATGATTTCATTTTTATTGATTCAGGGCCTCATTTGGATGCATTTTTATTAAACTCTTTTGTTGCCGCCGATACATTTTTAATACCAGTTCCCCCAGCTCAAGTTGATTTTCACTCGACTTTAAAATTTATGCAAAGGCTCCCTGAACTTTTCGATATGACCGAAACAGCAGGAAGCGAGATTAAACTTAATTCGATATTTGGATATATGGCTAAAATTGCAAGGAAATCTGATCATGCTGATGCCCAGAGCCTACTTCGTGAAGTTTGCGGTGCAGATATGCTAGATACGTCATTGCCATTATCCACTGCATTTGAACGTTGTGGTGAGAGTTTTGGTACTGTTTTTTCAACTAATCCAAAATTTTATCCTGGCGACAGAGACGCGTTGAAAAAAGCGCGTTTAAAGGCTGAGGAATTTACACGTTCAGTATTTGACACAATTACGTTTAATAGAAAAAACAAAGGCTAGACCACTATGAACACAAAAAAAAGAGCCGTGATCGGGCGTAAGGTTACAACTACTAATCTAGATGAGCTTATTACAAAAAATAGTGGAAATAATATAGTTGAACGTTCACCTATTTCTGAACGAGACATTGAATGGGAACGCGTTGAAATTGAAAGCCAGGATGTTTTAAATAAATGTAGAAAGTCGATTTATAATAAACGATCTTTTAAAGATTTATCTTTAGCATCTGTGCTCGATATTTATCATTCGATAAAATCTACAGGCGGTAATACCGAAGCCGTAAGAGCTGAACTTGTTGATGGAAAGTATGAAATCCTAGGTGGTCTTCGTCGTGCTTATACTGTTTCTCTTTTACCAAACACTAAATTAACTTTGGTTGTAGCCAAAAATTTAACGGAAGAAGAACGTGCTCATTTTGCATTAGTAATGGATGAATACTCAGAGCCTAGCTATATGGATAAAGCACGCTCTATTAGTGAGTTAAAGGATAAACTCGAAAAAAGAAATGGTATAGAGCTGACAGGAACAAAACTTTGCGAAATTTTGGGGATGAAAAAAAGCAACGTGTACTACGCGTTAAGCTTTTCAAATATACCTAACGACATTATAAAACTGTTCCCTGCCCTAAAATTTATATCTACTCCATTTCTACGAGAATTAGTAAAATACAATAAGGACGGTTATTTAGATCATTTAGCTTCGCATTTTAAAGCAATCGAAACATCATCCCTCACAGGTAATGAGTCTAAAGAAGAGTTAACAGAAATAGACGAATATTTGGAAAAAGAATCTAAAAAGTTACAACGCGATATTTTAAATAAAATTAAAAATGATAAAACTGAAGGTGAAACTGATTATAACGGTAAATTTAAAGAGCTTATAAAAAGCAACGTAAGAGGTGTAAAATTTACGACGAAAAAGAATGGTGTGAATATTTCAATAGACGAGTCCGAAGTGAGTCCAGATATATTAGAAATGCTTTTGACCAGCTTTAACTCTTAGCTTTACCAACATAACCTTTATTTAAAAAGCCTTTTCCACATTGTGGAAAAAGCTTTTTCCTCAAATTAGAGTTACCTGCGAATAATGTAAATACGTTTTTAGCATGAATACTTATCAATATCCCCCAACTTACCTCCCTTTTTTAGCATTAGTAACATATATTTTTCCTAAACGAATATCACCACAATAAACCACAATGAGGTGAGGCTTTCCTCAACTGCGTACGATGAAAATTTTTAATTAAATCTGAGGCTTGTTATATTTAAAGTGACAACCAAGCTAATTAAAAGGGCACTTATAAAGCGTGTAATTAAAATTCAAATTCTAATGCGAGCCTAAAACTATGGTTTTTTTCTGATTGGCTTATCTCAGTGATGAAACCTGCTTCCCACTTTAATTGCTTTTGCCCATCAAAGCGCTGTAAACCTATAAAACCAGGCCCTATACCAACAAAGTCCTCTCCTACATAAACTTCAATAGACGGCTGAAAAGCTGAACGATAGCGATAGCGGTATTGTGCTCTAAACTCACTTTCCCATTCATTTTGAATATCCTGCCCCCACTCGTAAACTAAAAAGGCATTCATAGTTAAGCTTGTTTTGCCAAATTCTTTTTCGATCACAAAACCCGACGTTGCTTCATATACGTCTTCGTTGTGTTTTTTTTCAAGCTCGAATAATGCGCCCCAATCAGCCCATAACTTACCTTGCTCAATTAGTTGCCAGCGCAACTCAAGCTCGTAAGCTTCTAAGCCAAAATCGCCGCTGTCGTCTCGCTCACCAACTATGTAACCTTCTAGTGCAATTGTATCGTTTATAGCTCCACCACCACCCAAACGCTGCGCGAGTATGTTGCCACTATCTGTTTGGTGCGACACTAACCGCCATTCTAACTCTCGCTCAAAAGGTAAAACATAGGGGTGATAAACCTTATCAACAACGATTCCATCAGCCTTTGCTGGGATTGAGAACACCAATAAATAAAAAACGGTAAAGCTAAGCGCTAAATATAGGTTGAGTACTTTCATACACGTTCCTTAGATATTGAAGCCGTAATAACGTAACAAAGTAATAAAAATACCACACTGCTTGTACTATATATAACTACACTCATTAAATCAGGGGTTGCCTCATAACCAATAAGAGAACGAAGTACGCGCCCTAGCTCAGAGTTTTCGCTTAATGCATCACGTAAATCCCATACGGTTGCGGTGTTGGTAATTAAATCTATTTGGCTTGCTAAATCCAGTGCAACCAATAGCTTAGCCGCACTGTTAAAAGCAAGCAAAGTAAAAAGCGGATACATGCCAAAACGGTGCTTAATTGCATTCATTAAAAAGTACAGCAATACGCTAAAACTTAAGCAAATCCCACTGCCTAATAAAGTGCCAATAAATAAGCTTTGTCCTGCATCATTATTTTGCCAAAAACTGGTGAGGTAAATAATATAGTGGCTTAAATACAGCGTTATTGTGCTTATAACTGCGATATAAAATGCCGCTGACTTTTGCTTTAGTGCAAAAAACAATACAGCAATAAATATAGTAATACATAGCCCTATTTGTGAGTACTCTAACCCTTGGTGTTCAAACCATTGGCTCACCCACGATGCACTTTGCATGTACAAAAACGACATTAGCGCGCCTATTACTAAAACAGACCCTATTTGCAAAGAGCTCTGTTTTTTAACTACTTGTAGTAGCACTAATAAAATAGCCACCGGTAGTAATTGATTAAGGCTCATGACTAAACTAGTTATTAGCATGCTGCGCCTCCTCATCACCAACTATTACAACGCCCCTTGCTGTATTGGGCGAAAACTCACCAAAAAACTCGTAATGCCCTTTACTTAGCGGTCCTATATAAATAATGCTATTACGATTTGGGTAGAGTACTTTTTCTCTGTTTAGATCAAAGCTATCAAACTCTTCTGGTGTTTTGTCTTGGTTTTCTATCAATAGTTTTACTTTTTTGTTTGCGGGAATAATTATTTGCGAGGGATAAAACAAATGATCTTTTAAAATAATAAGATACTCTTTACTTGCCGCGTTAAACGACAAAAATAGCAAACAACAAAGGCACTGATTAAATAAACGTTTAGTCACTTTTTACTCCTATAAAAGTAACCTTAACGGTTAGTCCGCCTAAAGAGCTATTCGCTAAATGAATACTTGCGCCATAAATAGCAATTATGTGCTGGACAATCGCCATACCTAAACCCGCACCTTGCTCGCCTGATGGATGTTGATCGCCACCCACGCGATAAAAGCGATTGAATATTCGCTCTTTTTGCTCTTCAGTCATGCCCGCACCAGAATCATCAATTTGCCAACTAAAGCCGTTATTACTTGACGCTAATTTAATTATAATTTGACCATTATTGGGGGTGTATTTTATGGCATTGCTAAGTAAATTAGCGATGAGTGTGGTTAATGTAAATTCATCACCATTAATTACAAAATCATCACCTTCGAGGCTAATCGTTTGGTTTTTTCCGTCTATTTTGTCGTATTGCTCCGATACGACTTGCTGAGTAATCGCTAGCAATGACTGTTCACTAAACTGCCTCTGCCATTGCTCAGGCTGAGTGCGCCCTAAAATTAGCATTTGTTCAACAATATTACTTAAGCGATTAATGCCTTGTGACATGGCTTGTAATTCTTGATGGTTTTGCGAGTTACTTTGTTTATTAGCCAAATTATGTACATTAATTTTTAAGCTACTGAGCGGGGTACGTAATTCGTGAGCTGCATCTGAGGCAAAAAAACGCTCTCGTAAGTAAGCTGTTTCTACTCGTTTAAATAAATCGTTTAAACGATTAATAACAGGTTTAATTTCTTCATCGGTTACCTGCCAGTTAATTGGTGTAAAGTCGTTTGCTTGGCGAGTAGCCAGCTGCTTAGATAATCGAGTAAGAGGGGCTAATGCGTATTTAACAAAAAAGCTAATAAAAATAGCAAGCAGAGGGACTGCCCATAGCATAGGTAACATTGCAGATAAAATAACGGCTTCAGCTAATTCAAAACGCTTTGCCAAAGGCTCAGCAACGATGACTCTACGGGTATTTTTTCTCATCACAAACACTCGCATACGCTGCCCTGCTACATTGGCAGTTTGAAAGCCCTCGCTAAAACTAATTTGGTTATTCTTTAAACTCGATGAGCCACTAAGTAAACTATTATTTTGCCAAATTTGATACAACAATTGAGCACTATTATTACTTACTTGTACTGCATCTGTGCTTAGTGCCAATGGTTGTTCAATTAAAACGCCAGCCACTATTTTAAGTTCATTATCAAGCAAGTTTTCGCCGTGGAGCATGCTTTTTTGGTAGCCTTTTACTAATGCTAAAAAACAAGTAAGCACCATCATTGAAAGTAAAATTAAGGTCAGGCGTTTACGAATAGACATTTTCAACCTCGAAATATAAACACACTCTAACGCTTACCAACCACATATCCAATACCACGTAAGGTTTTAATAAAATCGCTAGGGAATTTTTTACGAAGATGGTGAATATGCACCTCTATGGTATTAGAGCCAACTTCTTCACCCCATTGATAAAGTTTGTTTTCGAGTTGTTGTTTTGATTGCACCCTTCCCTGATTTTCCATTAACGCTTTTAAAAGCATGTATTCTTTTCGAGGTAGTGTAAGTGACTGCCCACTTAGCTTAACTGTATGAGCAGAGGAATCCATTACTACATCACCACAGCGCAATAAGCTTGATTGTGTTTGGTTAATACGCCGACTTGCTACACGTAATCGAGCAAATAACTCAGCAGGGTCAAACGGCTTTGCAAGATAATCGTCTGCTCCCATATCTAGCCCTTGGACTTTGTCATCAATACTGCCGCGAGCAGTTAAAATAACCACTGGTATAACTTTTTTTTGTGCTTTAATATGCTTTAAAACTTGCGAGCCATCGCCATCAGGCAATCCTAAATCGAGAATAACAAGTTCAATCTCACCACTAGAAAGGCACTCCAAGGCATATTTTACAGTGCCACTGTGCTCTACGCTGTAGCCCTCTTGGCGCAAAGAGCGGATAAGCCCTTGCGCCACTAAATGATCATCTTCAACGAGTAATAAATGCATTATGTGTTTATCTTTTTAATTTTTTATCTACTTTTTCCAATAGCTGACTTATTGCTTGTTGACGATATTTATCTGCTTTCGCACGAGTATCACGAATTCCCGCCGCTTGTGCTACAAGTAGTCGTGCTCTCGCTTCTTTATAATCGCCTTCGTCATACAAGTATTCACCGTATAAGTAATTAGTATCAATGCCTTCGAGATTAAAAGCTAGCGCTTGTTTAAATAATTTTTCAGCTTTGTCGTCATCACCAAAACCAATTGGCCAGCCAGGTACTTTGCTATAAAGTGTTGCTAGGCTAGCGTAAGCTGAGCCATTGAGTGCAGTGCCATCAATCGAGAGTGCATTTTCGAGTGACGCTTTTGCTTCTTTTGCTAAACCAAGTGCGCCCAAGCCCCCTTTTGCGCCAGCAAAGCTGGCTAACACAATGCCATTCCAAATATGTGTCTGCGCCGAACCTGGATAGTTTTTAACAAATAGTGCACTTTGCTCACTTAGTTGAGTAAACGCGTCTATTTGTGCATCGTCTTCAAGTTCGTAATTAGCAATTGCCCACTTTTGTTGAATATCGGTTAAGTCTTGCGCTTCATCTGCGTGTACTGCAGTCGCAAATACAGAGGTTAGTATTAAATAAAATGCGAGTGTAAATTTATACATAATTTTGCCCTTGTGTGTTTGTTAACTTAAAAAACGTTTAATTTTAGGAAGTTGCTTTGCAATAGCGTTATCAACAACGCTTGGGAATACGCCATTTATGCGTGCAAATAATTTTTCAGGAAAACCAACAAAGCGCCTTATTTGGTTTGAACTTATAAGTACTAATAACTCTTGAGCAACTAATTCTGGCGAGTCCATTTTATTGCCGAGCTCTTTATTCATTGCCCGCGCTTTACTGCTATTAATAGATGTATCTGTTGCTCTTGGTGCTAAATAGGTCACTTTAACGCCTGAACCATTCAACTCACGTGATAATGCCTCAGTAAAACCACGTAAACCAAATTTACTGGCGCAATAAAGCGTTTGAAACGGGTAGCCAATACTGCCAAACGATGATCCCACGTTAACAATGGTGCCTTTGGTATACGCTAACTGCCCTAAAAATAGCTGGCATAATTTAATAGGCACCGACAAATTAGTAATGAGCATATTATCTATTTGCTCATTACTTGTGTGCTCAAGGCTTTGCATTGTATTTATACCTGCGTTATTAATAAGTAATTTAACGCCAC
>PJEL010004687.1_pt1 | contig 11185 bp, 1 predicted proteins | sample 1853271 | NCBI WGS metagenome assembly PJEL01 (sample SAMN08108733, study PRJNA415343) | Invertebrate metagenome, whole genome shotgun sequencing project. | host: Globobulimina | place: Sweden: Gullmar Fjord | collected 2015-08 | reverse complement strand
CACAATAAATAAAATTATAAAATTTTATTTTACCTGAGTCTGGTAATTTATCGGCCATGCCAATAAAAAGAAAAACAATTAATTTTTATTTAAGAACTAACAATTTATAACTGTTCTTAATAAAACAAAATTTCTTGTTCAGGAAAATAGCAGCACGACTGGAGGTCAAGTGCGACGAACGAAGAATGATCTTTTTCGCGCAAAGTTCCGTCTCTATGCTGTGTTTTCACACCAGTTGGACAACCTTTCCCCACTACCGTAATCTATCACGGAAAGTACGGTAGGGAGAAGTGGTGTAGACATGGAATGATGATAAGTCAATTCTATTCTGCGCGAGCTCGGCACTTGGCTCAAGTCGACGCACATGTCTTATACGCCTTAAATACGTCTTAATTTTAAGACTTTTTAACGCATATTTAAACATAAATCTTAGGTTTTTCATAACAGAATTTTAAATATCAGTTTTTCTAGCTTGATAATTAATTCTGTGGGGCTCTTTTTCCTAGCACTCCGGTTTCTTCCCCGATTTTTGAGGAGACTTCACCTGAAGGCTTTTTAGATAACCCTTGGTGTTTATATCATCTGTGTGACAGTTATTTAAAATATCTTTTTAATAACTTAGTCACATTAGTGGTAAATTGCCAGGCTTATTCTTGCTCCAGCTGTTTGTCTTTATATGTATAAACCATATTGTGTATTATTATCATTAATTCATGTTATGTATTAGTCGTACATAACTGTACAATTACTCAATAAGAATTTGCGGATCTCCGCTTACGTTATATCAAACATAATTTATCTTTATTGGATAATAATATCAAAACACTACTTGATGTCAAAGACTTCAAGTTTATACACTATACAAAATACATCATAATACACTAAGTACAGGTCCGTCTGACTCTGTTTCTAACACAATCAATATTATATAAGGATACAATATATAATTACACGGTTAAGGAAATACGGCAATTGCTCATATTAACTTTCATTACCGATAAGTCAGTAATGTATTATCAAAATATTAATAAAATATTTACAGTACTCACGTAAAATATCATATGAACGTGGAATTTTTACTAATACACTCTTACAAAAGCCACTTTTTGTATTTTTGTAAAATTTTAAAATTTTTAGGGGTTTTCGTAGTTTTCTATATTGTTTTTGTATTTTTCAAAATTTTCAACACGTTTATCTACAATATACTACAATTGACATTATCTTTAAGGAGAGCAGGGTAAATTTCTCCCACATCCTTTGCAAAATTGCTCTACATTTACTACCGATAAGTCGGCGTTAATGTGGTTTGGTAAACCGCAATTTCGACAAGTAACTCGTTTCGGAGTTGTAATGTCAGTTTCTCGTCGTTTATTATGGTCCGACGGGAAAACATAATGCGATCGAGTTTGGGATATTCCCGAGGCAATTGCCTTCAAGGAATCTTTCATGTCATATCTGTATTTGTATGCAGTATACAGAGTTGGGATTGCAATGGTATATTCCATTACAATGGGTCGTTCTTCATCATAGTGGGGTTCCTCTGGTTCCCATAATATTCTGAGAACTGTCCCCTCTTCTATGATAAATGTGTTGAGCAAGTCAGGAGTAATCACGGAAGTTACTCGATTGTATACTTCAGCCCAATTCCGTTCGAATCTGCCATTGTGATTATCCCAATTCATGGCACGAGAAATTTCATCTAGGAGTCCAGCACCTATAGCTGCTGTTTCCCATTTCTCTATAGATTCTTGTTCTAGGGTATTCTTTACGACTCGTGGTCGATAAGTAATTCCTCCTAACGATCCAACTGGATCGCGATCTAGAATCTTTAGAACTGATTCCCAGTCTTCTAAAGTAGCGTTGGTGGTAAAACCATGTTCATCCGTTTGTAAGCGCGGATAATTGGGGGTAGCTCCCAAAGTAAAATCAATTGCCTCACTGAAGCTCAGAAATGGTCCTCGAGGGCCAAATGCTGGTCCTCGGGCTGGGGCTTCTGGATGGGGCAGTTGACCGTATCGGCCAATTCGGCACTCTATTGGAATATAAGGGTAATATTTCCGTAACCTTGTGTACAACTTAGTCCACATCTCAACGAGAGTTCCTCTTAACTCTGTTGGAGGACCAGTAAATACCAAGTTAGCTATAGAGTAGGTTTCTAATTTCTGTAGACTAAGTATAGGATCTATTCTTCCAACATCTAGTCGGACAATCCATGAGTCTTCTGAAATCTTAATTCCATTGTAACTTCTTGTTAGACAAGGTCCATACCCGTCATCTGCTGGGTATACTGGAGTACCATTGTACATAACAAGTAGTCCTGAAGATAATCTATCTCTTTGCTCATTAGCTAAGGCTACGCAAATAGAGTACTGAGGATGGTTTATAATTGCTTCTCGTCGATTAACGAGAGGGAGACTAATTTTTGCCGGTTGTATTGGCATTCCGTGCATCTGCACAGTAATAGGTGTAGATTCAGGATAAAAGTAAGTGTGTGGTTTAAGTCTCCACATCCTAGCCAAAGCAGTTTCCAAGGGGGACCGTTGTATTGGTCCTCCACTGGCCCATCGAGTTCGTGAAAGTACCGGTTTTGGTCCGAGAGGTAATGTCTCTCTTTCTGGAGAAAACGATAACTCTTTACGAATTTCTTGGGTCCCTTGAGAAACTTTAGTATTTGATTGTTCTTTAATCAAGTTAATTTTACTCTTAGCAGGAGCTAAGGTTGTCAATTTATTTGGCAATGAAGGAGTACCTTGAGGATGATTCATCTGTTCATCCATTAGTTCCTCTCCAGTTTCAACACTTGAGTCCAATTTCTGTAACTCGAGCGTTAATATCTCGGGTATTAAAGAAAATACTGTAGGTTTATCAGTTGGTTCTTCTGGTAAACTGGTAGATTCTATTCTTACCGTATTTAGAGGATAAGGTATCATATCTTCGGGCCAATCAATTTCAGGAAAGTTTACCGGGTCTGGTAACACTAACACAGTATAATCAGGATTATAGAAATAGGCCCATCCCCATGGTGGGGAATATTTCAAAATATCCGATGGTTTTAGCCCTTTTCTAGGTCTAATTATGGAATAAGCACAAGGAAGAATGGACCAATCTCCTTTCTTATTCATAGAGTAATCCCATCCTTTAGGAGGATTTCTTTGGAACATTTGTGGGGAAAGTCCCCAAACATGTGTATAAGGTCCATGCCACAAATGACCAACAGGTGAGGTGGGTTCCTGTGGTGGTCCTCGAAGGGCACTAGGGACAACTACTAAATCTTTAGCAGCATTTACCCCATATTTCCAACGAAAAGGCGGAGGATATCGACATATGTCCTCTACCTGTAAACTTCGTTTCTTAGGATCTTCCCAACTATAATACTTTGGGATGATTGTATATTCTCCAAAGATTATGCCATTAAATTGCCAGTTCTTAGGCTCATGGCCCACTAGCTCATTATAAGCAGCAGCTACTTTTGGGCGATGAGCAGAAGCCCAATTGCTTTGTTTTTGTTGCAAAATTCCGGACATGGTCTTAGAAATACCTTCTACACTGTCCTTAATGAATCCAGCTTCAGTCTTTGCTGAATTATCTTGTATTAAGTCGGGTGTTCTTGGCTGATTACTCAATTCTCTAAATAACTCGGCTGAAGTGGTATCTACCATATCAGTATGTTCTCGAGGTTCAATAAGAGTTGATTGGTCAGTTTTAATATGTTCTCCAACTTCTACTTTGATAATTGATGATTCCTTAACACTAGAAGTGTGACTAGTAGTGTTATTTGAGCAAGCCGATGGCAATAACGGAGTTTTACTTCCAAAGCCAAAGGGTTTTCTTGAATCATCATCAGGATAGTAAGGGAAACTATCATGTCCTGGGAAAGGACATTCTACTCCATCTCGATGTTGGAGGAATGGTCTGTTAGGTAGCACTCTGCTAGCTGACGGGCGTGGGTGATTGTGCCAATGACAATCAGGTGGTAGGTCATATCGCATGAACTCTAGTTTATGCAGAAATCCAGCCTGACTTCGTCTATAATAGTCGTAATCTTCAGGCACTAAGGAATATAAATTGTCTGGTGGCGGACCCCAATGGTGAAACCATCCTTCTGGAGGTGGTTCCCAAGTGGCTAACATACTTGCTATATGCGTTTGTCCGAAGGCAACATGCATATTGTTAGGCCACGTCCAAGGGGACATTCCAGGTTGTTCAGCTAAAGGGTTAAAATCGTCACGAGTGGTAGTAGGTCTAGATACTAATGTTAAGCTATTAGTATCTGTTCTACCTTCTGTGGTTTTTAACTCAACATAGGGAAATTCTGGATTGATAATTGCGGAAGCTTGCACTGTACTATTGTAGACTAAGGTTCTACCAGTAACAGGATTCAATTGCATTATCAAAGAATCTTTAAGCCAATAATCAATTTGTGGAGTGACAAAGACAGTAATATCGGCCAATAATGGGTCAATATTGCTTTCGGCATTTCTATGCTTCAATGTCCAACCAATGCCGACAGATATTGGTTTTCCTTGCATTAGGGATAAGCTATTTCTAACAATCCTAGGTTGTCCTTCGGGAATGATAGAAACGCCTCCTAACGCAGCAAAGTACAAATCAATTACTTGATGTACAGGTAATGGTGGGCAAATTATATAGAGATCGGGTTCTTCCAATGGAAGTTCATCTTCAACAGTAGTCAACTGTTGATCCATAGGAGGTGGGTATGGGATGGAAACTCTAATCTGTGAGGGCAATCTATTTCTCGCTTGAGAAATTCTAGTTGCTTCTTCTTGATTAGGATACCGTAAGGGTATGGTTCGAAAAGTACCAATATTATAATATGAATATTGTTTTCGAGGAGTCCATTTAGTCCAGTCTTCCAGTAGTACACAAGGGAAAATATCAGTTTGATGGTGAATCCAACCATCAGGGACTGGGCTATCCTTCATATACTCTGGAGTCAGACAAATGTCATTAGGGGCATCTAAAGGAATGATTGTTATCAATCCCTTCAAGGCAGCGACGGGGGAAATCTTCCATCCGTCTGGTATTTCAGGAATAGGTAACCAAGAGCCTGGAGGGACTCCTTTGTTAGCTCTAATTTTATACCATTTAGTATTTGCCAGTTTTGGTAGCAATTTAACAGATTTTGGTTCAGAAGGTGGCATCTGCACCAACGAATCTGTGTCAACTAATTCAACAGTACTCTGTTGATAGGGAGTTCGACTATCAGTTATAGATTGTAGCATGCGCTGTAAAGGAGAATTATCTCCACCCGAAACTTGGGTTTCAAGGTTGGTTTCCTCTTTGTCAGTACTTATCATTTCCGTTTCGGGCATAGGCTCCGAAGTGGTGGATTGGAATGATACTGATCTTAAGTGATGGGCAGATCGAAGATCATCTGCTTCTGCTGGTAGTGAGGATTCTTCACTGCCGCTTGTTTGTAAAGGATGATCTTGATTACCCCGCAATTGCTGAGACAATGGTAGAGGAAAGGGATTTCTCACTTTCACCTCTCTAGGTTTAAGTTCAGAAAAGTCTGGATGAAAATCTTTTCGTCCATGATCTCTAGAGTCTTGATTTCGTTGAGATTCATTCTGCCAATAGTCTATTGGGAATACTGGACGAAATCCAGGGGCAGTAGTCTGAGCAGTCGATAATTGGTTTGCTGGACTCGTAGGTCCAGTTGTACAACTAGAATATTGTATTTGTGATTGTGATGTCGTCAGTGTTAATTCAGGAAATGGTATTGTTTGCCTGAATTTTATTATCGATGGTTCTTCCGTAGGAGTTTGACTTCTCCTGCGGAGGGGCGATAATAAGGGTTTCTCTGCTGACGAACTAGCAGGCATTTTAACTCTACTATAATCGGGTGACGAAATCGGCGATGTAGGTGACGGAACTCCTGTATAATCAGGGGATTGTAACATTTCGTCAGTACCATGTATGGTTGATCCTATCGAACTGACCATAGTCCCTCCTGCTGCTCCAGCTGGGGGCGGTGTTCGAGGTGTGTCTCTCAAAGTTACTGTACTCAGATTTTGTTTTGAGTAGGCCATCAACAGGGCAGCTTTGGCCTGTCGATAATTTCGAGTCAATAAACTAGCCTGTTTATTGGGATAATCCAGGTGTTTAACATAATGCGAAAACCACAGAAAGCGGTCTTCATTGTTATCACACCATTCTTGTATCATTTTGATCTCAAAATGTAATACCCAATCTTCAACATCAACTAGACCATCGTAGGGTCGTATAGCCATGTTGAGATGACTGTTATATCTAGGTAGTCCATCCTTAAATGGTTCAGTCATGGGCACATTGAATGGATTAGTCCCATAATAAGCGTTCAATTTATCATAAACTTGTCCATGATCACGCAAACTTGTGACATGAACAATACAAGGCAAATGATCAACTTTATTTCGTAATAAGGTAGCTCTTTCTAGTACATCGAAACAATTCAGTACTGTGGCATGCCAATCTAGTTGATCTAACCATTCTCCAAGGTCAGAAACACCATTATATGGACCACAATAGGTATAGGCTTTCAATAGAGGCATAAAGCGTTCCATTAAAATTATCTTAAAGGGTTCATAGTCAGATGTGACCGTAAGAGGTAAGGCAGCTATAAAGTTAGACAAGTTGTTCTTAGTGTAGTCATATAGAATTCGAGCCTTCTCTACACTACTGTCAACTTTTGAGTTTTTCATAAATCGTTCAAGGTTGTCAAACCAAGCGGCGATATTCATTCGCGGATGAAAATGTACCATATAGGTTTCATTTCCTCTATTAGAAGGTATTCTTTCCATTTCTGGAAGATCTTCTTCTAGAGACCTATCTGGTCGAGCCAAGGTTTCTACTCGAACGGCTTCTCGAACGATTTCCTTGATTCTGGTCATCGATCTTATCCAACCCTCTGATTCTGGATCAGTGGGTTGAGCGCCAAAAGTCTTCAATAGTTTCTCTCTTAAGTTATCGAATAACCAAGGGTAACTAACATAGGATATGAACACAGAGTTGTGGATGGCAATATGAGCTCGTAAGACTTCATTCACTCCACGTTCAATATGTCTTTTGATACAGTAAATATCAAACTTTTCAAGCCAACGTTTTATATCCATTTCCTCTCTATACGGTTCTAGTACTTCGGAAGTTAGGATATCAGGGCGATTCGTAGCTCGATCCATTTCTGGATATGAGGCTATTAACATGAATTTAGTTTCATGATATCGAATTCTCACTCTTGCATCCCATGTACTATAGGTTGCATATGCTTCTTCCGATAGATGTAGAGTTAGAGCTCTAATCCAATCAGAGAATGGTACATGGTATTGATTCAAATACAGTTCGAATCCATGAAACCATACCGCACTGTTGTAAGTAGGGATTGTAGGGTCAAACTTCTCAAATCGTTCAGGCAAGTTCAGACCAGTATGGTCTTGACTTGGTGTCTCCTGAGACGTCATTGAAAGATTAGTTTGAGGTTCCATATGTTCATGAATAGTAGGAAGAATATCTACATTACTTGTCGCTTCCTCAGTGACAGTAGACATTATAACTGGGATTGTAGGTACAGTTGTCTCTACATCCATTGGTTCATCTTCTGTAGGTAAAGTACTGACCTCAGTTTTTATAGTAGGTTGAACATTGGGGTTGTGATAATGAAGAAAATCATCCTTTAGTCGCAGATATGACTTATCCTTTAACGCGATACTGCTAATGGGATAACGATGTCGTGTCATATATTCTTGCAACCACAGAAATTTATCATTATCAGTTCGACAACCGTATAAATTCAAGTGAAGTTCAAAATACTTAATCCATACTTGAGCTGGTAATCGATCAGGAAAGGAAAATTCCTTTACTAACTTCGAAGTTGGATAACGAGGTAATCCATCATTTACAGGTGGCTGTAAAGTAGGATGAGCACCTGGCCCATAATGTTGTTGCATAATCGATATTATCCAGATATAGTCTTCTGCATAATTATTATCGACATGTTTATAACAAGGAAGATGAGCAATTCTTTGTCTCAATCGTCCAACTCGTTCATACCAACCAAAACAATTAGTGGCTGCCAAGTGGTCTAAGAACTTGGAATGCCATTCATTGAAATTACCAACTCCATTGAACTCATCAAAATATAATTGACGGCATAAGTATGGAGCAAACCGTTCAATTAAGGCTATTTCTAACCATTCTGTTCTAGCCGTAACTTCTATAGGCAAACTATTTATGAAGTCAGCATTATTCATTTGTATTAGTTCTTTTAATACTTTCGCTTGTCTGGTTTTGGTGACATTATTATGCCACATTTTTCGTCTAAAATTTCTGATCCATTCAAATACATGAAATTCTGGTTCAAATTGATCTAAGACGTCAGGATCATGTATATTATCTTCAACTCTGACTGTGCCGTTCAGACAAAAAGGTCGCTTTGCAGCGTCTCGAGTTACCGAAACTCGGACCTTCGACACGAGGAGTTGAAGAAGACAATATTGTTCCTGAGTCACAGGAAAAGTCATATCGGGTTCACGAGAGATAATTTCTGTGAATATTCGTCTCAGAGCTTCTTGAAGACGATTATAACTTAGTTTGGTTTTGTTAGTCAAACAAAACAGAACTCCGTAATAATTACAGATAAAATGAGCCAATAGCAAGTCAGCTTTTTGTTCTTCTGGATAAATCCGTCTCAGAAGACAAAAGACTTCAAACTTTAATAGCCATTGCTTAAAATCCATAGTATCACTATCATAGGGATCTAGAATAGGATTATCCCAGGTTAATCGCCGGCCAGATTTATTGGCAAATCCCTGGAAAATCTCAATAGCAGGGGAAACTATTCCCTCAAAATCTAATTGAGTTCCATATTGGATAATAAGGGCGAATTTAAGCAATGTATAATTCTGTTGAACGGATTCCGGTAATTGACTCAAAAAGGGTTCAACTATTTTGGTCATCTTCTGTAAAAGAAGATTCGATTTGTGTTGAAGAATTTGGAGATCTTGGAACTTTCTGAACCAGTTTCCTATAGTAAAAGTACTATAATCTTTACGTCCCTCTTCAGTATAACCATATCCTGGTACTAAAGGGTCAAAATGAAATTTGGCAAATAACTGTTCCCACTCAGCTGAGGAGTATTGTGCAGCATCTATGGGAACTATAGGTCCCATTGGTTTAGCAAGAGTAGCAGGAGGTATTCCAGTCTGCTCTTCAATTTCTTGCATTATTCTTGTACCAAAAAGTTCGTCAAAACGGAGACTATTAGGTACAGTGTCACGACGATCGATCGTAGCAGTATGATCGATAATAGCAGTTATATCAGGTCTTATAGCTAGAATTCGAAATTTATTTTCATTTTCAGGACTAAAAGTACGGTCCATATGTGCCAGATATGGTACTGACCTTCGTAATCTTTCCTGAAAAATAGTAGAAAGGAGTGTCTCACAGTCTTCTGAATCAGAGACTATGTCCTCATTACCATTTCGCAATTGAAAATAAGTATTCGGGACTGTAACTGTCGCTGTTTCTGTTGTCTGATCATCAGAGAGCAATTCTTCTGTGATTAGTTCAACTGTACTTGTCTCTATTGTCTCAATAGGATTATTCAATCCAAAACTATCACTCGGCACTATTGGCTCAAGTGAAGTGGATTGAGTCGTCTCCTGATAATGACTATCAGTATCTTGAGTATTTTGCTCCGAAGTTGGAGGACTCTGTCCTTCTGTTTCGGGTTGAGTTTCTGAATTTGTATCCATGTGTTCAACATGCAAAGTCAGGCCACCCGTAAGAGGATAAGTACCTGGGGGTATGGGTGCAAAATTTATTACTATTCCAGGGTCGGAGGTGTTAGACTCTCCTGGTACGGTCTGATCAACTAAATCAGAACTCATAGCAATTGTAGGACACAATCCAAATTTTGGTAATTTGGGATAACAAAGACTTATTCTGCTAAATTCAATCTTTTTAGCTAAAGTATAGGGCTTTACGATTAAACGTAAATCAGTAGTATTCTTCTGAACACTAGTTATCCGGTATGGACCAGTATAAAGGGCACTCAATTTATTTGTTTTAATCTCAGGAGAGAATAATAACACAAGGTCGTCAACAATGAAACAACCGTCTGTTGCGTCAAAAGTTTTACAATGGGTGGCCGCTGTCTGTCTCCTACGCTGCTCGTCGTCAGCCTGTCTAGCCAAGTTTAAATACAGCTGGTGTGACGTGCTGTCAGCGAGGAATTCTTCGCTGGGCCAGAGAGCAAGGGGGCGGAGTTTAGATAAAATCAATTTATCAGGTTTAGTTGGCCGAGTCCCAAATTGTAACTTAATTGGCGCCAATTTTGTCGTTGGATTTTGTGGACTTTGATTATAAGCCCATACCATCTTAGATAAATCTTTATCCCAAGAGGCATCATTTTGGTTAATTACTTTAGACAACATATCAGCCAGCATTGTATTAGCTTCTTTAGCTAAACTGTTAATTTCTAAACAGGTGCTAGCCAGAGTGATAAGTTGTATTGCTTGACTGGTCAAGAATTGTCTGCATTCTCTAGTGATAAATGCGGTCTCCATACCAGTCAGTATCGTTCGAGTATGACCAAAGTAATTAATTACTACTTGAAGAGCCTGTATTATGTGGACACTATCATGTCTAGTCAATGGAACCATTGCCAAATACTTGGAATAATGGTCGACTGCCACTAGGATCAGCCGATTATTTAATTCCGTCACTGGCATGGTTATTAAGTCTATGGTTACTACCATATTTGGGTATAAAAGCGGTTGACAAAAAGGGTCATGGGAATCTCCTATTCTAACAACCGAGGTCGTTGGGAGATTCTCGTTCTTAGACAAAGTATCGTCTAGACGCAAATATCTATTAACCGCTGATCTGTAAGACCGCGTAGATATGGCGTGATTGGGTTGAGGAGGATTATTTAAACGCCATCTCCTTACTAGCGGCTGAAAATAATCCAATATTAATGGGACATCTTCATAAGTGGGTTGAGGAATCCCTTCAGGGGAATAATACTTCTCTGAGGGTTTCAAATCGGGAAAATAAATTGTTACCCAATTTTTCTCTCCATTACCCTGGAAAGATTCTGTCTCATTAAGGTTCTGATCCTGCGGAATGCTAGAATCTCCCTTTTCTCTTGAGATAGAAGGTAATAGATCAATAGAAATTAGGTCAT
>PJEL010004686.1_pt1 | contig 11185 bp, 11 predicted proteins | sample 1853271 | NCBI WGS metagenome assembly PJEL01 (sample SAMN08108733, study PRJNA415343) | Invertebrate metagenome, whole genome shotgun sequencing project. | host: Globobulimina | place: Sweden: Gullmar Fjord | collected 2015-08 | reverse complement strand
GGGCCGAGCCAGCATGGCCTTTATTTGTTGCCGCTGTTCCTCTGTAGCGTTATCAAAATTAAGCATAGATATCACTACACCGCTACAGTCTGACTTTATCTTAATTGTTGACTCAGTTTGAAAACAACCGGTCAGGATCAATATCAGGGTCAGACAGATGATAAAAATGTTAAGGCGATACATCTATATGCTCCAGTAAAAGTGTTTTGGTTTTAAACTCCTGTTTCCCAGCTGTCTCTATCACTAACGTAAAAGGTGAATTTGGCATTTTGGCAAAACCCAGTTTATATTCGTAGAACTCTTCTTCCTTAAATACGTCTGCAAGAAAAGATTTGATTTTATTGTCCCAGTAATCCCCTCTCTTTTTACGTGATGACTGAACACTATTAGCTTTGTAACGCAGGCCATAATCGGTATCAATATAAAATGCGCTTATGTTACTAGGTTCCGTTTTAGTCAGCAAAGTAATAGCCGGCAGTGGCCACATGGCTGAAGGGCTACCCAATTCAATTTTAATAATCGCTATCGTGTCCAATATTTGCTTCGGTTCTTCTGGCAAAATTGTAGAAGGAGAAACGAAAGGAATAACATGATAAAAAGTTTTGCTCTTTTCTGTTGCCGTATTAACCTGCATGGTAATTTGAAGTTTCTCAATCTCCCTGACCCAGGGATTCGTAACAGGAAACTCTAATTGAACAGGAAATCCTTCTGTCTCCTGTCCCCATTGATTTCTTCCCTCAAAGACTCCTTCCATTTTTGACTTTATATCAGCTTCAGTTTCCTTCCCTTCAACAATCAGTGACGTTACCATTAAATCCTTATAGGTAACAGGCAAGCTGAATGTCTCAACAGGAAAATTGACATTAAGCGATGCCTTTACATGTTCATATGCCATAGCACCAATAATCGGAAACCTGGCATTAAAAAAGCCGAGAGGTTCAAACTTTCCATCTTTGATTAAAGTTTTTCTCTCCTTTGCCACAACAAGCCGGTGTTTTAAATCAACTTTTATTGTCGAAGACGGGATGCTCGCCTCTATAAGGTTTTCCCCCATTGCCATCTCCTGATATTTTTTCATATCATCCGCATTGAACTTCCAGCTTACTGTCCTGCCTTGTACCTGTCCGTTGGATGATGATGGTTCTGTAGGTAACTCTATGGTAAGATTTAAATAAGCATCTTTTACTGTTTCTCCCAGTTTCATACCATCAAACTCTTCTTTCTCCCTGTTAAAAAATACCACAAACCGGCCATCACGATAGGCGTAACGCGGCCCCACCTCAATAACATTTTCTAAATCCGATAAAGCTCTGCCTAGTTCAGGAAAAGTGTAAACACTAGATTCAACATATTTCGCAGGATCATCAGGGCTCTGTGAGAGACTATATGATATCCTTTTCAAACCACCGGGATACTCTTCCTCAACACCCTTTTGTTCACTTAACGCTTTTTCGCGTAATTCGGCAGGTACATTTGCGATTAAAGCACTTTCTATCAGTGAGGTCACTTTACTGATATGATATTCACCACTTCCATCAGACCTGAGAACTATGCGAATATCCTGTTGAATACATCCGGTCAGATAAACTAGTAACAGTATGATAGCTAATTTACGAAAGGATAGAATTGCTTTGAGATAGCCTCCAGTCCGTGAAACTATACTAAATTTATTGATATCGTCGGTCATTATATGATTATCGGTCTAAACAAGTAAAGAAATGGTAGTCGTTCAGCAATAATATATTAACAATACAGGGCTTACAATCATATAGAAAATGTTGTAGATCATCAAAATGCTTAATCTCAAAAAGCTCGGATTTTACTCGACTTGACTTTTCACCTACCCGAGTACTTCTAGAATACGAACTTTTTTCACTACTTATGAATAATTGCGCGGGACAGGTACAAATAATGGATAGGTCAATTGTAAATTATAGGTGAAAATATGTCTGGGTTGAAGAGTTTATTATGCGCGTTATGCAAGATTCTCTATTTCTCTTCGTTCAACTGCCTGCACTCTAAAACACTTAAAAGATAGAGCAACACCAAATGCTTCCTCAAAACGAACTGAAATATGAGGAGGCAAAGGCTTTCCATTTGTGTAAGTGCCACGCGCCTCATATTTGAAAGTCAAGTCATACACCGCATTTTGGTGATTGAACTCTTCCATTTTTATAGAATCACAATCATGGAACTTCAAACCCACAATGTATGGCTTTTCCAATGCACAAAGTTCAAATGATGCTTCTATAATAGGCCCGATCCATACATTATCGTCGGGTCTCACATCACCGCGCCATATATTTAAATTGTGTACTTCGGCATCATGGAAATTTGGCCACTCCCCATGATCGAGAATTAATTGGGAATCATCGACATCTTCTATTGGGTTAAATTCCTTCATGGCGTATAACGTTTAAGATAACCAGTGTGTTTGATGAATTTCAAGATAATCCAAACGTCACCGATAAACGCCCAATTTCTCACGTTTGGTTCATCCGTTAGTTATTGCTTAAGTTGGCGTCTACCTAAAGATAATTTTATGCAAATATACGAAGACAAGGAAGATAAAACTGGTTGCCAACCATAGATTAATATATCTATTAGCGATGGCTTCTTTGCCCTGAATCATTTCTCGGACATCTTCGTAATTGATTATGATTTGATTTCGATGAATCAATTCCCATATGTAATAACGTTTACCGGCTATAAATTCATTTTTGTTGAGTCTGTTCCTTTCAGCAAGTAGGTCAACACGGTCTCCCGGCTGAATACGCTCCATACCCTGCCAAACTTTCCCGTAATAGGATGAATAACGGTGCGTCCCATGCTCAGACTTGATTTGCAGTGAGGTTGCTTTCCCCTGCCCTCCCAAGCGCACATGCTTGATAATGCCATGAACAGATAGCAACTCTTCTTTAAGCGGATGATGGTTCGCATAAAAATAAACTCCTTTTGCACAAACGGCGAACATAAAAACATATGCTGCTACCGATACCAAAGTGAGCTTCTTTAGACGTTTAGTAATAAGTTTCACAATAGATGTCGTAAGAAAATATGTAAATACCTGTCGCTAAAATACTAAAGCAAGTACTGTCCTAATTTCTGATCATGGCAAAACAAGTTATTATAAAGTTCGGGGTAACACCACTATTGTGAAAACATCTGGTAAAACAAGATTATTTTCGTTTGCTGTTTGATTCTATAATCTGTAATCTTGACTTATGCTTGCTTATCAAAAGGTCCGCTTTGTCATTAGAATACTCTCCTGACAATCCCAGCTGCTGAAAAAATCCTGTAGCCCTTTTCTTTTCATCAGATTGTAAATCTTTAAAATGGTGTTTAATGTATTCTAAAATCCTGACTACAATCCTTTCTGCTAAACTTTCATCATCACTGTGTACCCAATCATAACCCAAACGGTTATTCAGGCTACTCTTATCTTTTCCATTGAGAATAATAGCCGCAATTACAGGGACAGCTTCTTCCTCAAAGCCATTCCTGAATAAGATACCTGCACAGATATAGGATAAAAGAGTATCTTCATCATTTAATAACCTATGCGCAACATCAACCATTTTATTATCCGGTAGTGATCTGATAAGATCTAATCCATCCTCTCTATCTAATGCAAAAAATTTCTCTAAATAGTAATCTGTTATTTGATCAGAGTCTAAACCGGAAGGAGGTTCTATAGGCGACTCTATTTTTAAAGAAATATCCACGTTTACAGTTACAGAATATTTTCCTGAGCCATTAATAATTGCTTTCCATTCGCCTTTCTCCAGATTATCAATATATCCCATAAGCATGTGCGATGTCATAAGGATATTATTTTTGTTTTTCTCATCTGCTATAACGTGGCCTGATGGGGTTATCAGAGAAATCTTCGGGTTAAACTGTACACCCATAAGAAATGTAAGGTTTCTGGTATCTGGTGTAATTAAGAATGGCAAAACAATCTCTTCATTATTAACAATACCGTAATCTTTTAACAAAGGGGTCTTATTTGTTCCTGTAAGTATTTCCGGCGGAATCTTTTCTGCATGAGTTGCAAATTCATCGGTTTTCCAGAAAAAATAATATCCACCTGATTCTACAGCCATCTGGAACATGATGTCATCAACAATCGCTCCTTTAGTATTTTTGTTAGACTGTGATTGTCCTGTATTAGCTGCATATGAGCCAATACAGAAACATAAAATAAACATGAATAAAAATGCATTATAAAATCTGTGTATCATAACTATTAAAATAGACTAAAATAAGACTTGCGAAATTTAGATATTATAAATTTATCATTTTTTAGTTTGACTCTTTAAAAGAACGAACTACTTCTGCCATTGCATCAAGTAATTTATCGTTTGGAGGATTAGTGGTGATACGAATAAATTGGACAGAACTAAACACTCCATTACGAAATGAAATTGCTCCATATATGTGCTGAGGGTTACTAAATTGTCCAAATTTAGCAACAACCTTTTTGTGAAAAGTTACAATATTATCTAATACCCTACAGCTAATTATCTTGGGTTCCAAATTCCGCATTCGATCTAGTTGCGTAATAGCCTTTTTTTGCTGAAGTGTCATATTACTTAGGGAAGTATCATTAATTGAAATATGTTCATCTTTAGACAGTTCATTACAAAAGTTTGTAATTGTGAGACTAGCCGCCTGCTTCAGCAATTTTTCTTGAAAAACAGCGGGAAAGGTATCTATTAATGCTCCAACGCTGATAGGGTCATACAGACCACCTAAAGCTTGAGCATTAACCCAAACCCGTCCTGATCTAATAACAAGGTTTCCTTCCAATACTTGTTTACCGTTTCGAATTCCATATGAAAAGTTGGGAAAGAAAATTGTTTCACCCGTATCACTATCAGGCATATCCATTCTGTTATCCTTACGAGGTGTACCAAAACCCGTAGGATAAGAAAACCTAAAACGATTTTCTAAATCACGATAAGTTTCCCAGCCGTTTTGCACCTTTGATTCACCCATAGATAAACCAGAAAAAATGATTATTATAAAAGTTGCTACTATAATTCTTTTCATGTTTTTACCATTAAGGTTGATTTAAAATTTATTACTATAGATAGAATGTAATATGTAAGGAAATATTTTAGAATAAGCTTTCGATAACGAATCCCATAAACAAACTTTTACTCTTGGACGTCACAAAAATTTTCCACTACTGGTATGCGTACATTAAAATCAATAATTTTATCGATGGAGGCATATAAAAAGATTAAATTTTCAAGTCGTGTACAAAACAATAAAAACGGCCGGTATGGCAAGAATAAGCGCTGTAGCTCGCAAATTTCATGATATTACTCCTTGCTTTAATGTGGTGTCAGCATTACTTTTATTACTGTAGAATCTATATAAGAAGTGTTAAAAGATTTTAAATATTGTTTTTAGTCGTAAAACAGTTTCAATTAATTATATTTCGAACAGATCAACAATTTTACGAGATGCTTCAATTACTTTTACTATCTTATTTCCAACCTGTATAAGAACTGTTCCTTCCGGTATAGTTGATAGCTTTCTAAGGAGTTCCTCAGGCAGAGGGCTTGCACTGTTATATGCTTCATAGTCCATAACTTCACCTCTTGCTACCTTCATTTGCCAACCTGGTGGCAATGTTCCACCTCGTGCCAGTTTTTTAGCCAAACCTGGAGGAAGTGATTTCTTCTTCTTATTCTTTTTCGAAGATACTCCCTTTAAATACTTCCTAATTGTTTTCTTCTCTTCCGAAGTGATCACATTATCTTCCGGAGTGGTTACTTTTCCCAGCCACTTTTTTAATCTAGACTGAAAGGTCGGCTGATTATGCTTGTTTTTTTCGTGATTTGCAGATACATCGTTTTCACCATAAACAGGAGATAATGTAAAGACGAATAAAAGACATGACAGAATAATTATTTTCATGATATCCTTCTCCTACATGGTTATTGAGTTAACCCAGTAATATTATTAAGTTATAAATAAAAGCAACTATGGCAATTGCAAATAATGTTCCTATTCATTGAGTTGCACTTAACAATCGTGTAAGCTATGAATATGCAGATAGATACGCATTAAGTGATGTTTTTGTCTATTTATATTTTATATATTATCTGTCTAATTATGAACTTGGATGATTTAAACTGGACCAGTTTGGAGGTGCCATGTTCCCTGTGTGATGTATTTATTATATCCCACTCACAGTCTGAACACGATAAAAGGGCCTACACATACGTACAGGAGACTTAAAAATCGGGATACATATAGATATTACTGGTGAGATGTGGTTTGGAGTGGGGTAGATTTGCGAATGCAGTAATGAAATACTCGACTTCTTTTTTGGTCATTTATATACTTGTATTCGTGAGCATAAACGCTCTTTTAAAAAATTTGTTATTTTCCATTAATCTTAAAAACTAAATTTGAATTAAACATGTCCCCTGGAGAAATCATCAATTCTTCATAAGACAGCCTCTCTCCAATATACTGTTTTAGTTTTTCTTTAACTTCATGATGTTCTATATCATATTCAGAAAGTTTACGAAGTTTTCCTATTTCAATGTTCAAAAAGTTTTTGTAAATTTTCCATATTAATTCCGAACAATACATCCTTTCATCTGATATTTCATAATAATCATCATAAGGTAATCCTACAAATCTTTGAATTACCTCATTTAATTTAACCTCATTTTCTTTATTGAAACCATTAGGATATGATTTAAGACGTTTAATTACAAAATGTTTATCAATTCCTGAATCAATCCACTCCTTAAAAGGCTCAAAAATTGTAATAGAACTGGCATGAAATACTAATGGTTCTTTTTTAATAAATACGACTATACCCATATGCGTATATTTTGAATGCGACGCTAATTGAATTGCTTTACTTCTATCTGTTTCAGTTATTTGAAAAACAATGTCTCCTGACTTTATATCTGCGGCTTGGGTTGAACAATTACAAAGCAATAATAAGATTAGAAGAAATATTATTTTCATGTAAATATATTTATAACAAATTAATATAAGGTTTCTGAATAACATCACTTTTATATTATTGTATTGATTAGCGCAGTTTGATACTTGGCAAGCTAGTTCATGCATTTACATTCTTGAAAAAGTAAACATAATTTATAGAAGACATATCCATCAAATGATGGTTTTATATGCAGAAACGATAATTCTGTAGACCGTATAAATATAGCGGCATGATAGGAAGGTTATTAACTAAAAGCAATAGGAAAAGGATATGATTACGCTTTGCATAGTAGAAATTTAAGCATCAGGATACACAGGAATTTTACTGGTGAGATGTGGTTTGGAGTGGATACAACATTTCAGCTTTACCACCTGATTACCCTTCTTCTACAACTTTAAATGTAATACTTTCACTCGTAGCTTCATCAACCATGATTTTAAAACCCTTAAACCGTATCACTTTAGCATCAGAAGGATATGTTAAGTTCTGAAAGAATGCTGTTCTAGCTAAATCTTCTGGAGAATATTCTCGATATGTTATATGGATGGCTTCCTTGTCTTTGCCAGTGTAAATTAACTCATAATTTTCATAACCTTGGGTAGTATCCGTCTCGGTAACATCCTGCATAATAAACTTAGCATATGGAGGGTCTATTTTATATTTAAACCGGTTTATTTGATAGATTCCAAGATCATGATTACGAAAAAGTGACCTTCCGTCTACTTCACCATTTTCAGATATTAGTAATAAAAAACTATCATGATTATTAGGCAGAATTTTTATGAGATAAAAACTTACTCCATTTTTTACAGTTGTTCCTGCAATTCCATATTCATCCTGTGCATAAAAAGTGTGTGCAAACCTGACATCTTTGATTGTTATATCGGTATTAGGTGAAATAGTTTTTGCGCTAAATTTAGCTAAAAAGTAGTCCTTAACTTTGATCATAGATTCACCAACATACGTAGTCTTTCTTACATCTAGCTCGTAATTCTTATTGATAACCCGATCATTCCCAAGATAACTTGGTACATAGGGGGTAAAACTTGAACATCCCATTAGACAAATAACAGAAATGGCTGGCAGAAAATAGAAAATTAATATTTTGTTTATGTGTTTTTTCATATCAGATTTTGATATTACAATAATAATAGTTTTTTCACTTAGAGCGAACTGTAAACGACTGTACTGAACAAGCAAGAAGGTAGCAAATCCGTATTTAGTTGTCAATTGCATATCCTTATCAGAACAAAACTTAATAGCGTAGCGTACTTAGGTAGAAAATCGCCTACTTTATAAGCTCAACTTTTCAATAAATCCCTATTTGAACGAACCCTTTGTCACAACCAACCAGAATGAATCCCAAGTGTCATCAGTATACTTTAGTCCTTCATACTGCTTAATGGCTGATGGGTTTGCAATATGTATTAAATACACGAAAGAGCACCAATGTATAAATGTGAGGACTGACCCGCTTTATTCACATACTAAAAGACTAAAGTCCACCCCTGCTTTTTGGCCTGAGCCCTTAAGTAGGCAACACCGTCAACCTTGATGCCCTGCTTATCAAGTAATGTAATAAGGCCTCCCTTGTTTGACAACTGGGCACCACTGCCACTTAATGTGATAGTAGCTGTCTCTCCCGGCCCAAACTCAGGACCTGGCAGTATCTGCTTTTTCTTGTTTTTGTCCGCAATGCTCCAGCCGTTGAGGTCAATAGTCTCAGGTGTGGTGTTAATTAAAATGACAGTTTCATTTCCAACATCACCCCCGGACGGATTGACTTTTGCGGCAATGATACGGACCATGCCATCCGGTACGGCTTCCGGCTGTTCCGGAACTGGTATTGGTACAGGAATGTCAGCTATACGGTGGCCAGTAGTGTCATCGGTATGCCAGGATTGGGATTGAAATGCCAGAAAGATACCCACCCACTGATCCTGCTCCGGAAAGTGGAACAGCAACCCGCCATCCTGCCAGACTCCATCGTCTTTGACGAAATTACCGGTATTTCCCTGATTCATATGAATATCGTGAATTCCATTGCCAGGTTTGAAACCGAAGTACTTATCTTTTTTGTTGTTCTCAGGTCCCCATCGTTCTCCGAAAGCATAGACCATCGCGTTTTCGTCAAAAACAGCCCGCTCCGCAAGCTGATCTATCTTCTCGTTCAGGTCGTTATCCGGGCCGGGAATATTGTGCGCAAGAGGTGTCATATTTCTCTGATTAAATAAATTTCCACGAATATAGTCTAAGGCCGTACCGCCGGGTTTTGAATCAATAGACGTAAACCCATTTTTAAAATCTGGTAAATCCTGCGTAACTGGATGTTCGAATCGATCATCCACCAGGAAGAGCAACTCAGAAGGACTGAGTTTTGACTTCACATTGATAGCAATCCTGTAGTCAGTAGTTTCATCAATAATGTGTATTTGGAAATGCGGGCTCTGCCCTGCCCCAATTCTCTTACTAATAGGACGCCCCTTCAAGACCCCATAATTTCGTAATGCCATATCCTAACCTCCAATCTTTTTGTACACATTGATTTACGGCCTCATCATGAATACCTTTTTCGAATAATAAACTTTAAAATGAAGAAATTGTTCCTCCTTGAACAATGTTAGATGATAGTTATTAGAAAAAAAGACACAAAATACTAAAGCCATAATCGAAACTACTTAGTTTGCATCCAAAAATCGAGATGTAAAGATTGCTCACCATCTGGTCCTAATGATCTGCTCCCCAAAAACTGGTCCAACTGGGGGTCATGTCTTCAAGGCCGTATGAATTATCTCGAACGACAGGGCTAGATTTTTAGCGACAAGATTTGCTATTAAGTTGAATTTTGATAGGATGTCTTTAATAAAGTTTCTTGTCTTTTTCATAGTGGAACCAAATTAACAAGCTCCATTGGAAATGTCAATCAAATCAACACTTATAAATATTTGCGAGGGACAATTATTGATGATTATAGAAAGGAGAACTGAATATGAAGAAAAGTTCTAATGTTTATACAATTTTGATAGTTTTTCTGCTTTTTATTCAACAGATTATTTCAGGCTGTGCGACAACTGTGACAAAGGATATCCAAAAGGAGGAGTTAATCAAAGAGGATCCGCGTAAAGAAGAGTTGGTAAAAGAGGAGATACATAAGGAAGAAGAAGACCTGTTCGGTCAGTATCTTTACAAGTTTATATGTTCCACCTGTCATACACTACCGGACACTGGCGACTATGACTATACCCCTGAAGAATGGTCAGACATAGCCGACTCTATGTACGATACCATGGAACATAGGAAGTTGATAACATTAAAAGAGGTTGAAAAGATAAAAGACTATCTGAAAAATACGAGTCATAAAAAATAATAGGATAACGCAAAAACTAATAATATCTGAGATGGGAAAATATTCGTTAGTAATGTAGAGGCTGCATACAAGATTCGAACTGGCAAAAAGGGGTGTCCATCGCAAATATTCATCTGAGAAGGATTATAGTAATAATCTGTCAGCACGGGGTTGACCTGCTCCAGAGACAATTGAAGCGGTACAGACAGTTGTAACGTAGTGGAAACTGTCTGTATTATCCTGAACTCTAACTTTAAAGGTGGTACTAACAACGGAGGCAGGTCAATTGTAATCAGACTTACCTTGATGCGATTCCCGAAGCATTTTAGAAATCGATTCAACAGTTCATCCATATCGAGTATAGATGTTATCGCTTTACTAATCTCATTTATCGTATCCAATTCATTAATTCTTTGTACAAGCTCTTTATTGGCCTTTGTAAGCTGCTCACCAGCTATCTGCATCTTCTATGTTAATCCTTTTCATTAATATCCAGTTCACGATTCGTCCTCTTCCGATTTTTTAATATCTGTGATTCACTTTTACAATCTTACGGGATTTGAAGGTGTTTTCTACCGCCTCTTTCAGTTCAAAAATATCAAATGGTTTTTTAATATAGTCATCTACCCCACACCGCAATGCCTGAATAACAGTATCAACACTTATATAACCGGTAGTCATTATTGTTTTGATTCCCGGATTTTGTTTTTTGGCCTTCTCAATTAATTCAAGACCATCCATACCCGGCATTTTTAGATCGGTTATCAACATTTGATAATCGCAATTCTTTATCATCTCCAAAGCGTCAGTACCTGAAAAACTTACATCAACCTGATACCCCTCTAACTTGAGTAATT
>PJEL010004685.1_pt1 | contig 11186 bp, 7 predicted proteins | sample 1853271 | NCBI WGS metagenome assembly PJEL01 (sample SAMN08108733, study PRJNA415343) | Invertebrate metagenome, whole genome shotgun sequencing project. | host: Globobulimina | place: Sweden: Gullmar Fjord | collected 2015-08 | reverse complement strand
TTTGAATATATGACATTTGAGTAATTTATGAAAAGGGATGGTAACCATCCCTTTTTTTTTATATATTCACCATGCAGCGTTAAATAAAACTCCTCAGTTTCCGGTATTTAGAATTACGAAACAAGTTAATTCGATTTGTGTCATTACTTCTCGTCTTGAAAGTAACTACTGATTCTGCCGGGCTTTTCTCAAACATATACATTGTGATGTTGTAATAATCGAGTTTCAGATTGATGAATTTAGCCTGATCTTGAGACTCATTGAATTATAAGAGAAATTAATAATATAGTCTTTAGATGGCCTAATTAAGCTTATGCATTACATGATGTGAATTACTCTAACTCTCCTGAAATAAAGCTAATAATACGTTGTGTTAAATTAATGCGGGGCAAGGAAAAAAGTACTTGATAGAAAAGGCCCGATAGTTTATATTATCTAGAACGAAAAAACACATTATATTGTTGATGAAAAATTGGGCAACACCATATGATGTTGTTAAGTCGTCGTGGGAACACCATATTTTACAAATACTATGATTGCCGCATCGAAAGCAATCATTTTATTAGAAAAGGGATAAAAATATGCGAATAGAGAGACTTGAAGTAATCGGATTTAAATCCTTTGCTGACAAAATGATTTTTAAGTTTCATCCTGGAGTTACGGCTATTGTCGGACCTAACGGATGCGGCAAAAGTAATGTAGTCGATGCGTTCAAGTGGGTACTCGGTGAGCAGAGTGCAAAGAGTCTTCGTGGTGGAAAAATGGAGGATATTATATTTGCTGGCTCTTCTACGAAAAAGACTAAAGGGATGGCCGAGGTCACGCTAGTCCTTTCAGATATAATAAAAAAACCTGAGTCAAGCGGTAATGGAAATAGTGATGCAGGAAGCCCTGGAGATGAAAGTAACGGAACTGAAAATATTGGGGTCGAAAGCAATGGCGCTGATAATGGCGTTGTTGAAAACGACACCACTGAAAATAAAGTTTCTATCGTAAACACTGATGTTCGCACTGGCGACAAGGATCAGAAGATTAGAATCGCCGTAACCCGCCGCTTATACCGATCCGGAGAGAGTGAGTATTTATTAAATAAAGTCCCTTGCAGGCTAAAGGATATCAGGAACATGTTCCTCGATACTGGATTAGAACTTAAGGCCTACTCAATTCTGGAACAGGGCAAGATCGGTGACATAGTAAATTCAAAACCCCAGGATCGTCGATTTCTGATCGAAGAAGTGGCAGGGGTTATGAAGTACAAAGTGCGGAAACATGAAGCCACAAATAAGCTAGAATCATCCAAGGCCAATCTCCAGAGGATTTCTGACATAGTCACAGAGGTAAAAAGACAAATAAATACTATTGATAGGCATGCAAAAAAAGCGGAGAGATTTAAAAAACTATTTGAAGAAATCAAAGACATTGAGCTCAGGGTTGCAAAGAGAGACGTGTCAAACTTCAAAAATGAAATTAGTGCTCTTATTGCTTCGGAAGAAACCCTAAAATCGAGAGAGGCCGAGAGTTCTGCAATCTTTCATGCTAAAGAGGCCATGATAGAAGAAAAGAAGCGCCTATGCATAGAGCAGGAGAGGTCGCTGGCAGAAATCAGAGCTAAATTATACGCCCTTGAGAGAGAGACGACTGAAGATGAGGGGAAGATCGCGCTTCTGAAGAATGAGTGTGCAAATCTCAGCGATAGGCTCAATGATTTAACACGTCAGGACGGGGAGTTGGATATACAGAAAAAGGCGACAGCCGAATCCCTGATTGAAATAGAAAGCAGCGAAATCCGGATGAGAGAAGAGCTTTCCAGACTTGACAGCGTCCTTGAAGAAAAGAGAGAAGCTTTTTCGGGTTCTGAGAGTGAGATAGCAGAATTGGATCAGGATCTCGAATTTCAGAGAAGAAGCCTTTTTGCCAAGGCTGAAGAGATTAGCAATATAAAGAATGAATTAAATCATATCAATATTAATATGGATAACATCAGCAAGAAGACGGAGAAGAGTTCTCAGGATATCAGCACAATTAAAGACAACCTTTCGTCTGTAAATTCCGTCCTCAGTACTACCAGAAATGAACATGCAGAAGTTGAGAGCCAGTTGCAGGCTACGAGAAATGGTAAAGAGGAACATGTTATACAGTTGCGAAACAGGAAACAGGAACTCGCAGAAAATGAAGAGACTCTTTACAGGGAAAGAGAGGCGCTAGCGGGATTAAACTCGAAGCTGGAATCCCTGAAAGAAATAGACAAGAGCCAGATGGCATCTGTTGATGAAAGTATAAAGACGCTTTGTCAGGTGGCAGATATATTTGAGACACCCCGTGAATATGAAACAGCCATAGAAGCAATCCTCGGTGACAAGCTTGGTGCCGCTGTAGTTGAAGACAATAATGAGATCACCAGGGCGCTGCAGGTCATACGTGAACAGAACACTAAGCGCAGCGGGTTCATCACTGTGAATCCTTTCAGTAAGGAGCAGTCGACACCGGATCCATCCTTTGAAGGCAGAGAGGGTGTAATCGGAAATGCTGCAAAGTTTATCTCTGTAAAGGACGGTTTTAGTAAAGTTGCGATGTCGCTCCTTAATGATGTTGTCCTGGTAGATAGTCTTCAGGCTGCGCTCTCACTCCATGAGTCACATCCGCCTCACGGGAATGCTGTGCATCCTTACTTTGTCACTCTTGACGGAGAGGTGCTGGAGCCTTCTGGAATGGTATTTGGAGGGACTGACAAAGGTGTTTTAAAAGTAAAGCGTCAGATAAAGGAGATAGAGCAGGAAGTATCTTCAAAAACTGTAATTATCACAAATGCCTTGAACGCGGTCAGTGCCCTTAAAGAGAATATAATGACACTCGAAAATGAGATCATCTCTGTTGACGCGAAAATATCGAGCCAGGAAAAGTATGTACATGAGCTAAAGGTAAAGGCGGATAACCTTGAAGATGAAAACAGCCGGCTTCAGAAAAAACATGAATATATTTCTCTTGAAATTCATGATGACCATAAAGAAAAAGAGGATCTTGGCAGTGCCCTTCAGGAGAAAAAGGCCCGATGCGAATCACTTGAAAGCGAGAAGCAGCAGATCGAAGAGAAGATACGCTCTGTCCAGAGTGTGATCTCCGAAAGAAGGGAGTCGATCGAGTCAATGCGGTCTCAGCTTACTGAAGTGAAGATGGAGCTTACGTCCACAAGAGAAAAAATGGCCTCTATAAAAAGGGATGTTGAGCGGCTCAATGCAACGATACGGGAAATTGACAGAAAGAAAGAGTCAATGGTAAATGAGCGGGAAAATATCAATACTGCAATCGCGAATAAAGAGCAGGAAATTATAGATAAGAACGATACGCTAAAGGTCAAGATAGTTAATGTAGCAGAATTTCAGACAGAGGCTTCAAAGGTAAATGAGATACTTGAAGCGAGGACTGCGGAACTAGCATTCATTGAAAAGAGTGAAAAAGAACTCGCATCCGAACTTGAGAGTATGAGGAGCGAACTCGGTCATGTTGAGATGAAGAAGATGGAAAAGACCATGAAACTCGACTACTTAAAAGAGGACATTAATAAGTCTTATGAAATTGAGATCGAGACTGCAGAGGTGACGGATATAGTAGAGCATCAGGAAGAAGTGCGGCTTCCTGAGCTTAAAGAAAAGATCCGTTCTATGGGTGCGGTAAGTCTCGGGACAATCGATGAGTATGAAGAATTAAAGGTGCGGTATGACTTCCTAACAAAGCAGCGTGATGATCTTTTGCAGGCCATTGAAGCGCTTGAAGATACTATACGTACAATAAACAAGACCTCAAAGAAGCGGCTCGAAGAAGCGTTCGAACAGTTGAATGAAAAATTTAAAATTGTATTTAATACGCTATTTGGCAAGGGCAGGGCGGAGCTGCAGTTGACTGAGGGCAGTATCCTCGATGCGGGTATTGAGATTATAGCCCAGCCCCCAGGCAAGAGGCTTCAAAACCTGAATCTCCTCTCGGGTGGAGAAAAAGCTTTGACTGCGATATCACTGCTCTTTGCGGGCTTCATGCTGAAGCCAACACCACTATGTCTGCTTGATGAGGTTGATGCACCGCTTGACGAGACCAATACCGGAAGGTTCGTCGATCTTGTGAAAGAAATGTCTAAAAACATTCAGTTCATCACGATCACTCACAACAGGCGGACAATGGAATCTGCAGACTTTATTTACGGTATCACCATGCAGGAGCCAGGCTCCTCCACTGCGCTCTCTATGCACTTGACAGAAGATGAAGCAGTGCCGGCAGACGCGGTATAAATTGCTATAGATGTAGTTTTGGGTTATCAATGAGCATTTTGTAATGAGCTAATCTGAGTATAATTAATGCCAGTGTGTAAGAGAATCAGCTGTTCAGCCCACCTTTGATTTATGACTTCATCATCAGAGAAGTTGCAAAAGAATCATGGAAAGAGATAGAATCCATGGAAAATATAGAAAATGTCCTGGGCAGATTGTTATAAATTTATTATTATCAATATGTTGAATGAAAGGTAACGAAATGGACTGGATAATACTTGTAGAGCACTTGAAACTTTGGGTAAGTCAATTAGGGGGGATGTTTTTACGATGAATGATTCGACCCCCTTGCCAACCATGAATTACATTTATATTGATGATAATAATGAGCTTCGATCATACCTGAAGAGGTTTGATGAAAAGGTCCATCATGTTATTGCTCTGGATATTGAGGCAGAGTCCAACCTTCATGCGTATGGAGAAAAATTATGTTTAATACAGATCTTTGATGGGGTGAACAATGTCATTATTGATCCACTCCCGATAGAGATCGATACACTTAAACGCCTCTTTGAGAATTCAAATGTTCTGAAGGTTATGTATGATGCAGGGAGCGACCTGTCGCTTCTGAAAAACACATCTGATATTGAAATTAAATCGATACTTGATTTGAGGCCGGCTGCTGAACTCCTTGCTTATGATAAGAGAGACCTGCACTCGGTTATTGCGTATGAGCTCAGCATTTTTCTTGATAATAAAAAGAAATATCAGAAACATAATTGGATAAAGAGACCCATCTCTGACCTAGCACTCAGCTATGCTCTTAATGACGTTATTTATCTACTTGCATTGAAAGATGTAATTCTAGCAAAACTATATGCAAAAAAATTGTTCGAGACGTTTCTGTTAAAGAACCTCCAGATTCAGAATAAAGATTACACTAGGAACCCGGAAGATAAATATAGAAAGATAAGCGGCTTTAGCAGACTCCGTGATGACGAAAAGGCGGTTTTTCGCAGAATATTTGATATTAGAGAAAAGTATGCTCAAAAATGTGATATGCCACCGCATAATATTATTCGAAAGACAGACTTAATAAATATCGTTACAGGGATTGAATATGTGAGTGATATTCATTTTTCAAAAAGAATCAGCAGTGATGTAATCCAGAGTTTGCTGCGTGACCTGAAAAAAGTCGTTACTTGACATGAAAGTTTATTGCTTCATTGTTGCACCTTATAAATAGGAATTATTATGAGTATAGATAATGTCGGTGAGGTTCGGATCGTTGTGCTTGATAAGCTGCCCATTGAGCTGTTTAAGGTTATTAAATTTGAGAATATAGTGCAGAGTGGTGGTGAAGCTAAATTCGTGATTGCAGAGGGACTCGTGTCTGTTAATGGTGAGGTGGAGACACGAAAGAGAAGGAAAGTCGTAGTAGGAGACATTGTCACATTTGCAAATGAGAGCTTTCAAATATCCTCGAAGGCGTGATCTTAAAAGCACGGAAGGCCATTATTTAGTTAGCTCAGAACAAAAGCTTGTGGAGTGCCTTAAACAGTCGATGACTCTATGATTGATATTATTATGGATAATATTGAAATTGCCTCCGCTCTAATATTGCTGGCAGTTGTCTGGGGCTGGATTGTCTGGCGCGGAAGACGTAAAAAAAGAACTTCACTCGCAGCAGAAGTTTTCAGGGACAAAGTCCTGGCCGAACTAAAAGGACTTTATCCGATCCCCCGATATCTGGAGAAAGATGTATGCGATAAATTTAAAGGTTCTATTCCTGCAATAGAATCAGCAGCAGCCGAGTTTAGGAAGGTAGTATCCTCTAGCAACAAAGGCTCTTTTGACAATGCATTGAAAAATTACTGTGAGCACTGTAATAAAATAACATGGGAGTCCTGCGTTACTTACAACCTTTCAGTAGAATTGAAAAAACCTGAAAATGAGGGGCCGAAGGAAATTTTTAGACAGAATGTGAATGCTTTGTTGTCTTTTGCAAAAGAGACATAATCGATTATTTCACGCAATGATCAACCTATTATAATGAGGCCCTATGAAATTTGAGCAATACCATATTGATGAAACAATAAAAGATAATCTTAAGGACCTCGGTTTTATGAGGCCGACTAACATACAGTTTAAAGCAATCCCTTCAATACTTGGGGGAGAGGATGTTCTTGCCATAGCCCAGACCGGCACCGGTAAGACGGCCGCGTTTGCAATTCCTATTATTCACAGGATTCACCGCAAAAAAAGCAGCAAACGCACTGCCGGGATTAAATGTATTGTTATGGTGCCAACGCGCGAACTTGCATTGCAGATCGGTGAAGTTTTTACGGGACTCGCCAGGCACACAAGGGTGAAGGCATTCGCGCTGGTTGGCGGTGTTGAGCAGGATCCTCAGATCAAAAAACTGCAGGATGGCATTGATATTCTTATCGCAACGCCGGGACGTATGCTTTCTCTTATTAAACATGGGTATATTAACCTTGATAATATCGAGACTTTGATACTTGATGAAGCTGACCACATGCTGGATCTTGGCTTTATTGAGGACATTAAATATGTTAAACGTAAACTCATCCGGAGGCACCAGACCCTATTCTTTTCTGCCACAATAAATAAAGAAATTAAAAAACTAGCGCTCTCGCAGATTAAGAACTCAGCAATACGGATTCAGATAGCTCCGGAAGATCCGGTCTCGAAAAATGTATCCCACTTCGTCATGTATGTTGAAATGGATGATAAACGATTTTTCCTGGAGAGGTGTATTCATGATAATCCTGAGAGTAAGATTATTGTATTTGTGAGAACTCGGGTCCGGGCGGAGCGAGTTGCGAAGGCAATGGAAAGAGTGAATGTAGCAGCGCTTACCATTCATGGAGATAAAGAACAGGAAGACAGGACTGGAGTGATGAAAAAGTTTAAAAGCGGTGAGTGCAATCTTATGATTGCAACGGACATCAGCGCTCGTGGGATTGATGTAGCGGATGTGGAATATGTCATAAACTATGATCTGCCTGATAAACCGGAGAACTATGTCCACAGGGTAGGAAGGACCGGGCGGGGTGTGAACGAAGGAGTCGCAATCTCATTTTGCAGCAAAGATGAGAAAGAGCTGCTTGAAGAGATCCAGCAGTTTATAAATAAAGAGATTGAGGTCATAAAAATAAGTAAAAAAGATCACGCATATATTATGGAACCACCCAAAGAGGAGACCAGCCTGCGGGCCATTCTCGAAGAGTTTGAAAATGAGCAGGAACAAAGGAAAAGAAAAAAGAAGAAGCCCCAGAGCAAAAAGAAAAGAAAGTGATTGCTTAATAACTAAGAGTGCAGTATTAGGATATGCGGTAATTGCTCGATGATTTTATGCTAAAGATGATCCTATAGCCAGAAGAACAGCGATAATTACCGATAGGCTTATTGCAAATATAAAACGCTTCATCATAAATTCCTTCCACCTCTCAATACAGCCTTTTTGCTGAACGTAAGAGTATACAATAAAACAACCTGTTTCTTCGAGAAACAGGCATATTTTATTTCGGATGGTCTCCTCTTAGTAAGCACTGTTTCTTCGGCAGCCCGGCTGTCCCTTAAAGGACCCGTAGCTTTGTGCCCCCCGGTTACCCGGAGTTTACTATTTCGGAAACTAAAATCTATGTCTTATTTAATGATAGGTTTTATTAGAGCGCAGTTTATGTGATTTATCGCACAATAGCGTATGTGAAATCTGAATTATTATTTCTTGCTTCTGCCTGTTATACTTAACTCACTATGGCACTTTTCAAGAAGAAGATAGAAGACATTCTTCCTCATCGAGTTCTTACCGAAAAGGAGGAGCTGTTCTGTTACGGATTTGATTCCTCATCAACAGAGGGCACGCCGCTGGCCGTGGTCAAGCCTGTAAATACGCAGGAAGTATCCGAAGTAGCGGCTTTTGCTCATACTACTGGTACGTTCATTGTTCCGAGGGGTGCTGGAACTGGCATGACAGGCGGGGCCGTTCCGATGAAGGATGTTGTTGTGCTCTCGCTAGAAGGGATGAATCGTATTCTCGAAATCGACCGTCATAATATGGTTGCGGTTGTCGAGCCGGGGGTGATAAATGGGCATCTCCAGGAAAAACTTGAGGAACAGGGACTCTTTTACCCGCCTGACCCCGCTAGCCTGAAGTTCTGCACAATAGGCGGAAACGTTGCTGAAAATGCCGGCGGGCCGAGGGCTGTTAAATATGGAGTCACAAAAGATTATATCCTTGGACTAGAAACGGTTCTGCCGGATGGACGGGTTCTCATGACAGGGGGTAAGACTCATAAAGGTGTTGTAGGCTATGACCTGACGCGATTACTCGTTGGATCGGAGGGCACGCTGGGAATTATTACGAAAATATTTCTGAAGGTCCTGCCACTGCCTGAAGAAGTAATTACCCTCTTATGCACGTTCACTAGTATGGATGATGCGGCAAACACTGTGAGTGCCATAACGTTATCATCCATCATTCCGAGAACCCTAGAGATAATGGACAGGGAATCGATTGCCGCAGTCGAGAAGTATAAGTCATTCGGACTCCCGCAGGATGCCGAGGCGCTTTTGTTAATAGAAGTAGACGGGAGGCATGAGGCTGTTGTTAAAGATGCTGAACAAATCGCTAAAATGTGTACTTCATGCGGCGGCAGTGTCAGTATAGCAGAGGACATGTATTCAAAACAGCGCCTCTGGGAAGCGAGAAGGGCGATCTCACCTGCACTGTACAAAATAAAGCCATCTAAAATAAACGAAGATATTGTGGTGCCCCGGGGAAATATACGCGAGATGTTTAAGATATTAAGAGACATTGCGGAGAAATATAAAATAACTATCGCCAACTTCGGTCATGCCGGTGACGGAAATATTCATGTCAATGTAATGACCGACAAAAGTAAGCCGGAGGAGTATCAGAAGGCCTTGGATTCTGTGAAGGAAATTTTTGAAGCGACCCTAAGACTCGGTGGTACTATTTCGGGTGAACACGGGGTGGGTACTACTAAGAAACAGTATATTAATATGGAACTTGCAGATACGAACATAGAAATCATGAAAGCCCTGAAAAATGTATTCGACCCCAAAGGGATTTTGAATCCCGGCAAGATATTCCCGTAAAAAAGTGGTCCCTTCCTCTGAGTCTGAAAAACCAATAATAATAAGGACTTCTGGAGTTTATTACATTTTTTTATTGGATGTCTTTAATTTTTGTATACTATTAAGCTAAAATACGCAACTGTTGAGCAATTAAGCTATTACATTAAATAAATAAAAACCAGGAGTGTGAGATGAAACTTATTCTAAAAGAAGATGTAGAAAATTTAGGCGTAATAGGAGCTATTGTAGATGTAGCTGCGGGATATGGAAGAAACTATCTCCTTCCGAGGAACCTCGCAGTAGCAGCCAATACCAGCAATATTAAGCAGTTTGAGCATGAGAAAAAAATCATTCTTGCCAGGGCGAGTAAAATTATCAGGTCTTTTGATGACCTTGCAAAACAACTCTCAGCGCTGTCGATCAGCCTTGAAGCCAAGGCGGGAGAAGAAGATAAACTCTTTGGATCGATTACTACAAAGGACATTGCCGAAGCAATCGCGGCGAAAGGTATAGAGGTTGATAAGCGGAAAATCCAGCTTAATGAGCCCATAAAAAAACTCGGAGATTATGATGTTGCGATTAAGCTCCATCCAGACGTGATCGCATCTGTTAAGGTAAAGGTCACGAAAGCCGAAACTGCAGAAGCATAGGGTCATTCTAAATGATTGAACGCGGTAATAGTGAGAGGGCTTCCGGTAGAACGGGACGCCCTTCAGCTGACTTGGATCGACTTCCACCCCAGAATATTGAAGCAGAGCAGTCGGTGCTCGGAGCCATACTTCTTGAAAATGAAGCAATTGGCTTGGCAATCGAACACTTGACTCCAGAGTTTTTCTATAAAGATTCGCATAAAAAAATTTTTGAGGCAATGCTTGAACTGTATGAAAAGAACGAACCTATTGACCTCATAACCCTCACTGATCAATTAACAAAAAAAGAACTGCTTGAGTCTGTTGGCGGTGCATCGTATTTAAGCGCGATTGTGAGCCAGGTGCCTACATCTGCGAACGTGGCTTATCATGCCAAGATCGTCAAGGAAAAAGGCACTCTGCGAAGCCTGATCTCTACGGCTACGGAAATCGTTGCTCTCGGATATAGCGCTGAGGAGGACGTCAATACAATTCTTGACCTTGCAGAGTCGAAGATATTTGCCATCTCCGAACAGGCTGTCAAGCATTCATATGTTCATATAAAAAGTGTCGTGAAAGATACGATCGAACTCGTAGATAAGCTTTTTGACAAGAAGGAGCATATTACGGGTCTTCCTACCGGCTTCATGGATCTTGATGAGGCGACTACAGGGTTTCATCCGGGGGATCTCATTGTAATTGGTGCTCGACCGGGAATGGGGAAGACCGCATTTTGTCTGAATATAATTACTAATACTGCGGTAGTGGAAAAAGTTCCGATGGCAATTTTCAGCCTTGAGATGACAAAGGAACAGATAGTTTTGAGAATGCTCTGCGCAGAAGCAGAGGTTGACTCAAAAGCCGTTCGCTCAGGATTCCACAGTAAAGAGGATTACCGGAAACTGGTCAATGCTGCGGGAAGGCTTTCTGAAGCCCCCATCTATATCGATGATTCATTTAATACAATCCTGGACATTAAGGCAAAAGCAAGGCGACTGAAGGCCGAGCATGGATTGGGACTCATTATTATTGACTATCTTCAGCTTATGAGCGGCACAAATTCATTCCAATCACGTGAGCAGGTAATATCTGACATATCTCGTTCATTAAAAGCTCTTGCAAAGGATTTGTCTGTTCCTGTTATTGTTATCAGCCAGCTGAACAGAAGCTG
>PJEL010004684.1_pt1 | contig 11187 bp, 12 predicted proteins | sample 1853271 | NCBI WGS metagenome assembly PJEL01 (sample SAMN08108733, study PRJNA415343) | Invertebrate metagenome, whole genome shotgun sequencing project. | host: Globobulimina | place: Sweden: Gullmar Fjord | collected 2015-08 | reverse complement strand
AGGGTTAGGGGTTATGTGCTAGGGCTATGTATGTACGGAAACTACATTCACTCAGTTAACACCCCATTGCATCATAGCGGTGGCAGAGGAATTGGATTTCATATTCAGTCTAAGTCATTCTCTGATGGGTTAGGGTTAGGGTTAGGTACATTGAAACGCGTTATCGTAAGTAATTGAAGCTTTGAGCGATAAAATTTTTGAGAGCCTTAAAGTGACCGAAATTTTTTGTAACGTCCTTAACTCGGTAAAACACAATTGGTTTTGCAGCACCCTGGTTGGGTTTGTGCAAAAAACTTGCTTGTGTTACAATACATTGGATTACATTAGGGTTAAATGTTTTATGTATTTCGATATGTATCCTCCGTCTTGAGTGTCTTCGAAACTCTCGCAGTTCTCACGTCGGGATCGTAAGCATAACGCTCTTCACTAACTGCCAATCACTGTGCGCGCAATTAAATCGTAGTAGCAATCAAATATATTCATTTTACTTTCCAATCTTTGGATACCTGAAGAGTGATTCTGTCTCCTATTCTCATTTGCTAAGTTCTCCTCGACTACGGGAAGAACGTTCCTAATTTTAGAGGAACTCTAGCAATCTACTCGTGTATTGCCAAGATAATTCCGGCCACAGCAGGCCTCCACAAGATATTCTACCTGTGTAACGTCCTCCAATCAAATATTAAGGCTAGGGTTAGGGCGAACGTAAGAGCATAGGAGCTGGTTTCTCTTCCGCTATGATTCCAATGATTACTCACATGGTATACCATAACCCTGTCAGCATCCATCATCATTGCATGGATTGTTATGGTCAGACTTCAGTTTATGTTTAGTACGAACGACTGTAGCTGTATGTCGTTTGGGTGCTCTCAGCTGATGTACTGATGGTGAGACGATTGAAAATTGTAATCACAACCTTTATTTTTGCAGTTATCACCTCCGGGTAACACCTGAACTCCGAATCTATTTGAATACAGTCAGTGTGTGATACGTACATGTATTCAGGGAGTATAGCTCAATAGATCGTGTTGCAATAGTTAGAATGGCATTGTGGAAATATGGTGATCTTTATGGTAGCAAAGCCGCTAGTTAGTTACCACTGCAAATTGAATCAACATTTGCAGTTAAGGTGAAGGGGGAAGACGATGTAAAATAGGAACATAGCCTTGTCAGGAAAAACTCAACCTCTAAAATGGCTTGGAAATAAAACATCATAAACTCTCCATGTCTGCGTATTAGTCAGAAGGCCACAAATTGGAATTATGCAGCTGAGCGGACTGGGTAGTCAACACATCATCTTTCACAGAGGTGATGCAAGGCACGTACATATAGCCATAATAATGTATTCACTACTATATAGGTGTACAAATAGACTCATGATATGTAAGAATGTTTACACGTATGACTGCATTCATTCAAATCAGGCCCAAGCAATGGTATGAGGTCACATCATATGTGTATGCTCTTCTTCCCCTAACTTCTTTGGTTACTTTCTGTATCCTTCAGGTATCGCAGCCTTCAACACACCTTCTGAAACAATAGGAAGTTCACCTTGAAACGTCAAGCTTGGAGTTCGAGGGCTTCGTCTCCTATTCATTGACCGTTCTGCAACGTCAGTCCACCGTGTTTGTGCATTTACACCACCTGTCACACGGCTTACAGCACCGAGGGCACCAGCTACTGGAGCAGCTACTACACCAACTAAGCCCTTTGCAACACCACCTAAAAAACCTGTTACACCTTCTTCCGCTGCAGCTTCCATTGGTTTATCCACCAACCCTTCCCATCCTTGTTTTAGTGTATCAATCAATACGTCTCCTGCAAGCTCAACACCATGTTCCAGATTCTGGACAGGTGTTGTACAATTCTCAAGAGTGTACAGGCCACCTAAGCCACGGATAACGGCTTCCAAAGAACCTGTAATTTTTGATGCACTTCCAAATGCTCCCTGAAACATTATCGATTTTGGGTATGGATAAGTTTAGTCCTAGTGTTTCTAGAGACCCATTTTTCTGTTCCGGCCTATCATCATCACCTACCCGTCTAGTCTCATTCATACTACAGATCGTCATTGACTCAACAGCAAAAGCAACAACTCACCCCAATGACCCCTTTAATAAGTAGCTTGGTCCCTATTTCATCACTATTGCTAATAAAAAGGGACACTCCAGTACCAAGATTATCCAAAAAGCCAGCAGGATCACCGAGTAAATCCATTGATCCCACCTTTGATGAAATGGTGTGTCAACGTGTCAATGTTACCAATATTAAAAGCTGTAATTCTCAAAAATATTTAGATTTGAATTTAAATGCAAGCAACGGCAGTATTATCACACGTCTTGTGTTAATTACATGGTACACTTACCAGCTTGTAACTCTGAGCCATTCCTTCCTGACGAAGAGATTCCATGATGTGTTCACAGAGCTGCTGTACGGTGCCAAAGTAATGTGTTACAATGACTTCTTTGAAAACAAATGTTGGCCTAACGTGGGAGAGTCGTCCTCCTAAACCCCCAACTATTGACATGAATCCACCACCTAGCATGGCTAATCCATTTGAAGATGAAGGATCATCAATGAGGCGCTCCCATAAATTTAACGTCTTTGGTCCAGCCATAAATTCAGTGTGTAATACGACTTGTCCATGCCTAAGCAGCTCGGCATATATGATTTTGCTGTCTCTGTCACGTGGTACTTCAATAAATTCCCTCAGCACAGCCCTGGCAGTCTTTCTACTGAACTTTCCCATTACAGCCTGTAGAGAATGAAAGTAAGAGGATTACTTACTCGCGCAACAAAACAATGAATCATCCATTCGTAGGGTTAAGTTTAGGGTTTAGGGCTAGTGTAAGGGTTAGGCATATTTAAATCAACTGAGAAGTACACAGGATTAAGGTTAGAGTTCGTCGTTCACTCACCTCGTCATTGAACTGAGGTAAAAATTGTGTAATGTACGTAGCAAGTAGAAGTATGTAATCCATATCTATCCTTATGATCATATCGCCAACGGTTGTGTCAATAACCTTGAAATGTTTAACTCCTCCAGTTAATCCCACTTCCCTTTCAAAGCACATCCGAAAGAATGGCCTCAATGGAGATTTAACAAGAGAGAGGTGACTATTATATCCAGAGTCTGCAGGTTGTAACACGGTAGGAAAGGTTGATTTGCTCCGCATATCATCGGCTTGGATATGGAACACAGATATCTCCGTAATGGCAGTGCCAGCATGTTTAACGATACGAATGTCATCCACGTGCAGGCAGTGCAATTCTTGCAAAAAATAAGGAGGTCGATAGCAGCTAATCATATTGACCTCAGTTCCAGCACATGCAATGTTTAATTCAAGACAATTGTAAAGACGTCGAAACTGATTGAGGCCACCAGAGTATTCCTGGGTACCCTCTGCTTCCAGTGGCAGGACATCACTGAGGGACAATACTCGTGTACGGCCATGGGCTCTAACTTCTGCATGAAGCTGACAAGCAAAACCTTCCACTGGACCTATGTGGTCAAGAGAATATTTTGCACAAGCCTTTGATAGGTTTACCTCTATCATGTCTCCTGTTAATTGTGTCACACAAAGTTCCCTAGTTCCCATTGGATCATCCCACAGGAAAGAATGCCAGCGGAGAGGAGGGAGGATCCTCCAAGTTCCACCTTCCCAATCTTGCTGGCAATATATTAGCGTTGCTGTTGACGTACGATTCTCAATGCGGTATGGCGGATATTCTGTTTTGTCCGAAAGGGTAATAAAAACTGTTGCCTTTACAAGTGTTAGCATGGCACCCACTAGGTAGCACCTTCATTTGAGTTGAGTTAGTGAGAGTTGAGACACGAGCACTCTCAGTCATCATATAAACAAAAACTGAAAATAACTGCCAGAAGACAAAATATATCAGATTAAGAAAAGGTTCAAGCAGGCAGCCGCTCGAGTCAAATCCCCTATTACGCACACTACGCACCTTCCTACTGCATCTGTCACCCACAAGTACTCCTCTCCCATATTATCAACTGAAATTCCACCTTCATTACCACCCTTAATTAAAATACGCCGCCCTTTTGGTAGCCAAATGTCTGCCAAATGCGTCCAAATACATAACAATAAACAAAATAAGAACCACCTGGTTAGTAAATACAGTGGTGATGCATTTGTTTTTGAAATAACAACTTCACAAGTTACGTGTGGTTGGGAGCGGGAGATTGAACAGATTGCAGTGGTATCGTGATTATTATATGATGAAGAGGTCAAGTTAATTCGAAATACGAATATCGTTGAATCAAACAGGTATAGATCTCTTTGGCGTGGCACATCAGGGGGCATCTATATCTACCTGTCCTGGTTGATGATGTCATTCTAGAGACCTCACCACTACTTCTACCAGTTGATGATCCCTGTCGAGATCCAGACGTTGGTGGTCCCTTCTCCGGTGAGAAATCATACATAACTCCAGAGGCACCGGGAGGGAGTTCAAGTGGTGGAGACAGAGATACTGGAATGGGAAGATCGTTTCTCACTATATAGCGTGGATATAGTGTTATCACAGTAGATCTATGGAACACTCCTGGAAGCCTCGATATTGTCACTCCTAATATAAATGGTCACCAGACAAATACAAATAAGAGAGAGAGAGAGACAAGAATCAACAGAGGGTTAGATGCGTAATATACCACAGGCAGTCTCATTTTATCATTGTCCTATATACTTACCCAATGTAACAGATGCTCCCTCGAGCTGGCCATAGGTACTAGCTGCATCAGCATTGAACCGTTGGGACCATCTAATTCATTGGTTCAGTCATGGAAAGAAAGGAATCTCGGTCAGTATACAGAAAAGGCAGCAGTAGCATTTGGTTAAGGTTAAGTTTAAATTAAGATGATGGCTGTCAAAATGGGTTGAGTTGAGTTAGATTGCAGTGGTGGGAAAATATCACACACTTGGGTCCTGCACCCTTATCCAACGTCAAATTGGAGTGTTCCAATGGCCCATACGATGATATGTCCCAATATGATGAGCCATCAATACCAGCTGAATGGTGGGGTAATGAAGTGTACTTCAATGACGTGGGGAGTGTAGACGGGGTAGATTGGGATTGACTCATACAACGTTGTTGTAGTGATGGTGGCGATGGAGAACCATCAAGCCATCTTTCTGCAGGAAGAAAAAGAACAAAGTACATGCATTTGGCTCCTGGAGCATTTCCTCCGAATAAAAGTAATCCAGGGTTAGCAAACTTATAGTACAGTTCGTAGTTGTATGGTTGTCCCTTTTCCAAAACACCAGGGATTATCACGTTTTCCATTTTTATAAAGCCTCTATCATCTAACCATGATGGAGGTCGGGTGGCCCTTGAATCCATACATATTAACACACGTACACGATGCATTACCTGCACCTTAATGAGGTGTGTTGTTGATGATAATCTGTCTCCATTAGCAGTCCTGAGGCAGAGCAAAGGTTTTCTCATTTCAAGTTCGTCTGGTAAAGACACAATCATATCATCTAAGTCCACATATGGCATATCCCCTGCACCAAATAAGGGTAGAAGCTTATAACGCTCACGGCACATGACCATCTCTCGGACATCTCTGGATACTGTTACACCTCTTATATCAGCTTCCATTCTCATGTTCTGAGCTGCTGCTGTTTTCACAGTAGCGGCCACAACTATTATCGTTGCTTCAATTTTACCCCAGCCTCCTAACTTCACAAGTGTTGTACCACAGCAAAAGCGCCTACAACATATAAGCTTTTCACCATCAGATCGTAATATGTAAGTGTCCGGAATATATCTCCAACCACCATATTCCAACCATCCAAGAGATGATGTCAGATGTGACTTTGACGTGTGTGTTCTGTGTGATGTAACAGAGGAGGATGGTACACACACGTAAACAAGGGCATCCACTGTAGTCCAAAATGTAATTGCAGATCCAGTCTCCGGATTCTGGAATTGACGGGGTCCAACCAGTTGTTGACTTCCTGCAAGACAATCCGGTACGGGATTACACAGGGTCACTTCATGGTCTGTGTACAGTCGCTGTCCCTCTTGCAATGAAGACTTGGATAGATATATAAGATAAGCAGAAAAGAATAAAATACATGAGTCAGTTAGTTAGTTCATTCTCATTTCCTGATACACATTTTTTTTAAGTTAGACCATTTTGGCGGTGGTGGTATCAGAATAAACACACCTGATACCATGTTGGTGGCAATGCAGGTTGATGGTTCGAACCCCCTGATCCACCACCCAACACCTTAACATCACAGATGACTAACGGGCACAGTCCAATATCCGATGCTTTACCGTAAGGCATAACCTGTAGTTTTCTTTCTAGGCATCCCATTAGAGTGGGCATTATCCCATAATTGTGATTCTTGAATCCAAAGAAAGCCGCTGTTGATCCATCATTCGAGTACTCTGCTTCCCTCATTAGAATGGACCGACAGTACTCTCTTGCTGATATCATTCCCTCACGTCTTGCTCTTGAACGTTTTTTCATCTCCAAACCACAATGTCTTGATGGCGAAACAGACGAAAAACGTGATGTGGGAAATGAACTAGATGATGCAGTTGCAGATTGGTGCGAAGAAGATGACCTATACCACAATGCCAGTCCTGTTTTGTTCACAACCCAATATTCAGAGTAAAAGATCAGACGCCTGCTAGTGGTTCTCCCCCATGCACGACCCAAGACAACCTTTCATCGATACAGTTTTTAGTATTCAGTTAGTTGTTTTCAAGTTTGACTCAATATACGAAGCTTCCAAGCTATGAATAGACGACACAACATTCTTGTAAAGGTGTGTCTGTCACACTACTCACCCTTGGCACTCTGAGACACTTACTACCTCCCCATTGTGCACCTGCCATAAATATTTCATCTTCAAAACTATCTTTAGTTTTGGTTTTGGTGATCCCCTTCTTCAGTTCCTCTTCCATTTCAGTCATACTCTCATTCATCCCATAATCTGCTGCTGCCCTACTCCAAGTTATGCAATGCGGTGGTTCACTGTTGAATGCTTCTCTGTTATCCCTTTCCACAGGATATAGCACTTCAGGGTCTGACCATGAACGTCCTAGTCCCTGGACTCCACCATCGCTACCATGGAAGAGGCGTACTCTCAGGAACACAAACTGATTACGCGCTAAAGATCCAACCTTCACCTTCTTCCCTACCCCAACCACACCATTCCACACAGACCTCAACTTTAGAGGTATTAAATCACCATTGTGATCATGAAATGTATGGCAATCACCGCTGTTGCCACCATCAGAAGCAAGGGCATTGGCAGCGGCTACTTTCACTTCCCTTCTAGAAGCTACTGATTCAAAAGATACTGCTGGTTGGTCACTGGTGGCCTGTACTATGTCTGGTAGGAAAAATAGGTCCTTAGCTCCTTCGTGGCTAATAACCCCCTCACGTCGCCCTGAAGTCCTCATTGCATGACTACCATCACCATTATTGTGCTGTTGTCTAGTAGATCTAGCCACTCCTCCTCCTCCTGAAGGAGGCAAAAGTTGTGGAGCCTCCATACATGACTGCGTCAATTCAATTTCCAGAGGAAAAGGTAATGTGTTTACGAAAACCAATGGAGGATGAACAATCAGCCTCCATTCAGTTCTGCTTGTCATAGTATCTAATTCACCTAGTACTGACCCTTTATTAACATCTTCTGAACCATATTGTGACATACGTGTTTCACTGGGTGGTAGATCTGGCACCATGGCAATAGCCTGCAAGCTTATTGAATTCACTTCCATACTGTGAGTATATCTCAGGGCATCGGGAACAGTTGGGTCCAATAGAGCAGATGTTAAATGGATTACGGGATTCTCTGTCACACTTGTTGAACCACAGATATTATCACCACCACTACCATCACCACTACCTGATGGTTGAAGCGGTGATGGCTGTGTGGGTGATATACCACCATCACCTCTACATATACGTAGTCTACCAGACATGAGGACCTGTTATGAAGAAAATTCAAATTTTCAAATATTTAAACGGGGGCAGCAAAACAAGACATATTATGAAAACACACAGACCCCAGCCACATATCAAGGATAGTAAACACGTATACCGCACCTGCAATGGCAATGGTTTCTCCTCTTCTGGGTGCAGCAAACGTTGATGAAATGAAGAAGGTGTGTGGCAAAATGTAGAGCTATAGGTGGAATCCAATCCAACTACTACGTCAGATATAGAGCGATTTACTACTTGAATGTTTGACATTAGTTCCACAACCATGTTCGCCTTCGCATCCTCTGTAACAACTACCTGAAGAGGGGAGGTTAATGATTCAATGTTAGCATCAGCACCGTTCTTCCCGCCATGAACTGAATGTACAATAACTAGAACATAAAACAATACAATAACAATACTGTTATAACAACTTACTACCAGAGCCAGGCCAAATAATGGCCCATGCTGCAGATACTGCTGCTCATTTCCAGTTGTTGTTGAATCTAAGATAGGTATGAAAGGATATACATTTCTACCAAGCATTCCCACCCCAACATTAACAATGGGTTGGAAACCTTCAATGTCAATGGTCACAGACGAGGCTGTATTGTCAGTAGAAAACGGTGATGTCATCATCTTTGGCGGGTGTTGTTGTGTACGGGTTGAATGATGAAAATTAGGTGCAAGTGAACACCATCTTTCCTTTCCTGGAGGCACTTGAACTACAGCATCGAATGTTGTGGATGGGTCGTCACTACCGTGCACATTTTGCAGATGCCTTACAAGATCATTAGGATCACGAAGAGATTCCCTGCATTCTGGGCAGATGAACCCTTGCTTAACGGTGGGTGCTGCAAAAAATATACACTGTATCAGCGGCATTGCATGCAGGTGGTGCCCCAACCTTAACACTATGTACACCTCTATTGATATACGTACACCTCTATTGATGTAACTACACCATAATACCCTATCCCTAACCGTAGTTATAACCCTATATATGATGTACTACTTACAAGAGTACCCTCCTTTTCTTGGCCCTCCTTCCTCTGCTTTAGGTATCCCTACTAATCACAACATCATTAGTAATCATGGTAGACATATATGGAGCTGTTTTTTGTGCTCACGGCTTTAACGTACCTTCCACATTTGTTGCTCCATCATCTGCTGATTCATGTGGTGGTGAATTATTAAGTTTCACTTTCCTGTGCTTCTGCTTCCAACTGGTCTCATCTTCTTCTCCTACTCCATGTTCCCATGAGACAGCCCCAAAAATGCTAATATCACAACCAACCCTATTACGAACTTTAAAACTATACATCATAGCCCTGTCTAGAACTCTCCCATTTGCTGCAACTCCTGCTACTTGTCCCCCAGTCATTGTGTCCCATCGGCGTATTCGCAAAGCCTCGGTATGATATGTGTCCACCCAATGGACTGCAATAAGCCTTGCTGCATCTTTGACGTTGTCAACCAAAGCTGACGTGATATTGAGAATAAGATGCTTCCTCGTAACCATTGTTATTGAAGTAATGGCACTGCCCACGAGATTTTCAACATGAACATCCCCATGCAGTGGTTCTAAAAAGTGTTCTGCTACACCTGTAGTGTGGTTTAAGTATCTTCCTTGCACTCCACACCTTAAAGAAAAAACCAAAAACGAAACTTAGGTCCAAATTCACTCAGGGGGTTAAAAAACGGATCACACAACAGCAGACAGCTCTCAGAATATACCATACCATAGTGCAAAGCTTAGGGAATCATGATCCCCTAGCAAATCGCCCTGACGCGTGTGAACAAATGAAAACTTAGAAGTAATACTCTCTAGATAAATTGCTAACTGAGGACATATAGACGGTGTTGCCGTTGAGCTTGATTTCCGTTCAAGAGTTCTTCTGCCTCGACAGCTACCAATCAATTCCAATGTAACACTTCCAGTTTGGAACTGCGCATTGTAACTGACAAACATTGTTAATTACTATCACGCCAAGAATTTTGCAAGCAAGAAAAAAAAATAGAATAACACCGGAAGTTTCAACACACCGGTTCAATACCGGTGAAATGGTACCATGAAGGTCATGATTCAGCAATGAATGACCAGCCAGATGATCTTTGATGGAGGGTGGTATGGTAGTACTCTCCGAATCCCATTCATCAAACCTTCTTAACCTTTTCAGCCTGGGCATAGGGGAACATAAGTGTATTGTTATTGCCTTATCAGTTAGGATTATGGTATAACACTACTAAACTAAACTACTATGTCAACTGTTTAGAGTCATAGCAGTATTCTAATACCGCCAGGATATATATACACACAATTTGGACTACAACCACATCAGTCTGCCGTTGCTGCTCTCCATTCACAGTCGGCAATGCATATGCATATACCTCTCTCTCTCTCTCTCTCTTACCATAATCTTTTATTCTTCTGTCTTTGTCTTTCAACTAGACTCTCGATGGCATGCTGTCGGGATTCTCTTCCACCTGCTGGTGACTGCTCAGTGAGAAGCCAATGAGGTGACCAACCCTCCCTACAATAATGTGAATGAGATATCATTGTCAACACTGAATAGATGTTGTTATCATTAGTATATTAAACTTGTAGGTTTTACTGATGGGTGGGATACCTTGAGATCTGGGAGAGTCGCTCCGGGTCAGGAGGGTTGGAAATTAGATCTGGGGCAAGCAGGACGAAATAATTGGCACAGCCTTTCCGAGTTCCTTCATTGCAGCCAAGCCGTACGATGCCAACAGGATATCTCTTCTCCCATACCTGAAAGATACCCTAAAACCAAAAACAAAAGGAATTGGTTACTATGTTTACAAACCTAAAGCATCAGGGCAGTAAAATGCAAACCACTCATATCAATATATAAGGCAGCTGTTGAAATCATGCAAGAGCATATCAGTCTAATCTTGATAAGAAGAGAGTATGCGCATCTTATACAGTACTTGTGAATATACGTATATTATGAATCTAAGGGAAAAAGGATATACCTCTGTCGTTTGGACCTTATGAGGCGTCTTTCGAAAGTACAGTAGCCAAACGGGGACATGGTGAAGGCGAGAATCGTAACAGATCATCACAACAGCAGGCCGGGAGAGGTTAAATGTTAAAAATGCCTTCACACCGCTCACGGAGCGATCTTTGCGATGAGTAGCAATGCCAGTAAGATGAATGCCTCTCCGACTTAAATGTGGTGGAAGTGAAAGAATCTTAA